>Ga0155055_132_pt2 | contig 141155 bp, 145 predicted proteins | sample RifCSPhighO2_01_FD_106023 | JGI IMG/M metagenome (GOLD analysis project Ga0155055, IMG submission 106023) | Candidatus Kaiserbacteria bacterium RIFCSPHIGHO2_01_FULL_56_24 | reverse complement strand
TTTCACCTTTCCCTCACGGTACTTGTTCACTATCGATCTGAAGAAATATGTAGCCTTACCAGTTAGTTCTGGCAAATTCACTCGAGCTATTCGTGTCTCGAGTTACTCAAGAACTACAGCCATAGAGATGCTTTGTTTTCGAATACGGGGCTATTACCCTCTAGGGCTCTGCTTCCCAGCAGATTCCTCTAACGCAGCATTTTTTTACTCCACCTGTTTCCAGCGCTGTAGCCTTATAACCCCCATTCACAATAACGCTCCACGACTTGCGTCGCATCGCGTTATTGTGGCTGAGTTTGGGCTCCTCCCTTTTCGCTCGCCGCTACTTGGGGAATAACTATTGTTCTCTTTTCCTCTCGGTACTGAGATGTTTCACTTCCCGAGGTAAGCTCTCAAGGCTGTTTACGCCAAGAGTCATCATGGTTTACATGATGGGGTTTCCCCATTCGGAAATCTCCGGATATAGCAATTGCTAGGCATTTTCCCGGAGCTTATCGCAGCCATGCCACGTCCTTCTTCGCTTTCTTCAGTCTAGGCATCCACCGCACGCCCTTATCCAGAACTCCCGTAAGGAATTCTGGGAACCGCGTGTTCTTTTACTTCGCATTCATGCGTGTCTAGCGCAGAGGACTACGAATTTTTTGGTGTCTTTTACAATCCCTCCACCTTTCGATGGAAGGTTCCTGCATCCTGCCCGGAATTTTGGGCGTTAGCCCAAAAAGCTGCTTGCGACGCTCGGAAAAGAAAATACAAGTATTTTCTTTTCTCTCGCTATCCTCAGCAGACAAAGACTTCTAACCGGAACAAGATGTTTTTTGATTCTTTTGATTTCATCCAACGCGAAAATCTTCCGACGTTCGCATCGAATCATTGTGTCGCTCTTCAGTTGTCAACGAGCACCATACGGTCAAGAAAAAAGCCGCTCAGAAGCGGCCGTGAGTAGCATGAAGAAATCAGCTACGTACGCCACTTCAGTTGCTTTACTTCAATTACCATATGTAGGGACGAGTATATGCGTTCGCCTGAGCTAAGTCAAGCGAGGCAATACATGGCTCAAACAGTGCATAAACTGTGCATAAGTAGGGCTCTCTTCATGAGAAATGACCCTGCCGAATGGCAGGGTCATTTCTGTAAAAAACCGCTCTATAGAGCCTCCGATCACCGATCGTGCGTCATTTCCGAGCGGAGCTTCTCGATGGTGCGTGCTGCCGCTTCCTTGCCGCCGAGCCCGAACGCCAGGCCGAACGCGAGGGAAAGCGCCACCACGATGCCGGTGAAAAGCGTCTGCCAGAAAGCCGCCGCGACTCCCAACTGGTTGAGAGCGGCGAGGATCGCGAAGATCCAGATCGCCCATTTGGCGACGGCACCGGCGAGATTCGCCTGGTGTACGCCGGCCGCGCGAGCGGAGCCGATCACGATGTTCTTCACCACCTCCGCGACCACTGCCGCGAGGATGATGATAAGGACCGCGACGATGACCTGCGGCAGGTACATGAGGACCACCTGCTGGAGGAAGATCGTGACGCGGACGAGTCCGAGGACTTCGAGCGATGCGATGAGGAACACGAGGATGACGAACCACTTGACCAGACCGCCGAGCAGCTTGCCCGCGCTGAGGTGGAAGCCGGCGTCTTTGACGGCCTCGCTCACGCCCGACGCCTTGAGAGCGTCGTCGATGCGGAGGACGTCGACTACCTGTTCTATCACTTTCGCCAGGATCATCCCGACGATCCAGCCGATGACGAAGATGACCGCGGCTGCGATTATCGCCGGCACGAACTGGACGACCGTGAACCACACATCGTTGAACGAACCCTGCAGAGTCGCCGCTGATTGTGCAACTATCATAATTATGCCTAGGCACTAACAATTAATATATTAAGGTTTCGACCCTTTAATGCCTTCATGATAGCAACCCCCGCCCTTTTAGGGTGCTTAGCGGGACAGCCATGTGGATATGCAAAAACGGCGATTCCGGGGCCGAAAGGTCCTCAGACCCCCCTCTTCAGATGAGGTTATTGCGATTGATGAGGATGCGGTGCGGGTAATCAAGGGTATCGCGGATGATGCGGTCCTTGATGGTGAGCCGGTAGCGGAATTCCGGCGTCGAGAGGACGACATAGCGGATCTCGCGGCCGAACTGCGGCTCGAATGATTTCACGGCTTTCTCCAGACGCTCTTCATTCAGGTAGTCGCCGACGATGATGATGTCAGCCGGGCGCGTGAGATCTCCGGTGAATACTCCGGAGAGCACGACGGCCGTAAGGCGGCCGGTGCGGCGCAGCGCGCGCTCGACCTCCGTGTACTGCGTCGGCGAGACTTCGTGGATGAAGGTGGAAAGCGCGTTCAGGTGCTTGAAATTCGGATCGACGGAATAGTATGAGACCCTCTTACGCGCCGAAGAACCCTCCCCTTTCTCTTCCTTGAGGAACCCGATCTTGTGGAGCGATGCGACTTCCGCGTTCACGCTGTTGGGTCCGACCTTCGCGCGCCGCGCGACTTCGACCGGCGTGAAGGTCTCTTTCGGATGGAGGATGAAAAGTCGGAGTATCTTGGCCCGGGCGGGATTGTCTATCAGGTGTTCCAGGAAATCATTCGCTTTTGCCATATCCGTAGTGGGGTGATTGTATCAGGAAGTGTTCTTGCAGCAAAAAATATGATCCCTGCATCGCATTGACTTTCCGCGATTCAGTGCCTAAGCTGCGGCCAGTAATCGATAAGGAGATCGAGATGTCCTCAGGAATAGTCGCTTTTGCCTTCGGGTTTCCCGACACGGTAGTTGCCAATCTTGCTATCGCCAGGCTGGCATACGAAGAAGCTTCAAGGCTCTCTGCACCGATCTATACTCAGCACGAGGTTCACGTGCATGGCGCCGAATACGTCGACGCACCGGGGCCGCAGGGACCGATCCCAACGCTTCGTCTGTGTCGCGCCGCCGTACAATGGGCCCATCTGCGTGGTCTCGACGAGATCGTGATAGGCGCCGCTAAGCCGCATCTGTGGCGATGCATCCGCGATCTGGAGTACGCGGTACAGGAGGTGAATTTCCCTATCGCCGTACGAGCATCCGGGTATATCAATAAAGTCGCTCCGGAGGACTGGTTCCGCGGAGATTCGCAGCAGTGGTACACGAACAATCGTCTCGCTTGGTATCTGCGCGACACGATACTGCGTATCATGCCGATGTTCATCTACGCTCGTATCGCAAGCTGAAAACGCGAAAGGCCCCGGATTTCTCCGGGGCCTTTGTTTTCGCGAACTGACGAGATTACTTGAGCGTAACCTTCGCACCTGCCGTCGTCGCTCCGCCAGAAGGCTGAGCTCCTCCTTAAGAACCCTCGGTTCTTAATTATCTCCGAGACGGGAAACTACCGTTTCCCGACCCCTTCCCCAGCCGTCGCAAAAGTTACTTGAGAGTAACTTTGGCTCCGGCTGCTTCCAATTTAGCTTTGAGGGCTTCCGCGTCCTCCTTCTTCATGTCCTCCTTGAGGACCTTCGGAGCGCCGTCGACGAATCCCTTCGCTTCGGCGAGGCCGAGCGCGAGGACTTCCTTGACGACCTTGATGACCGCGACCTTCTGCTCTCCGGCTGCCGTCAATTCGACGGTGAACGAGGTCTTCTCTTCCGCTGCCGCTGCTGCCGGACCTGCCGCCGCGACCGCTGTCGCGGAGACTCCCCACTTCTCCTCGATGGCCTTCACGAGCTGGTTCAGCTCGAGGACGGTCATCTTCTCCACTGCTTCGATGATCTGTTCTTGTGTCATATTTTAATCAGTTCGTAGTACGTAGAACGTAGTACGTAATAAATCCGATAATTATTGTGTTTTCGTCTTCGCCACTTCCGCCATCGCGATCGCGAACCGCTGGATAGGGCTGTTGATCACGTTGGCGAACATGCCGCGAAGGCCGAGCATGCTGGGGATCAAGGCGATCTCCTGCATGAGCGCCTGATTCACGAGCTTTCCTTCGAAGATGCCTCCGAGGATGGAAAGCTTCGGCTGCTTGTCCGCGTTCAGGAATTTCTTCCCGAATTCGTGGACGAGGCGCGCCGGTGCGGTCACGTCGTCGCCTCCGCCCCAAGCGATAGCGACTTCGCCGTCCATGGCGACCTCATCGTGCTTGTGCCCGAGGCTCTCGAGCGCGCGCTTGATGAGTGTCTTCTTGGCGACGGTGTAGGTGACGCCCGCACTGCGGAGCGATTTACGCATCTCCGTCTCTTCCTTGATGTTCACGCCCTTGAAGTGGAGCAAGACCGACGTCGCCGCCGTCTTGAACGCATTCTCGAGCTTCGAGACGATCTCTACTTTCTGCTGTTTCGTCTGTGCCATATTTTCTACAAACAAAAAGACCCTTGCTAATGGGCCCGAGTTCTCCGTCCCGGCTTGGGATTAGGATAGTTCGACCTCGGCGGGACTTACTGTATGCCCGCTGTCTCTGGCCCTTGTCGAAGACTCTACTACGTTTCCGATTGTCTGTAAAGATGGGACATGCTAGGGTCATAAGGGTTCAATAACGGAGGAAAAGATGGCAAAGGCCCAACTGAGTGAATACGTGCCTACCCTGAACGAGCGCAACTGCCTTGCGGCGATCGAATCGGCCGGAGGGCAATGGCTCTATACCATCGCTCACCCCATCATCTACAAACGTGTGATGAACTTCGACGAGCGGGCGACGCCGGAGGATATCGCAGTCATCCGCGAGATTGCCGACGAGTTCGACGTCGATCTCATCTGCTGAAGGAATCGCGTACATGAGTACCCAAGCCGAAGTACGGATGAGAGTCGAGGACGAGATTAGACACCGGTGGCGTGGATTCCCCATGCTAACGGGCTTCATCTTGGCGGCTCTCGATTGGTCGTTGCAAGGGTTCATCGAGCCACTCGCGTGGCTCGATGGTAAGCTCAAGCGGCAGGTGCAGCACATTTGTTCTCGCTACGGCCTGCAGTTTCCCGGCTGACAGGGCGCAATCATAAAAGCGCCGGACTCGTTCGAGTCCGGCGCTTCTTTTTTTTCTTGGTTATTTCCAGAATTCCCACCACTGCGCCGTATCTTGTTTCCCCATCATAGCCCTCAGCGCGGCGGCGGTCTGCTTCTGCTGTTCCTGCTTGATGGAATACTCGCTTACCGCGAAGGTGAGGCCGAGCGAGACGACGATGAAGACGCTGAATCCCAGCACGAACCTGAAGAACGAGTTATACGAACTCTGCATATTCCCTTGCCGGTAGTATACAACGGTCAAGAGGGGTCGCGGCACGAGTGCCGCGACCCCTTATCGCTTCTTCTCCACGCAGCAGATGCCGATCCATCGCTCGGCGCGCAGCGTACGCCCGTGACGCATGAGAAACAGGTCAAGCTCCTCGATATTCACGCGCGGATGCATCGTACCGATGAAATCCTCCGTGGAATCGAAACTGAAGATGACCTCGTCGCGGAACTCCTTGATGAGGAAGAGCCGCCGATGTCCTGCGATCGCGAGCTGCGCCGCTCGTTTCGCCGCACGCTCGTCGCCGTCGCAGGCCGCGAAGCGTATCTCCGCCTCGAAGAACGATCCTTCCGTCCTCGGTTCCACGAACACGATGAAGCCTTCGCGCTTCACCATTCGCACCGCCTCGTTGATGGCATGCACCATGCGATGCAGGGGCACGTGGTGCAGCGAGAGCGTGAACATGACGACGTCGAAACACGAATCTTCGAAATCAAGCTTGTCCGCGCTCCCTAATACGAAACGTGCATTCGCGATCCCCCGCTTCTGCGCGAGGATGCGTCGTCCTTCGTCCGGCTCGACGCCGATGAGTTCGCGGCACCGCCGCGCGATCGCCACCGAACTGCCGCCGTCTCCGCTTCCGATCTCGAGCACTGACGTGCCGCTGAGATCTATGGTCGATCCGACGAGATCGAGGAACTTCCCTTCTTTCCGCTCCATGACACTACCTTTCCTGTATGGATGGGACTTCTTATCGAACTATACATGAAATCGGAAGGTATCGCGAAATCCCGCGCCTGAACGACGGGGCGAGTTTTAGGAGGGCTCCGTTTGCGGAAACCCATTGTTAATGATACATATGCACCCAGCAATGTTGCCGAAGGAGATGGACTGATGACGACAGAGAAAACACTGACTGCCGATGAACTCGCCGTGTTCCAGATCTCGCGCGAAGACACCCAGGCGCTTCTTAGGCGCCTGTCCGCGAAACGCATCGAGATCCAGAAGGTCTTCGACGCGATCGAGGAGGCTCGGAAGAAAAACGAGCCTGAGGTGACGTTATCGTACGAGATTCCCCATCGTAAGGATGCGTTTAATACGGTCCTCATCGCGCTCAACGATCTCCACTATGAGTACAAAGCGAAACATAACGAGCGAGCATGGGGACTAGGCGATCCGAATATTGCTTATTGCAACGTCGTGACCGTTACGGTCCCGTAAGCTCACAGCCATACTGACAACGAGGGCGCCGACATGGCTGCCCTCGTTTTATTTTAAGTTAAGTAATCCTCGTCATGAATGAGGGGGTGGTGGTTAGAGGAGCCCGATACGACGACGTTGACAAATATCAATGTAGATTGTAAATTATTTCCGGCATAAGCCTCCGTTCCCTCAAACAGATAGGTGCAACATGGAAAGCATATGTACGGCCTGTTGTGGTTCAGGTCGCAAATGGCTCATCTTCCGCTGTGGTCCCTGTGGCGGAAGAGGGATCGTCGGCCAGGTGGATAAGCCGTCCAATCACGGCAACGACACCGGTAACTCGTATGGTGATGACATCATCCCCGACGAGTTTGGACAGCACGTGGGTTGTGATTACGAGGATGACGATGAGGATGACGACTGAAGACCTGTTCGTCCTCATCCAAGAAAGTAGCCCACGGCGTCATTGCCGTGGGTTTTGTTTGTTCACGAAATCCTGCGCATGAACGAAGGGGTGGGTTTTGAGGGTTTTGTGTGTGTACGCATTCATGATAGTACATAGGTCTGGTTCGTTATGGGCCAGCCGTTCGCTTGAAGGCGAATAAGGGCAGAAAGCTCTCCTGCCTTCCAGAGAGCTGAAACAAGGAGGCCGTTATGGCTCGATTCAGCATCCTGCATGAGCGTATGTATCGCGCTCTGCAAGCTCTTTCAGACCCTGATCTCAGCGTCGAAGTGCCGCTCGTCGAAGGAAAGGCGCCGGGGACATGGGGATTGATCCAATCCCTCTTCCCCCCTGAGAACCTGCATCGGAATCAGGTCCCTGCGCGATTCTCCGTCGACATCATGCCGGTGCTTACCTACGAGTTCACCATGATGGTGAATCTCGTATGCGACGATCTGCGCGGCACGATTACCGCCGTCGGTCATCTCGCGCACGACCAGCAGAAGTTCTTGCGCTTGGAGGACGAGATCAGCCTGTTCATCGCAGCCCGATACCGGCTACGACAGAAGACGGGGTTCCTCACCGTCTCAAAGAAGCTGTGGGATGCAGTCAACAAGTACGCGACCAGCCCTGCCGCTTTCGGGACGGCACGTCCGTAATCGCATCCGTGACATAGGAGAATGAATACAGAGAGCCGCTCTCCCGAGCGGCTCTTTTTTAATTCAATTTCGCCATGAACGACGGGGTGGATTTTCTGAGGATTTATGAGCATAAAATGGTGGCGCAAGAAAAAAGCGCCCCGACGGATCGGGGCGCCATCGCTCACGTGCGATGCCTTATTTCTTCCGCTTTGCCTTTTCTCGCCTTTTCCTTGAAGAGTGACATCTCTCTTGCGGTGGTGCCAACATTTTTAAGAGAAAGATTCCCCTCGCGAATTTTTGCGAGCAGCGGGTTGAGGTCCTGCCGGACTCCCATCGGATAAGTGACGTCTTTTTGCAGATAGCACCGTAATTGTTGAACGTGCTGTCTCCCATCACGAACGCATTGTTCGCGGCAGACCAAACGAAGGGTGTGATCTGAAACCTTCTCGCCCAGCTCTCTTGCAAGATAGCGGATGCGAAGAAACAGACGATGAGGATTGTCTAGATTCTTGAGTTTCTGCTTGCTTCGTGCGAGCTGCAAGCAGTAGGCGAACTCGATCTCTTCCAGTCTTCTGCCGTCTGCGAGCATCCGGGCCTTTATCCGCTCAAACTGGGCGGCTCGTCGAGGGTCTTTATAGAGCATTCTCTTAGAGAACTCGTACTGGATATCTTTTCTGAGCGACATGGCAGTCTCCCTAGCCAGAGTGCAACTGGGCGAGACTATACCATGTACTTACAAATAGAAAAACTTCTCACGAAATCCCCGCCATGAATGCTGATGGGAGTTTTCGGAGGGTTTTGGGAGACGTGATAGCGTGCCCGTAGGTAATAGGAATGGGAGACTCACATGGCAGACCTTTTCGTTCTGGCATTCTTGGGCCATCTTGTCGGCGATTTCCTTCTGCAGCCAAAATGGATGGCGCTCGAGAAATCGTCACGCAGTTGGCGAGGAGACTTCGCCTGCACGGCACACGTCGCGATCTACACGGCCGTCGTGTGCACCTTTATGGGGAGCGCAAACCTCTGGGTGGCTGCACTTATCGCCATCCCGCATTGGATCATCGATCGCTGGTCTCTTGCTAGCACGTGGCTGTGGTTCATCGGCGGACGGACATTCGCGGCCGCAAAAGCGTCGGAGGACGGGAATCGCGAATTCGATGTCGCCTTCACCTGCATCGTCTACACGTTCACCGACAGCGCGCTGCACTTCCTCAGCCTATGGGCAGTCATCCAGTACGTGATGGTGTAGGGTTGTTCTCCCGATAAGCAAGAAGGCCGCACGATTCGCTCTGCGGCTTTTCTTTATCCTCGCTGAAATAAAACCCCCGCCTTGGTAGACGGGGGTCAAGTTGTAGCGGAGGCGGAATTGTCAGGTCGCCACCACTATTGGACGGGCACCTGCGGCAAGAGCGACGACTGGTACACCAGAAGAAGCACGAGAGCGGTGGTGAGACCTGTATAGAGCAGGAACCACCAGATTCGCCTCTGCACCGGGAGACCGGGTCGGTTATCTTTGCTGAAAATCTCGTCGTTACCGATCCACACCGCCGTCACCATTACGAAAGTGAGGAATGTCGCGACGAAGACATCGAAGGCATCCACCCACCACGGCTGATGGCTGTAGCCCAGGTACATCAGCGTCGTCATGCCGATAGCGCACAGTACCGCCATGATCGCCTTGAGCTTTGGCTTGATGAAGTTAAGCTCGGAGATCACCAGTATCCAGATGAACAGGATGACCGGCTCGCGGAAGAAGAACGAGAAGATTGCGAGTGCGGCGACACCGACGTACTGGAACCATTGGCCTGCGGCCTGGGTGATCCGACCGCCGTCGAGCGGGCTGACCGGCATCATGTTGAAGAGATTGAGGAAGACCGCCGCGTAGCTTGTGATGAGCACAAGGTGCGCTGCGACCGAATCCGCCGGCAAGAAGAACCATACGCCGAACAGCATCACGGCTCCGATGCTTCCAAGCAGCGGTCCGCCATAGCCGACGTAGGCTTCGTTATCCCTATCCTGGAACTTCGGCGCAAAGATGGCCGCTCCCAGAAAAGGAATGAACACCATCACTGGCGCTGCGTAGCCCTTGAACCGGAGCGCCAACACGTGCCCCATCTCGTGGATGAAGAGCATGGCGATAAGACCGATGGCGAACCACGGCCCGAGCCAGAACGCATACGCAAACGCGGACAGCGCCATCGAGGCGAACGTGATGGCAGGCTTTGCGATCTTCACTGCCTTCACGAGCTTTGCGGACTTGCCTAGAATGAGGAGCGAGATCATAGCGATCTTCCCCCAGCTTGCTTTCTGTGGCATCTCTGCCTCCTATGCGAGTTATCAATTTGCAGTCCAGCTAACATTATGAACTAAAAGATACTTTTGTCAAATACTTCTACTTATGCCCTAGCGCCAATGCCGGGACTCCCCTTTTGTGCCTCAAATGGTCGGTGCCTCAAATAGCGCTATTTGAGGCACCGGGTAACTCATACTTCTCGTGGCGCTTGGCGCCGAAACGCTTAAGACGCCCTGTTTTTACAAGCTCGTTTAGATAGCGTGTGGCTGTTGCATTAGAGACTTTAAGAAGCTTTTCAACGTCGTCGTTCACTACAACCCTCTTTTCTTTCGCCATCTCCATAATCTTCTCGAGCCGATCATGCTTACGGGACTGCACGACTTGCCGCATGTGTGAGCCGGTGGATACGCGGGGTGTCGCAGCAGCTGGCGCCGGAGGCGCCGGCTGCACTGGCGCAAGTGCTGGCTCAGGCGGTGTTGTCGGTGTTGCTTGAACGGGAGCCGGTTCAGACGTGAGTGATTCTTGCACTGCTTCGGTAATCACTTCACTGATCTCATTCACAACCTCCGCAGGTACGGCCGGAGCCGGGGGAACTTCCACCGCAGGCGGAGCGGATTCAGGCGGAGCTGGAGTAGGTATTGGAGCCGCAACCGGCTCCGCCGCTTGCGGCGCAGGCACTGGTTCAGGAGCAGGCTGACTCACCTCATCGGTCATGATGCGAATAGTGTAGCAAGAAGCATCGCGCAACCTAGAACGAATAAACCGTAATCGATAACACTCACTGGCGTAAGTCTGCAAAAGTATCTCTCTATCCAATCGGCTTCACCAAGGTTGCGTATTGCCTCTACCTGTTCTTCGGGAGAGTATCTAATAAGTACTGGCCATAATGAAATATTAGCACTGACCCATTTCTTTGAAAACAAACGGTAGCTTCCCATATCAAATGGCGCAAGAATCTGTACTCCCCAACCAACGCCGATCATATCGTGCAAAAAATGAAATACTGTGACAAGCGCAGCGCCAAAAGTCCATGCATTCAGACCAAAAATGTATATTACTATCGAAAACATAAGCATCCAGAAAAGTGGGTAATGCAATCCTTCTCTATGGTCTCGCCCATTTTCAATATCGGCCACAAAGTGGTTGGTATTAAAAAAATGTAGCAAACCATCAAGATCGGGTAGATATGCCCAGAGCAATACCCAAGACACCAAGAGTAATGAATGCGGCCCACTAAATAGAATCAGGGTAATGGATGCGGCAATAAGACCCAGTCCGGTATCGCCTAAGACAGGCAATATGTTTGTAAGCTTATTCAGCATTGGATGAATTATCCTATGAAATCCTCGCCATGAATAAGGGGTGGAGTTTTTGGAGGGTTTTGTGTGCCATTGTGCCGAGTCCCCATGCGATGAGGCCGAGAATTATTGGAAAGTAGATGTGTAGAAGATCAAACATCGTGTAGAACCAAATTGCTGGAATTAATGAAATACCAATCCACCAGTATTTATATTTACCGCCTGCTAAGGTTAGGAAAAAGAAAATAAAAACAACTAAAGCCGTCGGCACTCCGATTAGCCAATTTGCGGCCGCATCAGGAAGAGACCCGGTTACTGACGCCGGAAAGAGAAATGTATACAAGATACCGAGGTATGCGCCCAGAAAGTACGCCAGAACATAAGAAACTATAACCAGTAACAACCGTATCCCAGCCATTTTCATATTAATTATTTATTATCCAATTAATATCCTCCTTTAGTAATTGATACGCCTGTTCATTGAGGCCTTTATTTCGATACTTATCGAACTCCTTAAGCATAGCCTTTGCGCAGTTTTTATCAAACACGATCTCCACTTTGGTCACTTTTTCCTGAACCTTCTTCGTTGTTATTTTACCGTTCTTTCCTGTCACGACAATCGTTTTCGTAACGTTGGTAACCGTTGTCTTCTTCACATTACATGCCTTAAGCTTTTTCGCTAAATCATCGTGCACTTTTTTTGTCTGCCATCCTAACGAATAGGCCCGGTCAATATCTGACAGCGTACTTGTCGCATCGGCAATGACGCGAAATGCGCGTGTGGACATTGCTTTGTTACCTACATTATCAGTGGACGATGTGAACACACTATGCGCGCCGAGTGGTTGGAAGAAAAGATCAATCGAGCCGACGTTCGGCGTCGAGGTGCTGTCGAGTAGTGACACCAGTTCATGTACACCGGATTCAGAATCCGTCGCGGAGACATTGATCGGCAGCTGTTCAGAACGCAGGTAATCCTTTGCTGTTGGAGAATGGATCGTGATGTCAGGTGGAGTGATGTCAGTGGGTTGAATTTCTAGCTCCGCGGGATTTACGTTGTCTATCGGCACCTTAAGTTCTGTTATCAATCCGAGAAGAGTGTTGCCGGTAAAAGACGCTTCGGTCGTTGTGGCGTCGCTCATGTAGTTCGTTTCCAGCGTATATGACCCGCTACCCGTTCCTTGATTGAGAATTTTGTATTCCCCATCGAGCGGATTGAGAATGGTGATGTATTCCGTATTGGTTGTGAATCCCGTATAGAAAGCATTTGGAATCTCGTTAATCTCTTGTCCTGTTGCGAAGTCCTTGCCGATTTTCTTTCCGTCGGGGTCAACAACGAGAAGATCTATTGGAGAAAGTGCTTTTATAAGAATGAGTTTAAAGTCTGTTTGACTGTTATGTACCAACTCTACCGCTGGTTGTCCAGTCAAAATCGCAAAAACATCACCCTCTTGATTAGCTGGTATTGATCTATGGGTTGACGTGCTGACAGTCAGGTTAGAGTTTATAAAAGAAGCGCTTGGTAGAGGTACTGTTCCATCTCCCGAACCTCGAAGTAGCCCGTGATTGCCGATTGGAAAAGAGTAATTTTGTGGGTAGCCATGCGACCATTTAGGAAGGTAGTTTGTTGGATCGGTGGATTGTATGCCTGTAATAGTATTTTGTTCTAAGGTGTTCCCAACAATATTGGTGACCACAACTCCAGAAGTTGTCAGTTCCAAAACATCCGCATTCAGGGCCTCAAGAAATGTGTTGACAGGATAGTTGTTTGGATAATTGCGTAGTTGAGCATCATCGAAAATGTAGTCGTAGGTTGGGAGAAGTTCAGAAACTGAAGATATGGGTGCTGTATGTATGTAGCTTAACAAATCTGTATAACCCTTTTCTTTTGCCTCCTGCTTTAATATTCTTTCCATGACAGCCTCACGGAAATTACCAAAGGGTCCGACCTCTCCTGCTTCCCACATCAAATAAGCGTCAGGAGAACCTAAGTGCGGAGTGCCGAGGAAGATGAGTTGGTCGACGTCTTGATCGTAGTCGACGGATTGGATGTATTGCCTTGCGACAAGGCCGCCCATGGAGTGGGCTACAAGGTCGACTTTGTCGCAGTTACAAATCGCCTTTACCTCGTCGATCTTCTGCTTCAGCAAGACTGCCGTCTCCACGTTCGATTTGCGCCAATTATACGGGAATGTGAACAAGTCGACGTCCGGCGTATAGCCGTTTACATCCAAGGTCGCGATAAGGTCATCGTACGTATGCAGGATCGGGTCGATGATCCACTCGCCGTTATGCTGCTCAGAGCCGAGGATGCCGGGAATGATGATGACCGGATCGGGCGTCTCAGGCTCAGGCGGCGGAGGCGTGCCGTATTTGAAACGAATGAATCCATAATTCTGGTGAGGCGGCTGTCCGCCGCGTGCGAAGAAACTACGGAAATCCGCGGCATCGTTCGAAAAAGGCCGTTCCTCGTAGATTGTTACGAACATATCGTCCCCCGCATGAACGCCGAGGGACAAGGCGTTCGAGACGTCGCCGTATTGATCGCTGCTTTCATTCCGTGAAAGGGCGTGGCCGATGATGCGGGTAGAACTTCCTACGACGCCCCGATATAGATCGCCCACCTTAAAGCCTTCTATGCCCGCAGCTAGGTATGTGCACGGATCCGATTGGGGCTGATAATACTGCTCACTCACGATACTGGTGGTATCCGGACTGCAGAAATACCCGACCTGCTTCGGACTTTCGTCAGCGGACACAGGCACGAACAACATCCCCCACGATGCCAGAAAGAAGAATCCAAACAAAAGACCGCTGTGTGCTGGCCTCCTTACAGGAGCAGTAAACCTTTCGGATATTTTCTGCATATGATTTAAAAATATCTCGAAAGGTCTTGCGTCGCTCCCTTATAGTCGCGACTCACCCCATCGGGGCATTCTCTCACCATGCTTCATGAAGAAAAGACGGCCGGAAGGAGTCCTGTGCATAACGATACACAGGACTCCCCTGTGTATGGATGGTCGGATAGATGCTGATGCTGTGAATAACAAAGGCGGTTCGGGAGCTTCGCTCTCGAACCGCCTGTTTCTCACGCATCACGCCTCGTTGATCACGGTACGGATGATGTCGAAGTAGAAATCGGCCTCCTCCGCTTTTATCCGCTTCCACAGGGACTTGACGGTGTCTCCCGGCAGGATCGGCACTCTCACTTGTCCGAGGACCTACCCTTCGTCCATCTTCGCCGTCGCGCGGAACACCGTGCAGCCCGTATAGATGGGCCCGTCCAGCCTTCTGCTCGCTTCGAGCGCATCGCGGACCGCGTTCGGGCCCTTGAAATCAGGCAGGAGCGACGGGTGTGAATTGAGTACCATGTCGCCGAAGACGTAGAAGAGCGTGGGTGAAAGAAGCGTCTTCCAGCCGGCCATCACCACAAGATCGATGCCGTACTCGATGAGCACCTGCAGGACTTTCTGCGTGTAGGCCTCCCTATCGAACGAGGGAGAGAAATCCTCACGCTCGATGAGATGCGCTGGCAGATGCGCCGAGCGCGCGGACGTATAGGCCGAATAAGGCCTATCTGCGATGACGACGGTGATGGGAAGCTCGCGCTTCACGAAACGTCGCAGTGTCGAGCCTTCGCCCGACACCAGAATAGCCACCTTCATGGGTTCCTCCTGTCGGACTGGCTTCTCTTCGTTCACCCTACCCCGCCGGATGCCTGAGGGTCAAGCCGCGCGTCGTTTTTCCAGCTGATGCTTGTATTCGTGCACGAGGAGCACGAGGAAGATGATGTCGATGAAGGTGAGCGCGGTGAGGGTGAGCGAATGGAAAAGCGCGATGCGATAGAACTGGTAGATAAGGAACGAGGCAAGCACGACGAGCGTCGCCGGATACGCCCAGAGCCGCTGGCGATACAGATTGTACGCGAGGAAGAGGTTGGCGATGCCATGGAAGAGGATGTAGAGCCCGATGAACGTGCGCGTGCCTTGCGGGACGTTGAGGAGGAATCTCGCGATGACATCAACGAGCCAGTCGTGCGGGTCTTCGAGAAGTTCGCCATGCGTGAGCGCGAAGTAGCCGCTCATTATCATCGGATGCGGCAGGGTGAGCGCCAGGAATCCGCTCACCGTCTCCCAAAGGCCGTTGAACGCCTTGATGGCGACGCCCGCCTCGAAGAGCGCGTGCAGATAGTACTCAAAACCGGAGCGTTGAGACTCCCCCATTTCAGTCATGCGCAAACTATAATAGCCGAGTCCCTTACTGCATCGAATTGACGAGGTCGCGTGTCTTCGGACCGAAATAGCCTGCAGCAGGCGTAATGGTATTTGCTTTCTGGAACTTGATAAGTGCCGCACGCGTTGCAGCACCGAAGACAATCGTTTCGTTGCCTGGAGAACCCGGGCCTTGTGATGCTACGGAATATCCGTGTGTGTTCAAGAATGCCTGAAGCATTTTCACATCATCTCTTGTCATGCCGACTTTGAGATCGCGCGTGAATGCGCCGCCCGACGCAGGTGTGCCCGTGAGCGAGAGAATCGTCGCCTCCAGTGACGGTGAGACTGTTCCTCCCAATGACTTCAGGTACGTCATTAACGATCGTAGTTGATTCACCAGATTCATCACTTCTTGGCTCACTGCTCCTGCTGCGGCAGTCTGCTTCACTATCGTCGGTGAAGTGATGGTCGCCGTCGCTGAAGTGCTCGTTGCCACAGCTGCTGTACTGGTGGCCGTGGGAGTCGTTGATGTTGCGGCGGTAGCAACGTTTGTTTCGTCGGCATCAGCCGCCTCTGCACAACCTGGATCTTTTATGTCGATGAGACCATCCTTATCATTATCTATACTGTCCTCACATGCAGGGGCAGGCCCTCCGCCTCCGCTTACACTTGATGTATTAGCTGAACCTACGCACGTATTGCTCGAGGGAGTGATCGTAATTGTGGCGGTCGAACCAGAGTTTTCAAGCTTTATACGCGATTCGCTCGAGCTACAGACGTTGGTCGTAATAAAACCCGCAGGGCTCGCTTCTATGACCTTGCGATCTGCCGACCGTACTTCTATGGATGAGCCGCTTGCCAGGGTCACGTTAAAGCTCCCACTATCTACCGTGATTGACTCTAACGTAGCACTGGAACCGTAGACAGCGAGCGAGATGCTGTTACTCGTGAGTACGACATCTGTCGTCAACGTGACGTCGTTAAACGCCGCAAGGGCAAGCCCGGGTATAAGGAGCGTAAGTGCGAGTGCTTTGAGGATTTTCTTCATGAGCGTCCGCTAGCTGATAATCTTCCAGCTACTCGATTAGCGAACGGCCCAGAAGTTGATCGATGTCCCGCCCAAAGTTCCGTCGGCAGAGCCAAGACCGGTGTTGAGGATGCGCAACTGGATCGTGCTTACTCCCGTTGTTGATGCGGCCGTAATGATGAAGGGGGCTTCAAACGAGCTTGTCGCTTGCACGAAGACACGATCCCCTGCGACCAGCGCCCCCGTTACGGATGAGTCTACAGTGCACGATGCAAATCCGGCCGTTGAAGAAGCGGCGAGAGTCACATCGCTAAACGAACAGTAGCCGAAGACAAGACCGTTAATAGTAGGAGCCGCAGGCTCATCGCCGACTTTAAGCGCAGAGGTGCTTGCGAGCCCATCGAAATATGCAGTGCCGTCGATTTCTATGTCACCCTCGACGCCAAGCTCGTCAGCGCCGACCGTACCAATATGACCGAATGTGCTGCCCGTGCCAATGCGTAATTGGGTGAAGTAGGCATTCGCAGTAACGGAGTCCGCCACCGCATCACCTAAAGTCGTGTTACCGTCCGTTGAAATGTTCGTGCTGATCGTAGTCGCCGCTTGTACAAGACCCACGACCGCAAACACGCTGACGATGACGGCAAGCGTCATCGTCAGCCATCCGCCATCTTTGATAAACGAGAACGTACCTTTCATATTTCAAATAATTTAATGCTTTTAATTTTGCACGACCAAACACGCACGCCACGTGCACGCTCATGCTATCTACCGCCTCATTATAAAGACAAGCCCCGCCATATTCGCTACAGGACTGACAGATATGGGGATAACGTAATAGCTGGCTCCTAACGGTCTCCATTGTACTCTTTCACGAAATTCGGATCGCTCTCGAAGAGCCCTGGCGCGTCGATCTTCAGTTTCTCGACGATCTCCCGCGCTCCTGCCGTGTCCCCCGCGAGCCACTTGGCCTTCGCGAGATCATACTGCAGCGGGTAATTCTCCTTCTGCAGCGAGGCGGTGATCCCGAGGAACCGCGCGGCATTCGGCCAGTCCTCGATGGTGATGTAGTAGCGCGCCGCACGGCGTGCGACGGCGCTATCGATAGTGTCGTCGAGAAGAATCCCTTCGTCTGCCCACTTCTTCGCAGACGCCGGATCGCCGATCTCGAGGTAGAGCGTCGCGAGGACGAACCGCGGCTCGGCAAGGCCGGGGACGACCGCCGCGTAGTCTTCCATCACCTTGATGCCTTCACGATAGAAAACGTTCCGCTCAGGCCCCGGCTGCACGCGGTCGCCCTTGCGCAGCGAGATGTTCGCAAGCAGGTAGCGCGGCTGCATGCGCTTCGGCGAAAGCTTGATCGCCGTATCGATCGCGGCGCGAAGCGCGGTCTCATCGATCGGGATCTCCGGCGGCGCGGAATCGAGTACATGCGCGTAGTAGGTCGCCGTGCGGGCATCATACGGATATCGCTCGAAGTCCTTCGCAAGCGTGCTCGCGGCGAACCGGTACGCGATGACGCGCGCCTCGCCGGAGAGCATGGTGACCTGCCGCTCCGTGTACATCTCGTAGGCCTGATAGCCGTATTCAAGATCGGCATACGTGCCGAGCGCGAGGCCTTTCTGCATCGAATCGACAGCGCGCCGCGCATCGAGGATGTGGTAGAGATAGCCGTCGGCCAGGAGCATGTTGGCGCGCAGCGGCTGTATCGAGACGGGGATAAGCAGGAGGACAATCGCTACTCCAACCGCTTCGGGGAGCCACGGGAACTTGCGGACGCGGACGACACTCTCTTTCTCAGTGCTCTGCAGTGCGCTCAGAGACGCGAAGAACATGAAAAGAATCCAGAGCGTCGACACCGTGTCGAAGACGAACAGGTTCTGGATTGCGTACGTAAGGACCATGAGGAGGAGAGGCCCGCCTATCCGCACGTCGCTGCGCATCAATTTCCACGCCGCGTGCGCGAAAGCGAGGAGGAGCGCGAGATAGAGCGCGAGGCCGAGGACGCCATACTGTGCGAAATAATCGAGGAAGGCGTTGTGTGAGCGGTCGAACCACTGCTCATCGATACCGACCGGGTCATACACGGTATTGAAAAGGACATCGATATGCTCGGCACCATATCCCGTGAGCGGTCTCTTGAGCGCTTCCGCGCCGATGTTCTTCCAGATGAAAAGGCGGCTCGAGACCGTCCCTTCCGTGACGGAGATAGAGGCAAGACGGCGGACAGGCTCGAACGGTGCGTGCATGAGCTGGCTGCGGAACATGAAGAATATGCCTGCCGCGACGACGAGCGCGGCCAGTCCCCAGCGCGCAAGAGCGCGCGTGCGGCCGCTCCCCTTCCATGCGCCGTATGCCGCGGCGCAGAGGGCGACGATGACGAGCGCGAGGAGCGTGCCGCGAGTCGCGGAAATCAGGATGGCACATAGTTGGAGCCCTGCCCCCGCGTAGAGCATCCTCTGCCACGTGCCCGCATAGTTGCGCGTCGCGATGAGCGTTACGAACAGCGTCATGCCGAGATACGCCGCGAGGAATGCGGCGTTGCCGAGCGTACCGCCGAAGCGACCACGCGGCTCCGCGATGATCGGGATATCCATCCCTGTCGTCGCCTGCAACCATTGGAGCGTCGCATAGAGAGCGACGAGCGAACCGGCCCAGGCGACCACGTTGCATAGGCGGTCGAAGAATCTCCGGTCGGCGACGAGGAGCGTGATATAGAAAGATGCGACGAGTACCGTGAGCGTGAGGAGGCCGTCGCCGCGATCGAAGATAGACCAGAAGCTGTGATAGAAATCGATGCCGAAAAGCGACGTGACATATGCGATGACAAGAAGCGTCCCGGGAATCCACGTTGTTCTCTCTCGGAGCCGAGTCCAATAGAAGGATCGCCCGGAGAGCGCGAGATAGGCGAATGCGGCGATCATAAGGATGCCGAGCGCACGCACCAGAAGCGTCTTCGGCGCGAGATAGGGGTACAGGAGGCCATCCACGTAGAGAAGCGGCACGAGCGCCGGGGCAAGGAGGAGGAACGGAAGCGCCTTGGCGACGCGCGAGAGCATATTATCGGTTTTGGAGGCGCGTTATCTCGGCATCGATGCCGGCATGCGCATCCGACGGCATGAGCGTCTTCATCTTCGTGAGCGCTGTGATCGCTTCCGGGGTTCGATCGCTTTCCTCGAACCAGGCTGCCTGCAATTGGAGGATCGATGCATCATCGCCGAATCGCGCCGACGCTTCCGCGAAAGCCCCGTCGACGGCACTCGTGTCCGCGGCGAAATGATCGGTCAGGAATTGGATGCGGGAAAGATGAAAGGAAGAGACCTGCGGCTGCGCCTCGACCGCTTTGGCATACGCGATGCGGGCGGTATTGAACGCGCCTAGGCGCGACATGAGAGAGCCGAGGTTGTGCCATGCGAGGCCGGTCTTTGCGCTATCGATCGTGAGCGCCTTCTCAAGATATCCGCGCTCCGTCTCGCCGTCGCCAAGCATCTCATACTGATTCGCGATGCCTACATAGATGTCATAGTCGGTCGGCTCATCATCCTTCCCCGACTGATCCCCACCGAGCATGCCTTCGAGGCGCGTTATCTCGTCGCGAGTCTGCCCCTCGAGTTGGGCATTCCCTTCGCGCGCGCCCTGGAAATCCCATGATGCGACAGTGTCCCCCGACGCGATGGGAAGGATAAAAGAACCTTTCTGCGTATACCACCAGGCCCCGCCCGCGAGGAATATAAGGATAATGACGATGATGAAGATGTTTTTCGTATTGGTCATAGGAATCCACCCAGTACCCAGTAGGTCATTCTCCTGAATGAGGTGATTGAGCTCAATCAGCTTACCATATGCGCCGAAAACGAAAAACCGCCCCTTGCGGGGCGGTTTTCGTTGTGCCGGATCGTTCTCCTCCGGCCGGAGTGGTTACTCGAGAACTTACGGAGTACAGATAGTCGCTGTGCCGAACTGGCATGAGCGAGTGTCTGAGTCCGTGTCCTTCACGAGATAGCCGCTCGTCCAGTCAGACGTGATCGTGGTATGGCTGTTCGCAGAGCGATCAGACCAGATCATGTTACCCGTCTGTGTGAGCGACGTCAGGTTCGAGACCGCTGACGAATCTTCCGTGAAGCTGATGGCGATCGAGTCGGCGGCATCGCCCCAACCCGTTACCGTGTTCGCACGGAGTTCGTAGGTCTTCGAAGAGCTCGCACCGATCTGCTCAGCGTCACCGTCGGTCGACGATGTGCCTGGGTAGATCGAGAGCGTTGTCCCAGAGACGTTCGCTACGGTCGAGTTGACTGCTACAGCCGAACTCGTCACGTCGTAGAGCGTCCATCCCGTCGTGACGACACCGCTTGTCGTGACAGTGAGCGAGATCTTGCGCCACTCGACTGAGCCTGCGGCATCAGCCGTTACCGTGAAGCGGTAGAGACCGATGTTCGCTGAGACGGTGTTCGCCGTGTAGCCCGTCGTGAGACGTGCCAGCACCGGGATCGTCTTCTTCACGTACTTCGTGCCGTAACCTGTCGTGACAGAGCTTACGTCAGCCGTAGCGAGTGAAGTGTCTTGCGAGCCAGCGCCGTCGATCGCCTTGAAGCCTTCGTTGGCATCGAGGAGGACCGAGATGGCTGCACCTGACTTCGCGCCGCTTGAGACCGTCGGGATATCGACGTAGACGTCGATATCTGCCGAGTCGTTCTGCGGTACATAGAACGTAAGGCCGGTGAACGTCGCGGTCGCGTGGGTCTCGACGCCCGATGAGAGCGTGAGAGCCTGTGAGACCGTCTGTTCGACGCCTGCCGAGTTCTTGTACTTGAGCGTGATAGCCGAGACGGACGTTGCCGCATCAGCCGGAACCTTGACCTTGAGTTCCTGGATCGTGAACGAGGAGCTCACCGCAGCGAAGTCGAACTTGCCGACATGTACTGAAGTGAGGCCTGCGATGACGTTCGAGCTGACCGGCGTGCCCGGATCACGTGTGACCGTGAGCGTGCCTGAGCCGATCGTGATGGTCTGGAGCGCGACGTCCGTGCCGCCGATCGTGACCGACTGGCCCGTCGTTGCGCCTGTGCCACCCGTGGTGTCGTCAAGCTCTGCGATGACCGTACCGATGCCTGCGCTTGATTTGATGTTCGCGTAGACGTCGATGGTCTTCGTCTGCGAAGCAGACATCGCGAGATTCGTCGAGAAGGTGTTCGCCGTCGAAGGCGAAGACTTCGTCGTACCGATCTGCGCGCCCGTCGAAGAATCCTTCAGCATGAGGTCGGTGATCGTCCCGGACTCAGCCGTCGAGAGATTGAGCACGATGGTGCTCACATTCACGCCTTCCGTAGAACCGGTCGAGAGCGTGAAGGAACCGATCTTCGCGTTATTCGTGCCTGCGACCATCGTCTGGTCACCGTAGCCCGAAGCTTTCGTACCCGTAATCGACGAAGACGAGATCGTGAGCGAGTTGCCCTCGACTTCGCTGATCGCCGTCGCGACGCTGTCGCCGGAGCTCATGCCCTCAGTGTCAGCAGCTGCGATCGAGATACCTACGTCGACGGTATTCGTGTTCGAGTAGTTCGTACCAGCGGCTGACTTGGCATCGCCGTAGACCTCGACGGTAGCCACCTGGCCAGCCGTGAGAATCATAGATGAGCCGAGTGAGAAGGTGGTACCTGTTTCGGAGCTGGCACCGCCAACATCCTGTGTGGAACCGACTTGCACTCCGTTGAACATGATACGGACATTGTCCATACCGTTGCCCGCCGTCGTGTCGACGTCAACCGTGATCTGTTCGATCTTGAGGTTGTCGCCTGCGCCGCGAGCTTCGAACTTGCCCCAAAGGACGTTCGTAGCAGCGACCGAGACATTCGAAGTCGGAGACGTATTCGCCTTCACGACCGAGAGGCTGACGCCTTCGATGGTGTTAGCGGTGACCGCTGTCGGAGCCGCCGGTGCGAGAGGTTGATTCAACTCAGAGTCGACGAGCATGATGTCGATGCCGCGGCGGATCTGGAAGTCGAAGGTCTCACCCGAGCCGCCCACGACATCAGCGACGAGGCGGACCTCGTTGCCACCTGTTGCAAGGCTGATCGGACTCCCTGTAAGATCGAAGACGACCTTGTCACCGCTAAGCGTCGCGGTGCCGCCGACCTGAGCTCCCTTGATGTAGAGCTTCACGTTCTGGAAGTCCGCGTCTTTCGAAGAACCGCGGTTCTCGAACTGGATCGACTTGAGCCACACTGCACGGTTGTTCACCGTGAGCGTCGCCTGGAATACCGTCGTGTCGGTCGAAGGAGCGAACGTTCCGCCAGTCGGCGTTGCTGCACCCCAAGTCGCCGTCGCGATCGTCGCAGACGAGACCAGATGGATCGCACCGGAGACCGGAAGGACGACCGATGAATCGAGCGTCGCGCCGGAACCGACCGAGACGAGCTGAGTACCGACCTGCTGGCCATTGGCCGCTGAGTCGATATCTGCACGGACCGAGACGGTTACCGAGCCGCCCGCAGGGATCTTGAAGATACCTGCCGAGTCGTTGAAGTTGAACGACGATGACGAGATGCCTGCCGGATCAGTGATGCGCTTCGCGCCCTGATAGAGGTAGACGTTGTCGATCGCAGAGTCGGTCGAAGCGCCGATGCGCTTGAAGCCGAGGCTCGTGACGCTCACTTCAGAACCCGTCGGGTTCGAGAAGGTGAACTTCGCGAGTTCCGCGATACCCTGGCCCTGGACGAGTGCCGTCGAGGACGGAGAGTCGGACGCGAGCATGACCTTGAGGCCGTTCCCTGTGACCGGTGTTCCCGGAACGCCCGGAGTGACGCTGCCGGAGCAGACCACCGCTACTTTCGCGCGAGTGACCGGACCCCAGTAGCCAGCTGCCGGCGAGACGCCGTTTGCTGCCTGCCACTTGGCGACCGCTGCTTTGGTGAGGCCGCCGTAGTACGAAGTCTCGTTGCCAGGAGAACCTGCACCTGAAGCTGCGATCTGTGCACCATGACTGTTAAGGAATTTCTGGACCCACATGACCTCGCCGCCGGACTGGCCCTGCTGGTGAGTCTGTGTGAATGCATAGCATCCTGCTCCTGTCGAAGGTGTTGACCCTCCGGAGAGTGCTGTGATTTGTGCGAGCAATGCCTGAACTTGGGCCTGGAGATCCGAGAGCAAGTCCGCCTTCGCCGGTGTGACGAATGCGAATGAGAGCGCGAGGACCAATGCAGAACCGACGAGCACTGTCGCAACATTCTTTGTTGCTAAACTCATAGTTTTTATTATTGACCTTTTGAATCCGCTTGCATGTGTGAACATGAAGCAGACCGCATCTACGCTCCTTCGACGGGAACGTATCTGCTGTTTCGTGCATGCGTTGCGTGCATACAACTAATAAATATTTGCTAGCCCCGATCACGTTTTAAGTAATGACGGTATCGAGGGTTAGCATCACGGAAGTAAATCGGCATTTCAGTCGTGCGGTCATTTACGGGACGAAGCAGCCGTTCGGAAAGTAACGTGGTTTTCTTCTCTCTAGAAGAAGGAGACGTACCGCGGCGTAAAGCCTTTCAGCCTTTTAAGCCTCTCCTTTTTTCATCCACTATTCATGAGTCAATGAACATCGCACCACAAGCACGGCTCGTATTGCGAAATGCGAGCCCGAACTGTTCGGACTGCATCGAGGCAATTATAAACTAGCCGTATTTCAGGACACCTATGCAAGCTGCCCCTGTTTGTGGATAACTAGTGTCTAGGGAATACGCGGTTTTTTGCCCATTCCCTGCCGCTAGTTATGAGACGACGATACGGCACAGAGGCCGAAAAGTCAATGAATTCCTACGACTAAGACATGCCATATCCGTTACCGCAAAAAGCCTTTTTAAGAACACGTTTTTTACTATTGGACAAGTTGGTATCTGCTCCATCTTTTTGATCCGATCTTTCGTACCTTTCCTCCTTCGACGAGACCCGCCAGCTCGCGCTGGACCATTTTCTCGCTATATTGCGGCAGATTCGAAGATATGTCCCTGATTCCAATCATCCCCCGCAGCTTAAGGATGCCCAGAATCATTTCCGAGCGTTGGGCGGATATCGGGGAGCTTTGTAATGAGGATTGCGTTATGTCCTTTTGGTATGTCCTTTTAGCGGCGGTGACTCTCTCGATTCCCGCTGTCCGTTCATGTTTTGGAAAAGCTATTGACTGGCTTGCGGGCGGAATGAGCTGATCGCGTGAAATGGTCAACTGCTCCGCGAGCGTCGAGCGCTGGGAGACGATGATCAGGCTGCCGAGTTCATCGATCGCTTCAGCGATCGCATTGGCGTTCTGAGCTGAGATGAACCCGGAGACTGCAAGGAGGCGCGCAAGCGAGATGAGTTCCCTGATGATGGCTAAGGCTGCCTGTCCTTTCTCCGATGCAGCGCCATGGAAACCTGACCGTAACTCCAGGATGATAGATAAAAGATCGAGTCCTTTATGCCGGATCGTTGCCCGTAGAGGCTCATCTTCAGGGACATTGTTCGTAACGAGGTGGAGAGCTGCGGATATCCTCTCGGCTCTCTTATAGGAATTCTCTCCTGATATGTTCGCACCGAACGGGTTTGTCTTTATTACGATACTGTCCAATATAAGTAGTACGTTCGATACATCTCGCGTGTCTTTTATTGATTCGGTGACTGAACTTGTGGGTGTCTTTGAGACTTCCTTTTCATGTCCCTTAGGCATGTTTTGAAGTATATCTCCTCAGTGAAGATTTGTGCAATGCCTTTGACCGTTATGACACTCATGCGCCGAAAATACAGGGCGTTTGGCGATCGACATCGACTCATGACGCGTCCGTCGAATCGCCTCAATAAGGTACTGTCCGGCTTCCCTTCGTACTCATCCGTTACGGCGCTGAAATGAAGGGTCCCTCGTGGTATTATTGTCGCACTTATGGCGAAAAAGGAGCGCGAAAAACGCAAGAGCGGCAAGCGCGCCCGGGCTGAGGATACGGAGGCGAGCGAATTCCCGATCAGTATCGAAGCCTTGCGCGGCGTATTCGCCGTCCTCGCGGTAGCGATAGCGCTTTTCCTCGCCCTCGCCGCGTTCCAAGTCGGCGGCGCCGCCGGCCTCTTCATCTATACCAACCTTACGATGCTCCTCGGCGTGGGCTATATGCTCCTGCCGTTCTCCCTTCTTCTTCTCTCCATCGCCCTCATGCGTTCCTTCGAGAAGCGTTTCGGCGCCATCGAGATCGTCAGCGTCGTCATCTTCCTCATTTCCGCACTCGGGATGGTGGCACTCGCGTTTCCGGAACGCGGCGGCATCATCGGCGCCGCGATCGCGAAGCCGCTCGTCGCAGCCGTCGATACAAGCGCGACGGTCATCTTCCTGATGGCATTCCTCGTGGCATCGCTCATCCTTGCATTCGACATCCATCTGAGCGTCCTCGTGAGATCGATCCGGGAAAACTTCCACGCGCGCAGGGATGCATTCGCGGGCGAAGGAGAAGAGCCTGAAATCGCGGTACGCGGACTTGATGAGAACGGGACCGACGAAGATATGGAGGAGCCGATCGAGGAGGATGGGGAGCCCGAGATTCCTGAACCCCAAGCCTTGAAAGTGCAGATTGCGGACATGAACTCGGAATCGAACGGTGCAGGATTCCCCATCATCGCCGCGAGCGCGAGCGTCTATACGCCGCCGCCGCTTTCCCTCCTCGGGAAGAACAAGGGGAAGCCCGAGGTCGGCGACGTGAAAGCGAACATGAACATCATCAGGCGCACGCTCCAGAACTTCGGCATCCAGGTGGAGATGGATGAGGTCTCGATCGGCCCGACCGTCACCCGCTATGCCATGAAGCCCGCGGAGGGCGTCCGCCTCGCGAAGATCATCGCGCTCCAGTCGAATCTGGAACTCGCGCTCGCCGCCTCCCCCGTCCGTATCGAGGCGCCGATCCCGGGTAAATCGCTCGTCGGAATCGAAGTGCCGAACATCTCGCGCACGACCCTCGGCCTCGCGCCGCTTTTCGCCGACAGCGGATTCACGCAATCCGACAAGCCGCTCATCCTCGGCCTCGGCCGCTCGATAACCGGTGCCGCGCATTTCGCGGATCTCGCACGCATGCCGCACCTCTTGGTCGCAGGGACTACGGGCGCGGGTAAAAGTGTCGCCATCCATGACTTCATCGTCTCGCTCCTCTATCGCGCCGGACCGGAGCGCCTGCGCTTCATCATGGTCGATCCGAAACGCGTCGAACTCACGATGTATAACAACATCCCCCACCTTCTTACGCCCGTCATCACCGATGCGAAAAAAGCGATACTTGCCTTAAAGTGGCTCGCGAAAGAAATGGATCGACGCTACAACGTCCTCGAGGCCGAGCGCGTGCGCGACATTACCTCCTACCATGAGAACATCGTGGCGCCCGCAGTCGCGAAAGCAGACGCCGAGAAGCCCATGCCCGAGGCGATGCCGTATATCGTCGTCATCATCGACGAATTAGCCGACATCATGTCGGCGTATCCGCGCGAACTCGAAGCCGGCATCGTGCGCCTCGCGCAGATGAGCCGCGCCGTCGGCATCCACCTCATCCTCTCGACACAACGTCCGTCAGTCAAAGTCATCACCGGCCTCATCAAGGCGAACATCCCGGCGCGCGTGGCATTCCAGGTCGCCTCGCAGATCGATTCGCGCACCATCCTCGATACCGGAGGCGCGGAGAAGCTCCTCGGTGCGGGAGATATGCTCTTCCTCTCGAACGACATGTCGAAGCCGCGCCGCATCCAGGCGCCCTTCATCTCTGAGACTGAGGTGAAGAGAGTCGTCTCGCATGTCGTGAGGAATAACGATGCAGGCCCGTTAGACAGCGTCGATTTCTCCGAGCAGAGACAGAACGACTCGGGCTCCATCTTCGATTCTATGGCGGATGAGGAGGGCGACGAGAAGTACGTCGAGGCAAAGCAAGCAGTGATAGAAGCAGGTAAAGCGTCCACGTCGTACCTGCAGCGCAAGCTCGGCGTCGGATATTCGCGCGCCGCGAAGCTGATTGATATGCTCGAGGAGCGCGGCGTTATCGGCCCGGGCGAAGGCTCGAAGCCGCGCGAAGTCATCGGCGCAGGAAACGCCGACGAGCTTGTCGCGTCGGCGGAAACGCCCGAAGAGGATGAATTCAACGAACGGGTATGATCGAATCTTCCCTTCTTTTCACCACCTTTCCCCAAAGACTTTTTGAGACGGCTGCTTTTCGGGGTGTCTCGCAGGCCGTCGGGCCGAGAGGCAACGCTGGCACAGCAGTGCCAGACAGAGACCCCGAAAAGTAGGCGGCTCGAAAAGTCACACCTATCCTATGCTCCCCTATCGCGATTCGCGCTTCATCCGCATCATCCTCATCCTCTTTTTCCTCGTAGCGATCCTGTACGGCATCTACGAGGCGCAAGGAATCCTCTACGGCCCTGTCATCAACATGCCAAACGAGACGGTGACCTCACACGAGGCTTTCACCTCCATCCACGGCCGCGCCGAGCGCATCACGGAGCTGCGCCTCAACGGCAAACCGATCAGCGTCACCGAGAACGGCGAGTTCGACGAGCCGTATCTCTTGGCGCATGGTTCCAACCGCCTCATACTCGAAGCGAGGGATGCGCGAGGACGGAAAACCACTAAGATCCTCGATATCGTCTATATTCCCTCCGGAACGGCGCTTCCGGCTTCTCCAACACCGACGGCGACCTCGACCGAGGAGTCTTGAGGAATCGTATATACTTCGAGTAATTATCCTCTAAATTCTTTCCCGATATGAATCCTAAGAAAAAAGAAAAAGCTCCGCCGAAGCAGACAGGCACCGGCACCGATAAGGACATCGAGCGGGCGCTCGCCGACATCAAGACGAAATTCGGCGACGAGAGCATCATGATGCTGGGAGCGACGCCGAAAGTCGACGTGAATGCGATCCCGACAGGCTCCATCGGCGTCGACTGGGCGCTCGGCATCGGAGGTCTTCCGCGCGGCCGCATCATCGAGATCTTCGGCCCCGAATCGTCCGGCAAGACGACGCTCTCCCTGCATGTGATCGCCGAAGCGCAGAAGAAAGGCGGCGTCTGCGCGTTCATCGACGCGGAGCATGCGCTCGATCCAGAATACGCAAAGAAGCTCGGCGTCGATATCAATTCCCTCCTCGTCTCGCAGCCGGATACAGGAGAGCAGGCGCTTGAGATCACCGAATCGCTGGTGAGAAGCGGGAAGATCGACGTCATCGTCATCGATTCCGTCGCGGCACTCACTCCCAAAGACGAGATCGAGGGCGACATGGGCGCGCAGCATGTGGGGAAGCAGGCACGACTCATGTCGCAGGCGCTGCGCAAATTGACGGCCATCGTCGCGAAGACGAAGACGATCGTCATCTTCATCAACCAGATCCGCATGCAGATCGGCGTCATGTTCGGCAATCCCGAGACGACGCCGGGCGGGAAAGCCTTGAAATTCTATACATCCGTCCGCATCGACATCCGTCGTATCGCGCAGATCAAGAAAGGCGACGAAGTCATGGGCGGCCGTCATCGCGTGAAGATCGTGAAGAACAAGGTCGCAGCTCCTTTCCGCCAGACCGAATTCGACATGATGTATGGTGAAGGCATCTCACGCGAAGGCGAAGCGCTGGCCCTCGGCGAGAAGCTCGGCATCCTGGAGAAATCCTCCGGTGGTGCGTATTCCTACCTGCCTCGACTTGACTCCGGCAAGGCGGGCGGCGAGCACAAGCTCGGCCGCGGCTACGATGCAGCCCGCACGTTCCTCAAAGAGAACAAACCCGTCCTCAATCAGCTTTTGAAAGATATCAAAAAGGGGCTCCAGGAAGGCGGTGTGGCGAAGAGCGCAGGCGGAAGCGAAGAAGAATAGCTTCCCTGCAAAGCGCGGACGTGATAAGAATGTTTCAGCCCACATTCCGTGGGAATAGGAGGAACCGATGCTGAAATCGCTTGTACCGGTCTCGAAAGGGACCGTTCTCCGCTGCATCGCATGCGGGAATGCATCCGAACTCTTGTCTGAGCGTGCGTTCGTCTGCACGAGTTGCGGCGGCTTGCTTGAGGTCCATCACGACTTTTCCGGTATGAATAGTGGCATGGTCACGGAGCTCAAGCACCTATTCGACAGCCGTGCGGTCCAACGCATCGGCAACAGTCGAACTCCGCAGACAGCATCCGGCGTGTGGCGTTTCCAAGAGCTCATCATGCCGAATCTCCAACCGGAGCATATCGTCACCTTGGGCGAAGGTCTCGTCCCGATCGTCCACGCCGGTAAACACCTGCACGAATGGCTCGGCGGCGATATCGATGTCTCGCTGATACTCGAAGGCCTCGGACCAACCGGGTCTTTCAAGGATTTCGGCGGGACCGTGATGATGAGTGTTGCGAAAGCGGCTGGCGTCAAAGCAGTCGGATGCGCATCCACTGGCGATACATCGGCGATGGCTGCGGCATATGCCACAGCTGCGGGCATCATGTGCTTCGTGCTCTTGCCAAAAGGGAAAGTCACCCCCGTGCAGCTCATGCAGCCGGCAGCACATGGCGCTCAAGTCATTACGCTCCCGGGAACGTTCGACGACTGCATGCGTGTCATGCGAGAACTTGTAGCGAACTACGGTGCGTATCCGGCGAACAGCCTGAACCCCGCAAGAATCGAGGGGCATCAGGCGACCGTATTCCTTATCGCGCAGGCGATGGAATGGTCATTGCCGGATTGGTTTGCTGTTCCTGTCGGCAACGGCAGTAACAGCTCGTCGATCGGCAAAGGCATCAGGCTGCTTAAAGACCTCGGATTCGTGAAGACGGCGTCACGAATCCTCGGATGCCAGGCGGAGGCCGCGAACCCTCTTGCTCGCTCGTGGCCTATGGTTCGAGACGTGCAGGAAGGAGAAAGGCTCGAAGCATGGCGTCGTGAGTTCCGGCCGATGACCGTCGGCGAGACCACGGCGACTGCGGCACGGATCGGAGATCCGGTATCACGAGAAAAAGTGATGCGCGAGGTCGTCTCTTCAAACGGCGTGATGACAACGTCGACCGAGAGAGACCTCAACGAAGCGATCTTCGTATGCGCCCGTGACGGGTACCTCGTATGCCCGCAAACAGGTATCGCTCTCGCCGGATTGCGCAATGCTATCCAGGACGGCCACGTGCTGAAAGGCGAACGTGTCGTCGTCGTCTCAACTGCGACTGGACTCAAGTTCTCCAGCGCATTCGAGTCGCGTACTGAAGACGTCTGCATTGAAGCAGAGGATACTCGGACATCCACAGTTGCCCGGATCCTCGAACTTCTCTGACTGTGTTGCGTGACAGATGATCGGAGAGAGGACCGACAGGTGCGGAGTAATCCGCACCTGCTTTTTTATAAATACATTGGACAAGTGACGATTTTTGACTAGAATGTCGCGATGCTTAACTACAACGAGATCAAACCAGGAGTCGCCGTCCTCGTCGAAGGCGAGCCGTATGTCTGCACGTGGAATAACATCATGCAGAAGCAGATGCGCCGCCCGGTGAACCAGACCAAGCTCAAGCACCTCATCAAAGGCAACGTAATGGAGTACTCGTTCCAGCAGTCCGACAAGCTCAAGGAAGCCGAGATCGAGCAGAAGCAGGCGATCTTCATCTACGAGAAGAACGGGGAATGGTTCTTCCACGACGCGAAGGATAAGTCCGCGCGCTATTCGCTGACCGACGAGATGGTCGGCGATGGCGGCAGATTCCTCAAAGGCAATACGGAAGTCATGATCGAAGCCTTTGATGACAAGATCTTCCACGTGAAGCTCCCTATCAAGGTCGAGCTCAAGGTCAAAGAAGCTCCGCCGGATGTCCGAGGAAACACCGCGCAGGGCGGCTCGAAGATCGTGACGCTCGAGACCGGAGCCACGATGAACGTACCCATGTTCGTGAAAGAGGGAGACATCATCCGCATCAACACAGACACAGGCGAGTACGTTGAGCGCGTCTAGATTCCTGCTATAGTGTTTCCAGATTCAGTTACCTGACGGAGAGCTTACCACTTAGAGGACGGGCTGCTTTCTTCCGTTCAGGTGCCCTTCTCTGGGGCGGTCCGTCCTCGACCAATCAAAAAACTCGGCATCTCTGCCGAGTTTTTTCTTTTCACCTTCCCTGTTTGCCTACTTCTGGATGTACGGCAAAAGCCCCATGAAGCGCGCACGCTTCACCGCTTCCTCCACCGCGCGCTGCTGCTTGGCCGTGAGGCTCGTCTTGCGGCGATCCATCACGCGGCCGTGCGGATTGATGAAGTTCTTCAGGAGATCCACGTCCTTGTAATCGACATGCTGGATATCGTTCTGCGTGAGTATGTTGTTATTCATATGTATTTGTTTTTTGTATTTCCCTAGTGACTACACCTTAGTGGCTAGTGGCTGACTAGAACGGGATGTCATCGGGATTTATATCATCTTTCGGATAATCGATGCCGCCGCCTGAAGGACCGGAATCATGATGTTCTTCGGCTGGTCCTGAGTCGGGACGGCTGCCTGCGCCGCCTCCGCCTGCCCGCGGCCCGAACTGCACGCGATCGGCGACGACTTCGGTACGATACATCTTCTGGCCCTCCTTCTCCCACGAACGCGTCTGGAGACGACCTTCTACGAACACCGCTGAGCCCTTCTTCATATACTGCGAGACGGTATCCGCCTGGCGGCCGAAGACGACGACGTTATGGAAATCGGTCTGCTCCTGTTTCTTGCCGTCACGGTCCTTGAAGGTGCGGTTCGTGGCGATCGAGAAGTTGACCACGTTCATGCCGCTCGGGAGCGCGCGCAATTCCGGATCCCGCGTGAGATTACCGTACAGAAGCACTTTGTTCAAGTACATACCTCCAGTATACCTACTCCGCCGTCAAAGTCTCGAGGGCCTTGTCGAGATCGGCTTCCGAGACCGGAGGGGCATCGGACGCTTCCGGCGCCTTGCGTGGAGCGGAGCGGATGACATCGCTGCGCTTCACTTCGCGCAGCTGGGGCGCCTTGAACTTCGCGCGCGTATCCTCGCGCACCGTCCTGAAGACGATCGAGCGGAGGATGGACGGATTGGCGTTGAGGGCGTCGGTCATGATCTTCGCAGCCTCGGCGGCGGCCTCGAACTTGAGCCAGCCGAAGTAGCCGCGGTCATATGCGATGTGCTTCTCGCCTTCCCTCTTATCGACGGAATACGCGAGCTTCATGAGAGTAGGAGCGCCTTCAGCGATGAATGAGCCGCCGAGTTTCTCGATCTCGGACCGGATGCTGGAGACCACCTTGTCGACGTCCTCTTCCTTGACCGTGGGGACGATATGATAGCCCGCCTCGTAGATGCGGGTGATCACTTCGTTTTCAGTGCTTTCTGCAGCCATATGTGGGGCGAACTTTAGCACGGGCCCTAAAAGACCGCAAGAAAGCTCGCTGTTGCGTTAGTTAAGCCCGAAAACCCGCCGGGCATTCGCCGCGAGCTGTTCCGCTACCTTTTCCTCCTCCTCGCCACGGATTCGGGCAATGGCCTTCACCACCTCGATCACGTACGCCGGCTCATTCCGCTTCCCCCGATACGGCACCGGCGTGATGTACGGCGCATCAGTCTCGCTGAGGATCATGTCCAGAGGTGCATTCTTCACGACCTCGTCGTAATCATGGGTGAAGGTCAGGACGCCGGTAAACGAGAGCGTGAAGCCGAAATCGAGGAACTGCTTCGCGATTTCCCAATTCCCCGCGAAGAAATGTACGTCGCCTTTCACCTTCGCATGCGCCTTCAGGATGGCGAGCGAGTCCTCGTAGGCGTTGCGGATGTGGAGCATCAAAGGTTTATTGAGGCGATTCGCCATTTCTATCTGTTGCACGAATGTCTCTTCTTGCGTCTTTTTCGTATCCGCCTCGAGCCTGAAGTAATCGAGACCGCATTCCCCTATCGCCACGACTTTCGGCGATGCAGCCAGAGCTTCGTATCTCGCGACATCGAAGACTTCGCCGCGCGAGGTGAATTCCTTCCCGCCTTCGCCAAGCTCTTTCTCGTCGTGATACGACTTCGTGCTGTGTATCGGATGCAATCCGATGGCGGCGTAGACATCCTCATGCGCCTCTGCCGTCTTCACGGCATCACTCGAAGTATCAAACTGCGTCCCGACGAGTATCATCCCCACCTCGGCGTCGCGAGCTCGCTGAATGGTTTCCTCCGTATCATCCTTGAACGCGACGAAATTCACGTGCGTATGGCAATCGAAATATTTCATATCGAATATATGCTAACACCTAACACTGAATCGGCGGAAGCACAGGGCATCCGCCGATTTAGATCATCGCTGTTCTCTAGGATACGCGCTCACCCGGTATCTGATGCCGCCGGTAGATTCGTGCACGTACTTTTCGATTATTCCCTTTTTTATGAGGCGCGAGAGGCTAGCATACACCCAGTCCTCATCCGGCAGCATTTGGCATGGTCTGACGGTCCCTTCGGCGGACAGAAGATGCTGCACCATCGCGGCGATCGGTTTGATGCCGGTGTCAGGTGTCCGCGTTACGGCACGCCTCACGAAGCGGTCGAGTTTGGCATTACTGAGCCAACGTTCCATCGTTGCCACCTCCAGAAAGAACACGAACGCGACTTTATCACGTTAGATTATTCTTTGCGAGAAAACAATGGTTTCCGACATGAATTCATTGTGATCGTCCCTATCATCATTGCGGAATATAAAAAAGAGACGGAGAAACTTCTCCGTCTCTATCTTCCTTCTCTTCCTTACGTCAGCTGCAAATCAGCCGCTGGTATAGCCTGGTATGCACGCGCCGCCGGCCCAACAGCAGCACGCAGCCCCGACCCAGCTCGGCGTAAAGTACGTACACCAGAACCCTGGCGTCTGGCAGACCCATGCCGTCTGAGGCGTCGACTGGTTCTTCGGCTTCTTGACGCCGAACAGTTTCAGCTGGTGGTCGATCGGCGCATTGACCTTCAGGATGCCGCTCTCACCGTACGACGACGATGCCACTCCCAACGCAAGAAACGCCACAACAGCGCCTGTTAACAACGTTCTCATGGACAAAAGCTCCTCTTGTTGCCCATTTCTACTTTGCGTCCAGGACCTGGAAAAAGTGCACCTCCCAGTCCTGCCACCAGAATATCACTTAGATGAAGCCGCAAGCGGGGTTATCTACTCCATGCGTGGAAACAGTGATCCTGGCATGGAATTCGTCTCGACCGCCTTACGCATCTTTGCGGCCGTCGCCGGGATGATCGGCTCGAGATGCGTCGCGAGCATGGCGATGTGCCCCACAAGGTTCTTTATGATCTTGATGCCCTCTTCTTTTTCAACTGCATTCTCGGATTTCACGAGTGAGAACGGCTTTTTCTCCTGGATATAGGCGTCGGCCTTCGCGATATGCTCCCAGATGAGATCGCAGGCGGCGTTATAGTTATACGCATCGAGATGGCCTTTAAATGGCTCCTGAAGCGTCGTCTGGTCATCTGAAATTACGATGGGGCCCGGGAGATTATCCGCCGCGAGGCGCATGATGCGCGCGACCTGATTGCCGAGGCCGTTGGCGAGATCGGCGTTGTAGGATTCCTTGAATTTCTCCATCGTGAAATCGGAGTCCTCGAACGGATGGATGTGGCGTGCAAGGAAAAGCCGCAGCGCATCGGTGCCGTATTCGTCGATGATGGCGTACGGATCGATGACGTTGCCGGTCGATTTCGACATCTTCTGTCCGCCGGAAGTTATGAATCCGTGGATGACGATCTGTTTGGTAGGCGGAAGCCCGGCCGACATGAGCATCGCCTGCCACATCGCGCTCTGCTGGCGGAGGTTATCCTTCCCTGCCATCTGTATCGCATTCGGTTCGTCTTTCGTGCCCCAAAATTTCGTGAAATTCGCCTCGTCTTCCGGCCAGCCTAAGGTAGAGATGTAATTTACCAACGCATCGAACCATACATACATGACATGTTCGGAATCGTCCGGCACTTCGACGCCCCACGGCATCTTGTCCTTGCGGCGCGAGATGGAGAAATCCTCGAGGCCGCGGTCGACGAACGCCTTTATCTCATTGAAACGGAAGTCCGGCGTGACGAAATCAGGCCGCGCGGCATACATCTCGATGAGCGCAACGCGGTACTTCGACCAGCGGAAGAAATAGTTCTCCTCGTCGATGAGCTCGATCTTGAGCGTCGGATGCAGGGGGCACTTGCCGTCGATGAGCTCCGAATCGGTCTTCTCCAGCTCGCAGCCCACGCAGTATTTCACCTGGTAGTTCTTCGTATAGATATCCCCCGAGGCGAGGCAGCGGCGCCAGAATTCCTGCGCAGCAGCCTTGTGGTGCGGATCGGTGGTGCGGATGAAATGAAGCCCGGGAAAAAGATCGAGCTTCTCCTCGAGTTTCCGGAATTTAGCCGCGTATTCGTCGACATACGCCTGTGCGTCCTTTCCTGCCTCCCGGGCCTTGCGGTAGATCTTGATGCCGTGCTCGTCGGTACCGGTATTGAAAAAGACCTCGTCCCCGCAAAGCGCGCGGTAGCGCGCGATCACGTCCGCCTGCACGATCTCAAGCGCGAAGCCGATATGAGGATCCGCGTTCACATACGGGAGCGTCGTCGTCAAGAAGAATGGCTTTGCCATGGACGTACCCTATACCTTCTCTTCGACAGCAGCAAACATCTTCCGGCCGCCCATGTCCCGCACGAGTTCCTGCAACACCGCTGCCATCGGGACGGAAAGGAGGATGCCGAGGAATCCCGCGAGTTTCGCACCTATGATGAGCCCCAGGATGACTAAGAGGGGCGGCACGCCGACCACCTGCGTGACGACGATCGGATAGATGAGATGATTCTCGAACTGCTGGATGATGACGTAGAGCGCGATGACGAGGAGTCCCATGGTCACTCCCCCGTCAGCGAATCCGATGAGGATCGCCGGCACGGCAGCGAGGGTCGGCCCGAAGACCGGGATGAGTTCGAAGAGTGCCGCGAAGACCGCCAGGAGGAGCGCGTGGCGGATGCCCAATATCATGAGGCTGAGATAGACCATCACCCCGATGAGGACCGCCAAGACGAGCTGTCCTTGCATCCAGAGTCCTATCTTATGCCGCGAGCGGAACCACAGATCGAGCGCATACTCCAGGTATTTCTTCGGCATGATGACGCGCAGAAAATCGTCCACGCCGGTCTCCGCGACGGTGAAATAGAATGAGAAGACGACGATGAGGACGAACGAGAAGACACCGCTGAAGACGCTCGCTGCGGCGCTGAAGGACCCCCCGAAGAGACTCGTGAGATTCGCCCCCGTGCGGACGCTCTCAATGAGTCCGCCCGACGCGAGTTCCTGCGGTCCGGGGACGCCGAAGATGGCCGCGTAGTTCTGGAGCGCCGCGGACCCGCTGAGCGCCGTGAGGTATGTCGGAAGCGCGGCGAGGAATGCCGCAAGGTCATCGAGTATCAAGGGGACGAAGAAATAGAAGATGCTGAAGAGGAAAAGCCCCATGAGGAGATAGATCAGGATGACCGAGACGAGTCGCGGGATCCGCCACTTCGAGAGGAAGCTCACCCCCGGCTCGATAGCCGACGCGACGACGATGGAGGTAAGGACGATGAGGACGACGTCGCGCAGGTAGAACACGAGCCACGCACCGACGATGAATATGATCGTCTTGAAGATGGTCCCGCTGGTGATCGAGATCGTGGAGCCCTCTTTCATGAGCGCATGATAGCACGGGCCTCTTAACGGATCCGCTCAGAAAGCTCCGCGATGGCGACGCGTTCCTGCTCTCCCGTATCGCGATCGCGCAGCGTCACCGTATCCTTTGTATCTTCCCCGCTCTCACCCAAGGTATCGAAATCGATGGTGATGCAGTAGGGCGTCCCGATCTCGTCTTGGCGGCGATAGCGCTTCCCGATGTTGCCGTTATCATCCCACATCACGTTCGGGATTTCTTTCTTGAGCGACAGATACACATCACGCGCCTTCTCGACGAGCGCGGGCTTGTTCTTGAGGAGCGGGAAGACGGCGGCGCGCACGGGAGCGATCTTCGGATCGAATTTGAGATAGACGCGCGTCTCGCCACCCATATCGTCTTCGTGATATGCGGATGCAAGGACCGCGAGGATGGTGCGGTCGACGCCAAGCGACGGTTCGATGACGTGCGGCACATAGTTCTCTGCGCCTTCTTCCTGCACCGAAAGGTCGACGCCCGAATGTGCGGCATGCGCTTTGAGATCGAAATCGGTGCGATACGCGAGGCCATAGAGCTCCTTTTTCCCAAATGGGAACTCGAATTCGAAATCGATCGTACGTTTGGAATAGTGCGCACGATCTTCGGGCGCGACTTCAAGCTCGCTTACTTTCGACATGTCGATGCCGACTGCCTGCATCCATTCGTGCATCCGTGCGCGCCATTCTTCGAATTTCGCTTCCCAATCGCGCGGATGGACGAAGTATTCCACTTCCATCTGCTCGAACTCGCGCGAGCGGAACACGAAATCGCGGGGCGCGATCTCGTTGCGGAACGCCTTCCCTATCTGCCCCAATCCGAATGGCATCTTAGGATGGATGCTGTCCATGACATTCTTGAAATTAACGAACATCCCGCCAGCAGTCTCGGGACGCAGATACGTAATCGACGACGCGTCTTCGCTCGCGCCGACATGGGTCTTGAACATCATATTGAATTGGCGCGCCTCACCGAGCTTTCCCGTGCATTCCGGACACTTCGTCGTGTCCTCAAGCTGAACTGCGCGGAAACGGCGTTTGCACTTTGAGCATTCCACCATCGGATCCGAGAATCCGCTCACGTGTCCGCTTGCTTCCCATGCTTTCGGATTCATGAGGATGGCCGCATCCATGCCGTACATGTCGTCACGGTCATCGACGAACATCCGCCACCAGAGATTCTTGATGTTGTTCTTGAGGGCAACTCCCATCGGTCCGTAATCCCACGTGCCCGCGAGGCCGCCGTAGATCTCGGAACCGGGAAAGATGAATCCGCGGCGCTTGCAGAGGGATACGATCTTTTCCATGGTTACGTCGCTCATGTCGTCTGTGTATAGCGCATTTTACGTGTCCTGCCAACTTACCGGACCACGTTCGCGCTTCCCGCGCTGAAGCCGGGATCTCCTGAGATATTCGTCGTGATGTCGTCGGCGACGCGTGTCACCGTTGCGCCCGTGGCCTCGTCGACGCCCTTCAACGTCACGCCGCGAATGAGCACGGGCTGCTGGCCGATCTGGCTCGTGGAGGGCGTGAGGCCGATCGCGATCGCCGCCTGTTTCGGCAGCGCCCCGTCGACGCCGGTCCCCGGCTCGATCGTGCCCACTTTCCAGGTCACAGTGCTGTCGCTCTGATTGAACGTGATCTCTTCGCTCGACGGGCTGTAGATGCCGGTCCATCGCACATACGGCGGCAGCGTCGCGGTCACGACGCCGTTCGTGATGCGGTTCGTGGTATTCGTCACGCTGAAGACGAGCGCGTAGGTCGTCTCAGTATCGGCCTTCGGCGGCATGGGTCCCGAGGAGCCGAACGGGTTCGAATAGTAGAGGCCCTGCGCGATGAGCTGCAAGTCGCTCGCGAGCTTGATGTTCTGCGTCGCCGTCGATTGCAGGGTCTCGGGGACGCCTTTCTCGGAGACGCGCTTCCCGGCGGCATGGACGCTGATGGAAAGGGCCGGATTGCGCATCTGCGACAAGACATCATCGTTCGGCATCTGGAACGTGAAATTCAGCGTCCCCTTGGCTCCCGACGGCAGGTTAGCGAGGACGCCGCGCGTCGTCGTCTTATCCCACAGGACGACCTTATCGCTCGAGCGGTAGAAGCCGTCGCTCGAATGCACCGTCGCACCGTCGATCTCGATCCCGCCGAGTTTCGCGACGATGACGGCGTCGGTGACCTCCGTCGAGAGGTTGTTCTCCCACGAGACTGAGACGTTCACCGTCTCTCCGGGAGCAACGACTGCGCTGCCGCCGACCATGTCCTTGTTGAGCGCGACGGCAAGGCCGAGGAACGGACGCGAGACCATGAGGTGGTGCGCATAGTCCGCGAGCGTGGTCGTGACGGCCGTCGTCTGCGCGTCCTTGCGCGTACCGGCCGTGAAGCGGAACACCCGTTCGTCGCCGCTCTCGCCGTTCACGACACCGCGTATGGTGATGGCCTTCTTCTGCCCCGGCGCGATGTCCCCGAGCACCCACAGGTTCCCGTTCGTCCCCTTCTGCGCCTGCGGATCCGAGTACGAGAGCGTGAATCCGAACGGGACGCTCATGTTGAGGATGACGTCTTTGACGGCGGAATCGGCATTCGACGCGATGGATACCTTGAACTCGATCGGCTGCCCTGACACCGTCTCATTGTTGCCGACGACCGAGAGCGAGAGCGGAGAGGACGCGAAGACGATCTGGTAGTTGCTCTTCGCGACGAAGATCGAACTCGAGTTCGCGAGCCGGTATTCGAGCTCGATCTTGATGACGCCGCGTTCGCCCTCGACGCCCGAGAAGACGGCGGAGACGGTTCCCTGTCGGCGGCCCCCCGGCTCGATGTTGCCGAGCGAGATGCGCTGGCTCGGGAGATCGGTGGAAAGGTCGACCGGCGAGCGCGTGCCACTCGGATACGTGATCACGAGATCCGCCAGTTCGAGCGCCGCGCGGTTGCGGTTCACGACCGCGACCTGCAGCTCGGTGGGAGAGCCGCTCGCGACCTGCAAGGGGCCGGAGACGGAGATATCGATGTTCCCCGGAGAGACGAGGGTCGATCCCCCGCCGAGGAAGAAATAGTATGCGAAGAACCCGGCGGCACCGACGAAGAATGCCGTGGCTCCTACGATGAACCAGCGGATGAGGACGCGCGTGAAGCGGATGCTGCGCGGCGCGACGGCACTGCGCTGCAGGAGCGGTTCCTCGCGGATGAACTCCTCCCCAACCGGCGGCGGGGTCAATTCTAGTTCGCGACGCGGCTTCTCCTTGATGAGAGGTTCGAGCTTGCGCGAATACATCGCCTCGCGCAGCCGCTGGATGCGCTCCTGTTCTTCTCGCTCGCGGGAGGGATCCCTCTCAGACATCGGAAAATGATACCACGCTAGAGCTGTGTCTCGGAAAGGGTGAAAAGCGAGCGAAGCGCTGCTTTGCAAGGCCGGAGGCGCTTGGCGCCGAGGCGGGTGAGAGGCGAATGCATGGAGCCTCGCAAGACCTTGAGAGGTTTTCTTGAGCGTACGCGAAAAGAAAATCCTCAAGGTGTACTGACCCTGTAAGGGTCGCGCAAAATCGCAGTAGCGATTTATTGCGTGACTTGATATGAAAATCAAAGCTGAGTCTCGGATAGAGCCTTATTCACTGATGAAAGGAGTTTGGGCCGGAGTGCCTGAGCTTCCTCGAGATGCGACGGCGCGAATGCCGTCTGTGCGAAAAGAGCGCTTCCCAACGCTTCGATCGAGAGATATCCGAGCGCATAGAGCATGCGGGCGACGGCAACAAGCTCGATCGTCGCATGCGCTTCGCGCGGCTCACGCATCAGCGCTTCGTGCGCCTGAGAGAGTGTCTCGAAGAGATACTCGTTCGTCTCTTCGCCCGGGCTCAGGCGCTCTAGGAGCTGCCCGATGCGCGCGAATGTCGATACGGCACTCCCGTGGCCCGGATCGATACGCGAGACTGCTGCCGCGCCTGCGAGGCGCCACCCGCGGTTGCCGCGCACGAGAGAGACATTCGAGCGAGCGCCCGTCTGCAGCGCATAGCGCATACGCGAGCTTTCCCTTCGCACGGCGGATGCGCGCGCCCAGACGAATCCGAACTCACGTGTGAAGAGCGCATAGACGCGGTCGGCTTCCCCGCGTTCGTAACCGCGCAGGATGAGCGCATCGGTCTGATATTTCTGGTACATGATTATGTTTTGAGCCGCAGCTTCGCTTCGCCATCCGCGATCTTCACGATCGCCCCCTCTCCTTCTTCGAATACGACTTCCGTGATGCCCGAGACCCTTTCGAGCTCTTCACGCGCCTCCTCGACGACCTTGCGCGCTTCATCGCTCGCGGAAACCGAAAGCTTGGCCTTATCTCCCGGTTTCAATCCCGCTTCCTTGCGCAGGCCCTGGACCGCGCGAAGCAATTCACGTATCTCTCCCTCGCGCATAAGCTCCTTCGTGATCTCCGTATCCAGTCGGACATCTCCGGCCGCGACTTCGGTACTCAGCATGACCTCTTTCACATTCACCTCTTCACGGATGACGTCGCGCAATTCTTTCGAGAGCGTCGTCGAGCCGATCTCGAGCCTGGTGAGCGGCTGGCGCACCTTGATGCCCGCTTTATCGCGCGCTTCGAGCGCTTTGGTCACGAATCCGCGCACCAGCGCCATCTCTTCGAGAACTGTCTCATTTTTTGCGCCGAACAGCTTTGTCAGGAAACCCCCATGTGCAGGTTCGGGCCACTCTTCCATATGCACGCTTCCCCCGCTTTCGATGCCGCGCCATATCGAATCGGCGAGGAATGGCATGATAGGCGCGATGAGGCGCGCGAGCGTGAGCAACACTTCGCGCTGCGTCGCGAGCGCGGCTTGTTTCTCATGCCATTCGCTCTTCACGCGCTCGCGGCTGCGGCGCACGTACCACGTGGAATACGGGTCGACGAACGCCTTTATCGCACGCACGGTACGCGGCGTATCGTAGCTTTCCATCGCATCGGTGATCTCTTTCGTCGTCTCGTCGAGAAGCGCGAGTATCCAGCGATCCAGGACGTGTGCGCTCTTCCGGGCATCGGTGCTGCCGTCGTATTCCTTCTGATAGAGATCGAAGAACTTGTAGCTGTTCCACAGTATCCCTATCACGCGGTTATGCGCGTCGCGCACGTCTTCGTCGCGGAAGCGCAGATCCTCCGCCTGCATCACCGGCGAGCCCATGAGATAGAGGCGCATCGCGTCGGCTCCGTACTGGTCGATGAGCACTAGAGGGTCAGTGTAATTGCCTTTCGATTTCGATATCTTCTGCCCGTCCGCCGCGACGATGGTGCCGGTCGTCACGACGTTCCTGAAGGCGATCCGGTCGAAGAGGATGACGCCCATCGCGTGCAGGTAGTAGAACCAGGTGCGCGTCTGCGCGATATATTCGGCGATGAAATCCCCGGGGCTGCGCTTCTCGAACTCCTCCTTGTTCTCGAAGGGATAGTGATATTCGGCGAACGGCATCGAGCCGCTTTCTACCCAGCAGTCGACGACCTCCGGGATGCGCTCGTACTCCGTCCCCTCTTCGTCGAGGAGCGTTATCGAATCAGTGTACGGACGATGCATGTCGAGTTCGTAATCGCTATTCACCGGAATCGGCGCAAACGGCAATTCTTCTATCTTCCCTTTGCCCGGATAATCATCCTTATATGTGGCGACGATCTCTTGTTTCGACGCGCCGCGTGCCGCTCCCTTCAATATCCAGAGCGGCGTGCCGTGCGAGATGACGAGGATGTTCTTTCCGCGATACTTCTCTTCAAGTTCCCATAAGACTGCGCCTACGCGCAGTCGCACCTCGGCATCGTTCTCGCCGCCGTCCGGCCCATTCGAGAATCGCTCGATGCTCGCGGGAAACTTCGAGTGCCATTCCTCGAGCGAGATACCGTCGAATTTGCCCATCCGATATTCCCCTAGGCGATCGTCGGAGACGATGGCCTTTTTTTCGAGGCCGAGCGCCTCAGCGGCGATCTCCGCAGATTCGTGCGTGCGTATGAAAGGCGACGCGACAATGACATCGATATGATGATCGAACGCCTTCGCCGACTCCCGTACGTCTTTCTTCCCTTTTTCCGTGAGATGCACCTTCGCCTGCGGATCGCTGCTGAGGAAATCCTTCACATTCGATTCCGCTTCGCCGTGCCGCATCGTGAAATAGCGGTTGCCGCTCTTCTTTGCCTTCTCCTTGAGTTCTCCTAACGAGCCGATGACCATCACCTTTCCTTCTTTCGATTTCCAGATCGGCAAAGGAGACGCCCAGAAGCGGTTGCGCGAGATGGTCCAATCCGGCGCGCTCTCGACGATCTTCCCGAAGCGTCCGTGCTTCAAGTGTTCCGGCACCCAATTAATCTTCTCGTTCTCTTCGATGAGACGTGCTTTCACTTTCTGGATGTTGATGAACCACGACGAGACCGCGTTATAGATGAGCGGTGTGCCACATCTCCAGCAGTGCGGATATGAGTGCGTGTGATTCTTCCTGTCAAAAAGAAGTCCGCGAGCCTCGGATGCAAGATCATCCTTGATCAGTTTATTCGCATCGCGCAGATAGATGCCGCGCAGGAATTCTGGTGCGTCACTGTTGTAGGTTCCATTAGGATTCAATAACTGCACCATCGGCAGCCCCTCCCTCTGTCCGAGCTGAAAGTCGTCCTCGCCGTACATTGGCGCGATATGCACAATGCCGGTACCGTCTTCGGTCGTGACAAAATCCGCCGCCTGCACTTTGTATGACTTCTCCGATTTCAACGCGGGCACATTAAAAACCGGCTCGTATTCAAGACCAACGAGTTCTTTACCGAGAATTTCTTTCGGATCCGGATCCGGATATTTATCCGACAAATCTTTAGCAACAATCGCGTATTGACCCGCCCACTTTAAGATCCTATATGTCACTTCTGGATTGATAGCCAACGCTACATTCCCCGGTAAAGTCCACGGAGTTGTTGTCCACGCATGCAGGTATACGTCTCCCGACAGCCCGATCTTAGCTGCGTTTTTGACTTTAAATTTCACCGTCACAGCCTCTTCGGTGATGTCTTTATACGTATTGTCAGCAGCGATCTCTGCCTTTGCGAGCGGCGTCTCATCGTGCGGGCAATACATCAGCACTTTGCGGCCTTCGTATAAAAGCCCTTTCTCGTGAATCTGTTTGAGCGCCCACCAGACGCTGCCGATGTACGTGTTGTCCATCGTCTTGTAGGAGTTCTCATAGTCCACCCAGCGGCCGATGCGCTCGATGTATTTCTGCCAATCATGCACATAACGAAGCACTAAGGAGCGCGCCGTCTCGTTGAACTTCGCGATGCCGATCTTCTCGATGTCCTTCTTGGTTTTCAACCCCAATTCCTTCTCGACGAGGTTCTCGATGGGAAGGCCGTGCGTATCCCACCCCCAGCGGCGGCGTACACGATATCCCCGCATGGTCTTGTAGCGCGGGATGACGTCTTTGATGATGGATGAGAGAAGCGACCCGTGGTGCGGAAGCCCCGTCGCGAACGGCGGGCCGTCATAGAAGACAAATTCTCCCTTGGGAGCGGGCTTATCTAAAGAACGCTCAAAGGTCTTGTTTTCCTTCCAAAAAGCAAGAACTTCCTCCTCGCGTTTCGCTACATCGCTCTTCTCAGTAGTATCTCCCTTTTCTGCCATCCGCGTATCGTAACAGAATAGGGTCAAAAAAGCAGTCCTTACTTCAAAATGATATAGTTTCCACATGATTACTCCCTTCGAACGCGCAATAAAGTCCGATCAATACGATTTGGGAGATCTTTTATGGGTAAAAGAAGGCCGTGCTGACACCACACGTACCGGCTATTTCTGGGAATATCTTGAGCCTTATGTGGAAGGTTGGAAAGGAAAAACAGTACTTGATATCGGCGCAGGCACTGGATGGCTTGTGAGTAAAGCATTGGAAAAGGGAGCAGTAAAGGCTGTCGGCATCGAACCGGCAAAAAATAATGTTGCACAAGGACTGCAAGACCATCCAGAAGTTTCGTTGGTAAATGCTTCGCTCGAAGCATTCGACGGTATGGGCGAACATTTCGATCGGATTGTTGCAGTCATGTCGTTTTCACACATTGCGGATATAGATTCTGCGTTCTCAAAAATCCGTTCGATGATCGATGATATAGGCGAGTTGATTCTTCTCGTTCCCGATTACGACTATTTCAAAATCCAACGCCATGATTATCAAATTGAGACGCAGGAAATCGATGCTGACCAGTATGCGGTTTCCGTAACAAGGCCGTCGGGTACGCTTGCTGATATCATCCGGCGTCCAAGCGTGTATATAAACGCTGCGGAGCATGCAGGTTTCAAGCTTCTCGAGGAAAAACCAATGCCGCCCACAGAAACTCAAATGGTACGCGCACCGAAATATGCCACTGTGAAAAATCAGGCATTGACGCAGTTATTGCGATTCAGAGTTGCACAATAAATTAATACCCTTCCGGAGGCTGTGCTTTGTCTCCGAGCATTTTGAGATTGAGTTTCCTGATTTTGACGTCTATTGAATTCACAAAAGTTTCCAACTTTTTCTTTTCATCCTCGGTTTTCGTACCAAGTATGAAATCTAACGTCCTCTCAAAATTATTTTTAAAACGTTGGTTGATGTCTTTCCACTTAATGCCTTTAAGCATCTTCCCGATGTTTTCATCATAAGGCAAAACGCCAACTTTGAACAGAAAAGCAATCGTTGGATAGCCTAAGTATTCTTTCCAATAAGAGCCATTATCGTTTGCCATAATTTCCTGCGCGGCGGAATCATACGTGACTGTATAAAACTTGTTGCCGCTGGAAGAATATATTCTTGCTGAGTTACCGGTCACTTCAATCCTTTCATCGGCAACTGCCCCAAGTGCCTCGGATATTTTGATAATTGGAGGGACTTTCCATTTCATATGTCTTTCTTTTTGGCCTTTCTCGCCCAATAGTCGTCTTCGATGAGACCGAGCTTAGCGAGACGAGCCGTAATCGCCCCCGATTTGCGGCCGAATTCCTCGGCGATGGTTTTCATAGGAGTTTTTATATCTGCAACAGCTTCCTGAGCGCCCGATCAACGGCTTGTACAGCGATTGATTCCAGAGTCCCCAATTCACCTATAACGATTTTCTTCTGCAAAGTCGCCAACTTATCCGTCTTAATGATCGAGTCGGACTTCAGACCGTTCCGCTTCGATGCTTTGATCGGAACGTCAAACGGATGCTTCTTCTTCGAAACGCTCGAAGCTATAAACGCAAGGATGCAATCCTCGCCACGCGAGACATGCAAAATGAGCGCCGGACGTACTTTCTGGCCAGAGAGATCGGTAAAGGGAAACGGCACGAGGACGATTTTTCCTTTAGACATATCGCTTCTTGAGATCAGCGACCGAATAGAGATCCGGTTCCTTCGCAAGGAAGTCAAAGCTTTTCGAATAGGCGTTCACATTCGTGATGTCGCCGAGCGATTCGTTGTAGTCCTGAGGGAAACCGATGAGTACCGCATCGATCGCGTTGCGCCTCCCGATTGCAAAGACTTCGCCACGGTATCGGGCGCGATTCACAATCTCCTTGATGCTTTTACGCGCGTTTGTAGTCGTAAGTACCTTCATGTACACATTGTACACATTGAACATAACAACGCAAGTCAGACGTGACATCATTCATCGAGCAATCTTATGAGCGGCTCCTCCCAATCAAAACACGTGGAGCGGCCCTTGAGCGTGCGTAGTGCTTCTTTGCATACCGGCTCGATCTTGACGAATTCCAGGAGTACGGCAACCGTTCCGACGATGAAATCTCCGACAGTACCGTCGGAATCATCGACCCCGCCGGTGCATAACTTCGTATCGAGCCGCAACAGGAGATCCACCAGCAATTCCGCTGTCTGCGTGCTCACCGGAAGATCGGAAACGATTTTTGATAATCGATTACATCCTTCCTGGAGCGACTTCTGATATGCAAACCACGTCCGGGAAGGGCCGTTGTACGCTTTGATGTAGCGGAGTGTGGCGGCGATCAGTTTCTTGAGTTCAATATATTCAGCTTTCGTGAGCGTGCCGATCCGGCCGCTGCATTTCGGACTATCAACGATTTGCTTGTCTTCTGCAGTGAGAGGCTCGCCATCCTTGATCGCATACAGGGCGAGCGCAACCATGTGTTTGCACAAAACGTCTTCCAGGCCGAGGTAACAGGTGCAGGTGCCGCGATCGTGATTTGTGTTTGATACGAAAACATCGTATGGGTGTGAGCCCAGAACGACCGCGGAGAAGCCGTGCGTTCCTCTATCGAACTTCGTGACTTTCTTTTGTTTGTAGAGACCGATGGCACGCTCAAATGTCGGCCTGTCGGTTGAGAATTTTATCTTGTCAAAATCGTAACTCGGTATCATTTCGGTATAGTACGTCCGTCGCGGAAAGATCAGTCACTTTCATTCTGCCGTTTATTCTGTTCCCGAAAAGCGCTTCGCAACTCTTCAAGCGATAATCCACGCCCGGCGTTATCCGCCTTGCGCATCGCACCGCAGATTCCGCAGCCGTGAAAATACCTCTGTGAGCCGTTTTCTTCCTGCCGCTTCTTCTCCATACCGAAAGTGTATCAGACGTTACTATCCCCGCGAGACTTCTGGCTCTTCTTTGCCCAATAATCGTCTTCGATTAGGCCGAGTTTGGCGAGGCGTGCGGTGATAGCTCCGGATTTGCGGCCGAATTCTTTGGTGATGGTTTTCATGGGTGTTTCGGCACCGAACATCTCCGTCAATTTCTCGTCATCTTCCTTGCTCCAAGCGCGCCCGGCATTGGGGAATTTTTCGCGGATAGCCGCGAGCTTTCCCGTCCCGCCAACGCTCTTCGCGGTCATCTCGATTTCAGCTTTCACGATAGGCGCCGGCTCGCGCGCGCCGATCGCGCGCAGGAAATTCTTTTCCAGCACTTCCTTCTCATCGTCCGGGATCGTACTGATGCGTTTCTGCGCGGCGTCCGATTTGGCATGGAAGATAGCGTCCTGCCTCGTGATCGTCGGATGCAGCATGAGGGCGCGATCATTGAAGCCTTCGAGGAAGAGGCCTTCGAGCGTCCTCACGCGGGAGAGCGCGACATACCCTTGTCCGAACTCGAATGCGCGCGAAAGATCGATGACTGCGGCGTCCAGACTCATTCCCTGGCTCTTATGCACCGTAATCGCCCAGGCGAGACGCAGCGGTATCTGTTTTACCTGCGCAAGGATCTTCGGACCGTCCGTAATACTCCATTCCCCCTGCACCGCCTCGATGCGCTGCCCGGCTTTCGTCTTTACGATCGGATTGCCGTTCGTGGCGAACGCGACGACTTCGCCGAGCGTCCCGTTCACATATCCTTCGTCGAAATTGTTACGGGTGAACATGACACGTGCGCCTTCTTTGAGGGTCAGAGTCTCGGGCGAGAGGCAATTCTGTTTGAGTGTCTCGACCAGCGCGCGGGCGCCGTGCGAGGTCATATGGAACACATGCGTCTTACCCTCTACTTTCGCGAGCGATTCGTCGTTGATCTCATCCGCTTCGGCGTTGTGCGTATGCAGCCGCGTCGCCCCGACCTTCCGTTCTTTCTTCATGCGAGAACGGAGCATCTCATGATGTGTGCTATCCACGGTTCCGCGGCGTACCGCGCCGAGAAGTTCGAGAAACTTCCCATCCTCCTGCCGATGCTGTTCGGAGAGATAGCAAATGACCGGATTGGCCTCCCGCCACGCATCCGAATCGAATGCGAATTGAACATCCTCGCCGCGCGAAACCGGCGGCAGTTGGAAAAAATCGCCGACGAATATGACTTGGAGGCCGCCGAACGGCTCTTCTGGCATGAGCGTCCTGCGTCGGAGCGTGCGTAATACCTTATCGACGCTCGCAAGCGTCTTAGCATCGAGCATGGAAATCTCGTCGACGATGAGCACTTTCGCTTCGATGATGCGTCGCGCCGTCTTTTCCCGCGCGGAAATCTGTTCGACATCCCAATCATTCAAGCTTTTCTTGATGCCGATGCCGCTCCAGCTATGTATCGTCATGCCGCCCACATGCGTCGCTGCGATGCCGGTCGACGCTGTCACCGACGGCTCAACACCCCGTTCACGCAGCCATTGGATATACCGATTAATGGTATGTGTCTTCCCGCTTCCAGGTTCTCCGGTGAGGAATACGTTGACGCCGAGTTTCAATATCGAAAGCGCTTCCTCCTGTGTCATTCCCTGACTATACCAAACGCTCGCCCACCCTTCCCAAATCCGGCCCCAAATCCTTGACGACCTTCCCGTCTCGGACAACGCCCCAGTCGCAAAAATCGTTTGTATGCAGACGTTCGTAGACCCTTTCGAGTTCTCCCATCTTTTGCGCAAAATACATGTTCATCGTGTACCCATGCCCTACAAACGCGATTTTCTTGCCCTCGAATCGTTGGTCGATTTCCTCGACGCCATTTGTGAATCTTTCACGTGCTCGGGCAGCTGGTTCCCAGCCATTGATAGACTCTTCGGGATTTGATAAGGAACGCTTCGCCACCTCTTCATATTTCTCTTTGTCCAAGAAGCCTCCTCTATCTCGACCCAACTCATTGATCTTCGATTCACGGATAACTTCGATCTTTCTCCCCTGCGATTGCAAATGCTGTATCAGATGCTCGGCAGTCTGATATGCCTTATCCTCGCCGGAAATGACGATGACATCTATATCTTTGAAATTCTCGTTCCTCGCCACTTCTGCTGCCTGAGCGTGGCCGACATCCGACAGTTTCCACCTGCTAATGGGAATATTCTTGTCGACTTGCGTGTGCCCGTGTCGGAGAAAGTAGAGCGTATTGTTCATAGAAATCAGACTTTCTCCGGCGCAGGAATGCCGAGCAGCCAGAGACCGTTCTTGAGGGTGATGCGGGTGATGTCCGTGAGCGCGACCTTATGCGCCGCAGCGGGAGTGCCATCGAGGATCTGCTCCTTGGCGTACCAGCTGTTGAACGCGCCCGCGACCGCGATCAGATAATTGGCCACATGGTGCGGCTCGAGTTCTTCTTGCGCACGCTTCACCGTCTCGTAGAAGCGGAAAAGAAGGCGGACAAGTTCGTCTGCCGGAACATTCGCATCGAATTTCGGTTTGATACCTGCATCCCCTGCTTTCTCCATGATCGCCTGCGTTCGCGCGTGCGTGTATTGGAGATATGGCCCCGAATCTCCTTCGACGGAAAGTGCTCGTTCCCTGTCAAAAATAATATCCTTCCCTGTTCCTCCTTTGAGAATCTGGAATTTGATCGCGGCAACGGCAACTTCCTGCGCCAATTTTTCCTTATCTTCTGCCCTACTATCCACCGCATGCTCTTTGGCGACCGTTATGAGATCGTCGATCAACGATTCCCCCGTGATTACGTTTCCCATACGGGATGACATCTTCCCCGTTGTAAGCGTAAGAAATCCATTTGCAATGTGCTCAAGTACTCTGTCTTTGGCCTCAGGAAAGACTTCTTTGATCGCGGCAAAAACAACTTTCAGATATTCTTTCTGTTCGACGCCAACGACGATATAGGAACGATCCCATTTCGGGTACTCTTTCTCCTTTAGTTCGAAATTGCCGAGATCTTTCGCCTCGTACGTCGGCAGGCCGGCAGAATTCACAAACACGCGCGTATGCAGTCCGACTTTCTCACCCTTATATACAATCGCGCCATCGCTTTTCTCGAAAACCCCGTCGACATTCCTCAAGACAATATCGCGACCGATCGGTCCCGTCTCGCTCTCAAAAAACTCGAGATCAAACTTCGTACCAAGCCTCTTACACAACTCCGCAAGATGCTTGCGCGACGTCTTGATTCCTGCCTTACGCAAGGCGGTTAAATCCTTGTCGGAATCCTCGTACAAAGCCTTATTGATCGCATCAATGAGCTCTTTCGTCGCAGGATCGTTCTCATACCCCTCATTACCGACACGGTAAGATTCGCCGAGCGCGTGAATATCTTTCGGATCACCCCCAGTCTTCTGCAATCCCCATACGCATTTCGCGACCGGGAGTCCGATGTCCGATGGATAATTGATCCGCTTCACGTCTGCTCCGCTGAATTCAAATAAGCGCGTAATTGATTCGCCGACTATATTCCCGATGAGATTGCCGATATGGAGCGGCTTGAAAAGATTTGGACTCGTATATTCGACGAGAATCTGCTCACCCTGGAGCAGGGTGCCACTTCCCCATTTCGAACCATGTCTGCGCCCTTCGGCTAGTGTCTGAAAAAGGAATTCGGATGAGAGCGTGAAGTTGATGAATCCGGGTCCGGCAATCTCTATCTTGGAGACTCCTTCGACTTCCGCTAACGAGACGACGAGTTTCTCCGCAAGTGCGCGCGGATTCGTGCCGAGAGGCTTGGAGAACGCGAGCGCGACACTCGAGGAGTAGTCGCCGTGAGCGAAATCCGCCGTGTGTTCAAGAGGGATTGATACGCCAGAAATACCCTCCTTCTCAAGGGCCGTGGCAAGCGCATCCCGTATCTGCTGCATCCCGTGATTGTAGAGGACAAACGCCCAAAAGAAAAAGGCGCCCGATCTTTCGATGGGGCGCCTTTTTCAAGAGGGTCTATTTTAGATATCGGAATCGATCCCCATCGAGCGGGCAGTTCCGGCGATTATTCTTTTCGCCTGTTCGAGATCGTTGGCGTTGAGATCTTCCATCTTCTCCGTCGCGATCTCCTCGAGCTGCTTGTTCGTGAGCTTGCCGACCTTGTTCTGCGCCTTGGTCGAGCCTTTCTCCATTCCCATCGACTTAAGGATGAGACGGGAGGCTGGCGGCTTCTTCACGATGAAGGTGAAGGTGCGGTCCTTGTAGACGGTCATGACAACCGGGACGATGGAACCTGCCATCGGACGGGTCTGCGTGTTGAACTGGTTCACGAACTCGCCGATGTTGACGCCCGCAGGTCCGAGCGCGGTACCGACCGGCGGTGCAGGAGTCGCAGCTCCCGCCGCAATCTGCAATTTGATGATTTTGGTGATTTCCTTGGCCATATATTTATAGCTCGGGCACTATAGCCTGAATCCCAGCGGATTTCAAGCCCTCCAAAGACCGCCTCTGGAAGCGGCAATTTCACTTGACCTTCAGGCGGAGACTGCTATAGTAACCGCATCAAGACGAGAAGGGTTCCAAACGGCTAACTGCCTAAGGAGCCCTTTTCTTTTTCTCTATTTTGGCGCGCACGTCTGCATCCGACAGATACGCGAAATACGGCGCTCCTATACCCTTATAGAGCGATGAGGCGTATTTTTTGTTCGGGAACAAGATCTTTGCGAAGCGATTTTCCTCGATAAGGAAGTCGGCCAGCGGCTTATAGTCACCGTCGCCAGAAACAAGGACGACCTTGTCGAAATCCTCTTTTTTGTAGAGCCGCCTCATGACGGAGAAGATGATGTCCGAATCGACATTCCCTTTCTTTTTACCAAGCATGACGGACGTATGCTGCCGAAAGACAAGGATAAATCCGGCTGATTGGATTTCCTCATATAATTCCTCCGCACGCTTGTCGTCCTGCACATAGCCAAGGTAGTAGAACGCCTTTTCGACGTTGTACTTTTGCTGCAGGTATACCCGAAATCGCGCCAAATCTACACGCCAGATCGGCTCGCTTTTCGCGGTTCCCATGTAGAGATTCTGGCCGTCAATGTATGCGATGTTCGCCACGAGACTATTCTATCGCACCTCTGGTCCAAAATGGTACCTGCCCCCACTTTACCTCTACATAGGACTCCCCTATGTAGTCAGGTGGAAACGAGCGCTTATGCAACGAGGATGTTCTCGTCGTATATCCCCTGTTTTCTCAGTCGCGCACGAGCATCGCTTACGGCACGTCCTTTTGTTGAGAAAAACATACTGGCCTGCATTCCGTTCGCCATGCCAGCATCGTCTTGGCGATATTGCGCTTCCGACTCAAGCCAAGAGATGAAATATCTACCGACAGGAATTGTGTGGATGATGTATTTCATACATCCTAATTATTGTTTTGATAAAGTAAGATGAAACGACCCAACTTACCGAGTTGTGGGGCAAGTTTTCTCTCCTACGATATTTTGAGTTTGATGTCCCGGTCACGTCCGGGGAAAATACGTGCCTTTAGTATATTCTGCGATGATAGGGCTCGTCAAAACCAAATAATAATGGTACTTGGCCCTATTTATCTGGCGCTGTTTATCTAAATAACAGCTGGTACACGGCCGCAATCAAAATGACAATCCCTAGAAATTTAACAAATCCCCAAATCTGCCCTGTGTGCGAATTATCAAATTCACGCTTAGCTTCCTCTTTCGAGTACTGTCGTGACAATTCTATTTGTACACGCTCTTGCCCGTGTTTCATGTCTTTGTAGGCATTCTTCCATTCCTTCTTCTGTCCTTTGGTGAGAGACATAACTAGCGTGGCTTAAATCCGCTGCACCTGATCAGCCTCCAATTCAACCGGGGTCTCGCGGCCGAACATAGGAACCAGTACTTTAACCTTTCCGCGCTCTTCGTCAATCTCGCCCACTTTCCCTTCGAGATCCTTGAACGGGCCGTCGATGATGGAGACCGCATCGCCTTCAGCGAGGTCGATGGAATGGCGGACCTGTTCCCCTGCGGTGCGCTTCAGGATCTTCTCGACTTCATCCGGAGAGAGCGGCACTGCCTGGTTGGCGGTGCCGACGAAGCCGGTCACCTGCGGCGTGTTGCGGACGACCGACCACGCGTCGTCGGTGGCGATCATGTCCACGAGCACATAGCCCGGGAAGGTCTTCTCCTTCACCTCGGTCTTCTTGCCGTTCTTGATCTTGATCTTCTTTTCCGTAGGGACAACGACATCGAAGATCTTATCGGCCATGCCGAACGATTCGATGCGCTGCTTCAGATTGCGCGCGACGGCGTCCTCATATCCCGAATAGGTATGCACTGCGTACCATTCCCTTTCTGTGCCGTAGGTCTGTTTCATATTATTGCTTTTGAGTCGTCGTGGCGACGGTCGTCGTCGAGATCTGGAGCTGGTCGAGCGGCTGGGTGGTCGTCTGGTGTGGGAGCGTCTCGACGGCCTTCGCGAGTCCGCTGGTGAATGCGAAGTCGAGGAGCCCGAGATAGAGCGAGACGAGGATGGAGATGGCGATGACAAGGATCGTGAACACGATGGTCTGCACGCGCGTCGGCCATGCCACATGGTTGAGCTCGCTGCGCGTATCCTTCAGGTATTGGACGACTCCCATAGATTTGATGTGGATTTTCCTAATTTAAAACCCCCTGCGGGGGCTTTAACTAACGCCAGAATCATAGCGCCGAGAGAGCCGGAAGTCAAGCGGCGCCCCTCCGGGGCGCCGCGACTTGTTTCCTGGCTTTGAGGGCTGTTTACCTGATCTCGTACGTGATGTTCACGTTCGAAGTGATCTTGTTCTCGCCAGTCGGGAGTTGCGGCGGGGTCGCTGCGCCACCTGCGGAGTCCATCGCCATGGTCTTGCTGTAATACGGGGCCGGATAGCCGCCGGAATCTTCCGAGAAACCGACGACGCGTACCAGGGAGACGCCGAGCTGCTTGGCGAGCTCGTCTGCCTTCCCCTTCGCGTCCGCGATCGCCTTCTCGCGCGCATCCGACTTAAGTTTGTTGTCGTCATCCGTCGTGAAGGAAAGACCGCTCACTTCGGAGGCGCCCTTGCCGCCGACACCGCTGAGCAATTCTCCGGCCTTCTTGGTATCGCGCACCTTCACCTGAAGCGTCTGGAATACCTCGAAACCGACAAGCTTCTGGTTCGACGGCGGGCAGTAACTGTTCGTACAGACCGCCTGCGAATACTCGTATTTCGGATTGACGTTGTAATTGGTCGTCTTGATGTCCTTCTCCTCGACGCCTGCGCCTTTGAGATAGGCGATGATGGCATTGATCTTGGCCGTGGCTTCATCTTGCGCCTCGGCGACGGTTTCTGCGTCCTCGTGGACCGAGACACTGAATTCTCCTGTGTCGGGAACCGCGAATACTTCGCCTTGGCCTGAGACCGAGATCGTGTTGGTGGCGGCGACGCCACTGCCGACATACCGGTATTCCTTGAATATCTTGAGGGTCGCTCCTAAGAGGAAAAGCACGAGCATGCCCAAGGCGACCGCTCCCACGCGGACGATGAGGTCCGGCGGCATGATGCGGATGCTGCGTCCGCTGGTATTAAATTGTTCGTCCATATGAAGATCGGAGCGTGAAGATAATGAATAAAATATACCACGCTTCCGTCAGTACACAGGGAGACGGTGGGGCATCGCGGTTCTTACGGGATTCGTACGCACGAGGTCCGCACGAGGCGGACCAGGTGTTCACCCCATAGTAGGGTTCTTTACATCGCCGCGCCTTCGCTGCAGCGTCTGCAGTTCGATTTATGCGTGGCGAGCTCGTAGATAGCCGAGAGGCCGACGAGTACGTACACGACACGGGCGAGAATGGAGCCCATTCCTCCGAGAAGCGCGCCGATGTCCCAACCGAGGAGCCCAAAGAGCAGCCAGTTGAGTCCGCCGACGACCAGAAGGATGAATGCGATGAGGTGGATCGTCTTATTTCCTTTCATAGAAAGTGAGAGAAGTATGGTTTTGGTCGACCTTTGGCACCAGTATAGGCCAGGAATACCACTCTCGAGGAAGAGGGGTGTATAACTACGCAGAGGTCTTATTTTGGGGGTGATCGATGGGACTCGAACCCACAAACCGCCTGGACCACAACCAGGAGCTCTACCAATTGAGCTACGACCACCACATTAGGACTATACAATCAGACCTCGCGCACGTCCATCTGCAAAATTATGGACGACGTAGTGACAATTACGACAAAGCCACACAAGATTATTAAGGATATTATTTGTTCGGTCTCTGTCTTTATGATGCACTACGATAACTCTTTCGTCCGTTGATCTGCACAATTCACATATCACCTCTTTCCCGGCTCGCTTCATAATATTTCTATACGATCCTCGCCCGTGTTTCCATCCCACATGTCGCATGCCACTGTATTCCGCATTTCTCCATTTCGTTTGACATGATTTGTTGCAAAAGTATTTCTTACTTTTTGAAGCCTTTATATATTTCGGCGTACGATATATATCTTTCCCACATCCGTAACATTGAAACCATGTTCCCGTCCGCGCCGCCTCATGCTGGCATTTTGCTGAACAATATATTCCATATCCAAGCAAAAAATGTGACCGCTTTATTTGAAATTCTTTGCCGCATCGTTTACATTTCCTTGGCACCATATATGGCAATTCTACCACGAAAAGGATACTGAAGGGCTTGTGGATTATTCAGAAAACTGTTTGTCTCCCGACATCGTCATGCAACGCGGCCGCACAAAGGGCGGCCGCTTTTCCGATATGGAAATTCACCGTATTTCCTCGCTCGTTTGGGGGGCCGTAACGGCGTCTTCTACCGTAAACGACACTTTCCCTATGAGCCGGCCGTCGCCCGTCCGCACATTGACGCGCCACATTCCCGGTACCGTCGCGTTATCGAGCGTGTAGCCCCTATAGCCTCCATCGCGTCCGCCCTGGATCGGGAAACTCACCTTGTCGGTGGTAAGCCATTTTTCAAGCACCGGATCATAGAACTGCCATTCATGCGTGATGGTGGTCGAGAGCCGCGTCGGCGCGAAGACGGAGGTGAATACATAGACCGTCTCCCCCGGCATCTTATGGAACACCGTGTTGTACCGCAGGTACCGCTGATACCACTTCAGCGGTTCCGCCTGCAGATGGTATTCGCCGCTCACCCGCGTCACCTTGTGGTAGACGCCCGCTTCCTTGAGCGCCAGCGGCAGCGGCGGGATGACGTTCGTGAAATAGAGCAGGTTGAAGATGAGGAAGATCGAGGCGGTACTCTGCCAAAGGCGCACGCGCGATGCGCGATACACCTCCGGTGCGAGCACGTACACGATGCGCACGAACGCGAACATGGCCCCGACCGCCAGCGCTTCGCTGAGGAGGAACATCGTGGTGCCGATCTTCCCCGTCACGACGGGCAAGAAGAAGATGAGGAACGAGATGAGCGTCAGGAAAAGGACACTAGCCTCGAATACGAACCCGACATAAAGCGCACGGAAGCGTTCGTTGCCGATGAGGAGCGCGGCAAGGAGGACAATGAAGATCCAGCTCGTCGCATACGCGGCGCTCTGGCTGTAGAGGATGACGAAACCGCTGAAGAGGCCGCCGAAACCGAACTGCATGACCACTGGGATGTACAGGACGATCGTGAGAAAGAAGTTCCCGCGCAAGCGGCCTGATTGGATGAGATGGAAAAGCAGAATGCTCGTCGAAGCGATCGCGAGATAGGAGAAAAGGAGGAGATTGCTGCGCAGAAGATCGACGCGTTTGAACGCGAGCGTATCGATGGTGAACGCCACAAGCAGAGTCGCAGGTGAGATATACCGCTCGTACCAACGGAGGAGTTCCTCGGTGCTGCGCGGCAGTTTCGCAAGGTACTTGCGCATGGGATTATGATAGCAACAAAAAAGGGCAGGCCCGTTGGCCTGCCCCTATCGTCTGCGGATGTTTCTCACTCGCGGAATTCCAATACCGCATCGCTCATCCGCTGCCACACCTTGATCTGATGGCTGGCGATGAATTCGAATCCGCCGCGAACAGCGTCGGGGTTCCTCCTCCAAATCTCCTCAAGAAGCGGTGTCGCGGCTTCGTAGTGTTCGACTTCACGATGCACCTCGTAGAACACGAGTGCCTTGCCCGAAACGCCGAGACGAACGGCAAGGCGGTACAAGTTCTCGTAATCCAGATTGTCGAGGCGCTCATAGGCCGAAAACGCCGCCCACACGTAATTCCAGGGCTGTGTGAGGATATAGTCGAGATGGCCCTCGTTGAATTCCCGGATGAACGGCAGATTTGTCGCCTCGGCGAGGACCTCCTCGCGGATGAGGGTGTTCTTGTCGAGACCAACAGCCTCGGCAAAGTTCCAGTAGAGCTGTTCGTGGGAAAATCGACTCACTCCGTCCGCACAGATACCGAACTCATCCTTGATGTTAGCGAGGATGACTTCCTTGCATTCCTTCGAGGGTGAGATGCTGCCGAGATACCAGAGGAACTTGTAGAAGTGCCCACGCGAATGATAGAGCGCTCGCGCGAAGAACTCCTGCTGTGCTGGCGTCCATTCCAGCGGTTTCGTCTGGTCGAAAAGCGCAATGGCTTGCGCCGCTCGAGCATAATCATGGTCCCATAATCGCAGAAAATCCTGCATTGCCTGCATGATTTCCTCCCTTGTTGGAGAGCTCGCTACGGAACCGCCGTAGCGCGGTTGGTCGGAAAACCGACTCTGGCAGCACTATGTGCTTATGAACATTGAACGTCAAACGATTCCTGAATGTACGCAGGAAAAGCGTCGGCCAAGAGCTCGTTCGTCGCCGTCGCTTGTGGTCAGGCGTTCAGTTTGCGCCGACGCGCAAACTGCCGCACGGCCCTGCCTCGCGGTTGCGCCCAGTAGGTGATTGTTCTCAATCACGTACTCGCGCAACATCGCTCCGGCTCGCACTACGCAGAAAAACCTGCCGCGGGGCAGGTTTTTCTGTCTTAGTGCGCAGGAGAGGACTCGAACCTCCACGCCTTTCGGCACATCCACCTCAAGGATGCTTGGCTACCATTACAACACCTGCGCGATGTATCGTCAAGAGCTGCACAATAACACAGCTAGAGACGTTCGCCAACTATACTCAACATTTGCTGAATTTTCAAATATTTTCGAGAAAGGAAGACTGATTTTTTTGGGGTCGCGTACATCTTCTTTAGTATCTTAAGACCGTCGCCTTTCGCATATTTGAGCTGGCTTGTGCTGTATCCTTTCGCGTCCGTGACATGCCCGCGAACATGTAGGTGCGTCTCAATGTTTGAGCGTAGCCAGTTGAGAAATGTAGGGCTTGCCGACGCAAAACACACGTAATACATAAAACTTGATCGCCATCGCTTATCCCAATATGAATAGGTACAACCATCGCCATCAAATGCGCCACGCAAGAAATCAAAGAAATATTTTTTGGGGATCTTCAGTGAACCCATTGTTTTGGATTTTGCTGGGGTAAGTCCTATTGAAAGGAGAAAATTATAGAACAAGACATTCTTAAACTGTACCCGTAGATATGTTCGATCATTATGCCCGGAAGATTTTTTCCCTATTTTCAAAGGAATCCCGATGCATTTAATGAAATTCTTAAGTTGCTCCTCGTCTTTTGAGGTCAGATCAATAAGGGTTTGGCGCGTGGCCAAACAACCATCAGTCGCAAGTAGGCCTATCGCGTACGCGAGTTCCGATGACCACTTCTCAGAAATGCGATGTTTCGGATTAAACCCTGGTTTCGGACCTCGCTTTCCCATGTGATAATCTTAACATGACTCAAGCACATAGCGTCTACCAGTTGTTGATAAATAAAAAGTTCCTCTATAAACCAATTTGCTTACTTATTTTCCTCAGGAGTTCCAGTCTCGGCAAGGACCGCTTCCGGTTCCGCCTCGACGTTCACATCCATCTGTGCAGCCGGCACGAGCCTCGAGCGGCGCAGCTGGCGGCGCACTTCGCGCGTGACTTTCTCGCGGATGTAGTAGAGCTTCGCGCGGCGCACGCGGGCGCTCTTCACGATCTCCACGCGGTCGATCATCGGAGAGTGGACCGGGAAGATCTTCTCCACGCCGACGCCGGAAGTGACCTTGCGGACCGTGAAGGTTCCGCCGGCCTCAGCGCCGTGCTTGCGCGCAAGGATGAGCCCCTCGAATGCCTGGAGGCGGGTCTTCCCTTTCTCCTCGATCTTCTGCCAGACACGCACCGTATCCCCCGGTTTCAAGTCCGAGATCTTATGTGCTCCTTTTGCCTTGGCCGCTGTCATAGTCCGAGGACTTTAACACGGCAGCTATGCGAGGGCAATAGCCGCGCTTCCGCCTGATGCGGGGATGCCGGAGTCGCCTCCCTCCGGCACCAGCATCTCGACAATACCGGCTAAGAGAGCCTTGGTTTCTTCGTCGAGCGAGAGCAAAGAGACTGCTTTCATGGCCCGGGCGCTATATTCCCGGATTTTCGCCTGGACATCGCGGCGGACATCCGCCGCATCGATGAGCGCGAGCGCCTCGGAGATCTCGGCCTCGGAGAGCTGGCGCGAAAGCGAATAGAGTCCTTTCAATCGGTCTTTGGCTGCTCCCTGTGCTTCCGCAAACGCCGCAAGAAACGGCAATGTGCGTTTGTGTTCGCGGATATCTCCATGCGCATCCTTCCCTGTCTCGGACTTCGTCGCCCAGACCGAACGATAGTCATCCGCGATCTGATACGCGATGCCGAGACATACTCCGTACTCGCGCAGGCGCGCGCATTCCTGCTCGTCCTTCCCTGCCGCGACGCCCGCCGCTTCCGCCGCGACCCGGACGAGCGCGCCCGATTTCTTTTCGGTCATAAGGAGGTATCGCTCCTCGCTTACGACGCCTGAATCAAGCGGGGCATCGGCGAGTTCGAAATCGAGATACTGCCCTTCCCATACCTCGATGAACGTCTCCAGCAGGATGTCCGATAATGCTTCCGCACCCGACTGTCGCGCAGCGCGTGCAACCCATCGCGCGACGATGAGCGATTGGATATCTCCCGCGTTGATCGCGTTATTGATCCCCCACAGTTTCCATACCGTCGGCTTCCCGCGGCGGTATTCGTCGTGGTCTTCCACATCATCGTGGATGAGCGTGAGGTTATGGAAGAGTTCGATCGCGACGGCGGCGTCGAGCGCTTTCTCTCCGGCGCCGTATCCCTGCGCGATCAAGAGGCAGAGCGCGGGCCGGAACCGCTTGCCTCCGCCTTCCGTGCTCGCTTTGAAATCCTCGTCCACGAAACCGAGGAAATACCGGAGCATGTGATACATCGCGGCGGCCGGCCCGTGCGCACGTTCCTCGAGCGCCCGGGCCAGTTCCGCATCGATACGGACGCTCATGTGCTTGAGGGCATTCAGGGATTTCTCATGCCGCGACCCGATCATACGCCGAAGTTGCGCGTCCGGGCCGCGAATTCCTCGAGGACATCGTCCAGTTCCTGTTCGCTGAAATCAGGCCAAAGCGTCTTGAGGAAGAAGAGTTCGCTGTACGCCGATTGCCACATGAGGAAGTTCGAGAGGCGGTAGTGGCCGCCGGTACGGATGATGATGTCCGGATCCGGCATGCCCGCCGTCCAGAGGTGTCTGGTGAACGCATCCTCGGTCATTTCTTCTCCGGAACTTTCGATTTCGCGCGCCGCCGCGACGATTTCCGTCCGGCCTCCGTACGAGAGGCAGATCCAGAGCGTGAGCGATGCGTCGGGCGGACTCTCGCGCTCCGCATTCTCGAGCACTTCACGCACATCTGGCGCAAAGCGCTCCTTCTCGCCGACGAAACGCAGCTTGATCTTTTCCTCAGCGAGATTCTTTGCATCCTTGGACGCTCCCTCTTTGATGAGAGCGATGAGATACGAGACTTCCTCGGGAGCGCGGTTCCAATTCTCCGTCGAGAACGCGTAGACGACGAGATGCGGGATCCCCCGGTCACGCACCCAGCGGGCCGCCGATTTCAGATTCTCGAATCCGCGGCGATGCCCCTCGAGCGTCGGTAACCCTTTCCCCTTGGCCCAGCGGCGGTTGCCGTCGAGGATGATGCCGATGCACTGGATCGGTTTTTGGTGCGGCTTCGGTTCGGACATCTAAGTAACCTAATAGACAATGTCGAAAGAGTCAAAGATTTTTTGAGGTTCTCGCCACTCGACGTTCACCTCCTTTACTTTCGCGAGCAGCGGCCCTTTGCGGAGATCGCGTAAGAAAAGTTCCAGCGACGCTTGGCTGCCTTGCGCGACGATCTCTACCATCCCATTCGCGAGATTATGCACCGTCCCGACCACGCCGAAGCGGCGCGCATGCCGTTGCGTGAAATCGCGGAACATCACCATCTGAACTCTTCCCGATACGATTGCATGAAATTCCTCCATCTCGATATCCTACTATAAAGGACTAGTGGTCACGGATATTTCCTCTTCGTTTGTGGTCAGGAATAATTTGTTTGCCGTCGCAAACAAATTTTCCCGACCCGGCCTCGGCTGTTTCGCGTACTCGCGAAACATGCCTCCGGCCCCCACAAACGCGAAAAGACCTGCAATAGTGCAGGTCTTTTCGTCGTTAGTGGGCGATACAGGACTCGAACCTGTGACCTTTCCGGTGTAAACGGATTGCTCTACCAACTGAGCTAATCGCCCCTTCCCCTCGGTAGGAATCGAACCTACATAATCGGCTTAGAAGTCCGATGTTCTGTCCATTGAACTACGAGGGGTTTGCGTCATCCTATCGTGCTTCCCGGTGCGGTCAATCACTGCGAAGGATCCTTCGCGCTCACGGGCGCGGTCATCCGTGTCTGGAAACGCGCGGCACGAGCATCGAACCCCTGCAAAACCGTATCCAACTGGGCGCGGGTGAATACCTGTTGCGCGTGCAGGCCGGTCACGCTCTCGTCACGCTGCGGTGCCTGCATGAATTCCCATACGCCGTACAGGATGCTGAGGACGACGACCATGGCGAGCGTCACGATGAGGAATGCCCAATAGACGCGCGCAAGGAAGCGCGCGGCTTCAGGCTCGTGCCGGGCGGCATAGGCGTCCCTCAACTTAAGCTGGATGTTGGTATCGAATCTCATGGTGCGGTCGAGGAGAGGAGGATCTTGAGATGAATGGTGGATTTCCACGAATTCCCGGTCTTCTCCATCTCGAATTGCTCGAGCGTCGAAGGGATCGTGAGCGTCTCGAAGAGACTCGCCGCGCGCATAAGAGAGCTGAACGACCCGCTGGCGTTGAGGACGATGGAGAACGGCGTGAGATCCTTCGTCGTGGCCGCGCCGGTAAGCGGCGACGCATTGCCGATGGAGACGTCCGTCGCTCCCGCCTGCCTGCCGGTCTTCTCGATGATCTCGACGGCACTGAGGATGCTCATGTCGAGCAGGCTCTCGAGCGACGCGCGTTCGGTCGCGGTATCCTGCACGCTTGCGTGGAGCCTTGCGGCGGACTCGCCGCGCAGTGCATCCTGTTCCATCGCCGCCTGTGTCCGCGTGAAATCAGCACGCTCGCCGTAGAGCGTCCAGACGAGCAATCCGAAACCGCACCAGAGCGCGATTGCCGCTACGAATGCCCCCCATGCTGAAAGATGTAAGAGCCGCATACTATATCCCTGAAAGCGTGATAGTGAATTTTCCTTCCTGCGTGCCGAGAATGGCGGCGACCGGAACCTCGACTTTCGAGAATCGCCCCGTCTTCTCGAGCCCATCGCGGAACGCGCTTACGGCCTCGCGCCGGTCCGCCGTACCTGTGAGTGCAAGGGTGCCCTTCGCGCCGCCGGTATACGTGATCGCAGTGATAGAAAGCCCGGCTGGTTTCTGCGCAAGCGCGAGCGAGAGTGCTTCCGTCGGCGAGCTCGACGCGTTCGCGATAGGCTGCAGCGCCGTGATGAGCCCTTGGGCGCGCACTGCGGCACTCTGATCCTCGCTCACACTCCCTTGCGCATGGTCTCGTTGCGACGCGTCGAGCGCCGCGCGAGCGATCTTCACTGAAAGGAACGCGGGCACGATGGAGAGGATGGCGACGCATGCGCCCGCCCCGAAAGCGATCGAGCCGATTAAAAGGAAGTGCGCGAACATGCGCCGCCGCGCCGCTTTCTTTTCTGACTGAGGAAGGACGTTCGACATATCAGCTGCTGCGCAGCGCGAGCCCTATCGCGGTAGCGTATTGGAGCGAGGAGCGGTAATCGATGGGTGGTATGTAATCGTCGAATGAGAACGCGTTGCGCCAGACATCCGGACGCTCCGTGAGCGCGTGCACTTTGCCGGCGATGTATTCCGGGAGGCCTTTGAGATTCGCGCTGCCGCCGAGGAGGAATACGCGCTCGACAGGCATCGCGTGCTCGCCGCGTTCGTTGCGGCGCGTATCCCAGAAACGGTAATGCCGCCCAATCTCTTCCGCGAGCGAGCTGGCGACATGATCGAGCGCATCGAAGCCTTTCTTCTGTGCTGGATCGTCCAAGACGAGCCCGTGCTCGTTCTTGAAGATGCGCGCATCCTCTTCGCTCACGCCGAGCGCGTCCATCACCACCTTGCTCAGATGCTGACCGCCGATATCGATGGTGGAGGTGAAGATCGGGATCCCGTTCTTGAGTATCGCGACGCCGGTGCGGGCATAGCCGCAATCGACGAGGAGCGTCGTCAGGTCCTGTCCTTTCTTTGAGATGGCGCGGGCGATGGAGCGCGCCTCGATCTCGAGCGAGAGGAGTTCGATCCCCGCGAGTGAGAACGCCTGTGTATAGCCTTCGGCGAGATCCTTCGGGAACACGGAGACGGCGATCTCTTCGCCGTTATCGTCGCGGGTCAAGACGGTGTCGAAATCGTAGACGGCCTGCGAGGGCGGGATGGGGACGCGCGCTTCGAGCTCGAATTCGATCATGTTCATCACCTGCGAGCGCGAGCTGCGCGGCGGCACGTGCATGCTGAAGACATACGCGTCCTCTTCGGGAAGGGCCGCGTGCGCGAAACGCATGCCGCTCTTCTTCTTCACGTCTTTCAATACCTCGGCGAGCGCGTGCGGATCCTTCACCGCGCCGCGTTCGACGACGCCGTGCGGCAGCGGCTGGCTGCCGCACGACGATAGCCGCAGCCCCTTCGCCCCTTCCTTGAACGAGAGCCATTTCACCGACGCATCGGTAATGTCGATGCCCGCGGCTGGGGGCGTGAGGAGCTTCGGCACAGGAAAGTGACGCGCAAGCGTGCGCGAGAATTGCATACGGAAAATTATACCATCCGCTTTACTGGAATCCGTCGAGAACGCCCTGCGCTTCAGCGCAGGGATGAATCGACGGACTTTAAAATATGTGCGGCCGGCGGGCCGTTCCTATTCCAGCAAAAAAGCCACGGTGCCGTCCCGCGAACGCCCCGCGCTTTTAGCGCGGGGATCGGGGCGGCCTTTTTTACGGTGACCTTCCCTCTACTTCAATTTAGTACCATTCGGTACTTCTGTATCAGGAATTAAAAGTGCGAGCCCTTCTCCTCCCGGCGACGCGGCAAGCAGCATCCCCTGGCTCTCGACTCCGCGAAGCATCCGGGGAGCGAGATTCACGATGTACGGCAATTGCTTCCCGACCAATTCTTCGGGTTTCCTGAAAAGCGCGATGCCCGAGACTATGGTGCGCATACCCAGTCCGCCAGCCGGCGGATCGCCGAAATCGATCGTGCATTTGATGAGCTTGTCGGTATCCGGAATGAGCTCGGCGGCTACCACGGTACCGACGCGGATATCGAGCTTCGCGAAGTCGTCGTACTGGATGGTATCCACCCCGTTAGAGGCCTGTACCGATGGCGGAGTATCAGATTGTGGATTTTGGTCTTGCATATCAATTATGTCCGAGAGAGTTGGCCTCTAACGGGGTCCATGCGCAGAGGATACCTGCTAGAACCACGATGACAAGAGGTCCCGTATCTTTCCGATCACGTCGCGTATCGCGGTCACGATAGGGCCGGTCGAAGTATTCACATCGGCCGATGCGCCTCCTTCGAAACCGGTCACTGTCGGAGCGCTGAGGCCATTCCCTTGCGTCGTACCATTCGAAGAAGCCTGCACTGTGCCTTGAGCCGTGAGTTGCCCCGCATTCGAACCGCTCGGCGTGACGGGAGTGACGACTGCCTCGGTGGGATTATTGGTCGCCGTGCCCGTATTGGCATTTACGGTAGCGCTGCTTTCCGTACCCCCTTTCAGGAATGAAGTAAGTCTGTCGGTCACCGATTGGAACGTCGATTGCACGGCATTTCCGATAGTGGAGCCTGACTCGCTGTTGGTGCCGAACAGGTTCCCGAGAAAACCGCTGATGCCGCTTGAGCCACTGGTACTCCTGCAATCGGTGCTTGTCGGATGCTTCTCGCAGTCTGCAGGTTTCGGCTCCATGGGCATCGGCATCTTCGGCATCGGCATGGGGAGCATAGGAAGCATCGGCGGCATACCGCCCATCTCCTTCGGCATCTCTTTCGGTTTGCCTTCGAGGGCTTTGCCGTCGGACGTCTTTCCTTCACACTTACCTGCCTTTTTACATTCTCCCCCCACTCTGCCGCCCTGTTCAGTGCATGTCTTACCTCTCATGCAGACAATAGTCCTCGTCCCCACCTGCTTCGTCGTACCGATCGGACACGTGTATTGTTCCTCAGTGCCAACGCATTCTTCATTTCCCGCTTGAGCCTGAGGAATCCATTTCGCCTGAGTTGAACCATCGAGATATACAACAACGAAACCTAACAGTATTCCGAGTGTTGCAGCGCCTACTCCAAAAAGCGCATGTGTCCTTTTACTATGCTGCGGCCTAACTTTCGCATTCATTCCTCTATGGTAGCAGGAAACAAGGCGTGCAGATTGTAGAGCAGTGGATTACCTAGAGCGAGCCTAATTGATACTCGACCGCGTCCGAACACGCCCTCCGCACTTCAGTGTCGCCCTTTTCACATAATTGGCGAGCCGCATCGGTGCCGGATGACTGTATGAAATCGACGGCTGCACCGGCAAGGCACTGGGCTTTCTGCTCATTCGTCCTCCCGAAGGCACAGTATGCGCGCGCGTCATCAGCCACGCCGTACGACCACCCCGAGGCATCGCGTCCGAGGCTCTGATAGCACGGGACGCGGTACTTCTCTTCGACCGTACTGCATGCATCGAATACCTTTCCGAAATCGCCGTCGTAGACCGTAAGCATGTGCGATGTCTGCATGAGATAGCATTGATACCGATAGGTGTCGTCCACGGCATTGCACGGATACACCGCGTCGTCGCGCTTGAGGAATTTCGACGGGCTGTCCTCGCTGTCGCTGATGACGTTCTCCATGAAGACGCCGCCATAGCATGAGGATTGCTCCCACTGCCCGCTCAGTTTGTCGCAGCCGGAGAGCGACTGGAAGAGATCATGATCGAAATACGCCATGAGGCCGTGCCCCACGCCGTGCACGCACGCGAAATAATCGTATGAATACTTCTCTTTCCCTTTCACCTGCGCGCAGAGCGTATCGAGCTGGGTAAGAAGCTTGCCGGAACCATCCTCGCCGAAGATGCCTTCGAGGACGCCATGATAGTAGCCCGAGCGGCAGAACGGATCACCGACCGCATATGCATCCGCGACGTTCCCGTATTCTTCTCCCGCCTTCTCCCCGATCGGATGGAGAAGCGTGTGGCAGAAGAGGCGCGGATATCCGCCTCTCGCGTACCGCGTCTTCAGTTCGAAGAGCGCGACATGCGACCCGTATTTTTCCAAGAGCGTCTTGTAGTATCCGTCCCAGCAGTCCAGGTCTGCCGCAGCATCTGCCGGACACGGGTCAGTCGATGCGAGCTGGCTCACTTTCCCGCCATCCGATCGGAACGAGAGTTCCTTCGAGAAACGGAGCAGTATGTCACTGCCCCATCCGGTCGAGAGGATTCCCACCGTCAGCGCGAACGCGAGAAGCAGTATCGCCAGGTACGGTGCAATCCTGCGAAAAAGGCGCATATCACTCTTCCTCCCGATGCAGCGTATCGAGATATCGCTGGAGGATTACCGCGGCAGCCGCCGCATCATCATGTTCTTTGCCTTTCGGCGCGAAGCGCGCGGCTTCCACGGAGCTCCACGCCTCCCAGCTCGTATGCACGGGGATGCGGATGTGGTGCTCGAGTGATTTCGCGAACGCTTCCGTCTCGGAGGTGATCTGATTCTCGACGCCGTTCACCGCGCGCGCGTCGCCGATGATGATCGCCCCTACCCGCTCCTGCTTCACTATCTTCTCGATGCGGTCGATCGCGCTGAAATCGTTGGGAATCGTCTCGCGCGGGAACGCAAAGCCGCCTTTCTCGTCGGAGATGGCGATGCCGATGCGCTTCGCGCCGTAATCGATGCCGAGGTATCGCATGCCTCTACTATGACCCCGGTTAGATAGCAACGCAAATTGGCATCCTCATGATGATTCGGATGAATTAGGTGGATGCGCTGCATCTAACGGGGCAGGCCGAAGCTTGGATGTTTTGAAAGTTTCCGGCTCGAACGGTTTGAGGCGGACGATACGCGGACGGAGGCCCGCGGCAGCAAGCATCGCTTCAAGGTTCTCGACATATTCTCCCACCTGGTCATATCCGAGCGCGATCACGTCCGGCGTTTCCGCCTTGATATGTTCGATATACCCCTCTTCATCGCCGAGGATCGCCTTATCGACGAGCGGATGCCGCGCGAGCGCCTCGCGGCGCTCGCGCTCGTTCTTCGTAGGAGCGAACCCGCGATGTCGCGATGCCGCACTATCGCGCGCGACGGAAACGATGAGGAACGGATCGTCCGCCAATTCCCGCGCCTGCCGGAACATATCCTCATGTCCCGAGTGGATCATGTCGAACGTCCCGAAGATCATTATACGAGTCATAACAAATATATGTTAAGCGCAAGCGATGCAATCAAAAACGCCAATCCTGCCGAATAAATAAACTGCTCAGATAGACGGTGTTGAGTCAGCGCGTACGTGTAATAGCTTGAAAAGCTGTAATTATAATCCAGATGTGGATTGATTTTCCTTCGAAGAAAGAACTCCCATTTACTCAAAAAACAGTGGCCAAATGCCACCATCGAAAACAATGTGGCTACTAAAACTGCCAGATATAGATATCTCAAACTTGGCAACACCCATCCGAAAGCAATTACTGCAACCACCACGCAATGCAACACAAAAATAAATTCGGCTGTAATCCTGTAAAAAATCATATCGGAAGGGGTGAGATTCGAACTCACGGTGGGTTGCCCCACTCCGCATTTCAAGTGCGGCGCGTTAGACCTCTCCGCCACCCTTCCGAGCCTGTTGTACCATAGCCGGTGCTGAAGCGAAACTTTTTGCAGTGAGTGTTTCGAGGGTGAGAAGCGAATACTTGGAGCTTCGCAAGATCTTTCGAGGTATTTTGGAGCTTGCGAACAAAATATCCGAAAGGTGTACTGCTCCTGTAGGGAGTCGCGCAGGCCGTCCCGTCAGCCCTATGCAGGGCTGGGCCCAGTTAAGGTGAGCGCTGACGCAGCAGCGCCAGACAGCGGCCCGAGAAATGCTCATTGCAGAAAGTTTCGCAATTCAATCCATAGTACAATATTCCACATGCCCGAATCATCTTCGGCCTCTTTGCGCTGGAGCGCGTACGAGCACGAACACATCGAGCGCGGCTCTGATTGGTTCTGGGCGCTCGGCGTGATCGCGATCTCCGCGGCGCTCACCAGCATCCTCTTCGCGAACGTCCTCTTCGCGATCCTCATCGTCCTTGCCGCTGTCACGATGGGCCTCATCGCGCGCCGTCCGCCGGAGATGCATGAATTCGAGATCTCCGACAAAGGCATCCGCACCGGAAAGACGATGCATCCCTACGCGAACATCCTTGCCTTCTGGATCGAAGAAGAGAAAGGCACTCCGATGCTCCTCGTCGATACGACGACCTTCATGTCTCCCAATCTCATCATCCCGCTCTCTGATATCGAACCCGAGTCAGTCCGGGAATATCTGCGGGAAAAGGTCGAGGAAGTGCCGATGAAGGAAGCGCTGGCGCACAAGATCCTCGAGTTCTTCGGATTCTGAGGACCTAGTTGACCTGCACGGTCGTCGATGCCGTCTTGGTACCACCCGCTTTCGTCGTGCATGAGAGGAGGAACGCCGCGTCCTGCGAGAGCTGCGGCGTCTTCGCGACGCCCGAGACGTCCGTATTGTTGGCATTCTCCGCCGTGAATCCGGCAAGTGTCGGGCTCGAGATGACGCACGAATCCATGCCGCTCGTTATCCACCCGATGTTCGCCTCTCCCCCCGCTTTCACGTTCTTCGGATTCGCAATGAGAACGATGGACACCTTATTGATCTGCACGGTGCACTGTGCCGTATCCGTCTTCCCTTGATTCGAGCATGTGAGGCCGTAGGTGACGGTGTCGCTGCCGATGGTCGGCGCGGTGATGACCGGCGTCGCCGAGCCGCTCATCTGATTACCAGTGGAGAATCCGGTACCGGAACTCGCGAGCGAGTTCTGACATGCGAACGAGAGCGCGACGGACATGCCCACGTCCGCCGTCTGCGGCTGGCATGAGATCTGCGCTTTCGGTGTTCCTCCTGAAGAATCTCCACCCGTACCTCCCACCGTTACCTGCGTCGCACACTGTCCCTGTAATTGCCGCCCTGTTTGATTGTCGACGTAGCCGCCGAGCGAGAGCGTATAGGTAGTGGTCGTCTGCGGAGTGACTGTTGTGCTTCCCTGCACTGCAACGCTGCCTGTATTGGAAAGGGTTGCCGAATATGCGTTCTGCGACTGCCAGCTGAGCTGGACCGATTGGCCTCCAGCCGCTATGTTCGTCGGAGATGCGGTGAGCGTGCACGAGGGCACCGGCACGCCATTCACGCATCCTGAGCCATTAGATGCATTGCTCTTCTTGAAGAGCGAGATGATGGTGCCAATGAGTCCTCCTTGTTGCTGTTGCGCTCCGCATGGCTGGTTTCCTCCCGAAGGATATGCGCCGTAGCCGCCATATGCGCCTGCGCCACCTGGTCCTCCCGAAACACGCATGCACGCCGCTTGATCGTTGTGCTGACAAGCATATACATCGCCGCTTGAAGGACCGGGCTGGCCCGTGTTGTTTTTCATAAAAATGCAGTAGAAATCATTAGGTGCGCAGCCTCCGGTTCCGGGGCCAGGGTTATTCGATCCGAATGTGGTCGAAATACTGGAGTTTTCGTTAGCTATTTCCGAAGGGCTCGAGGGACCACTGGAATTCGGATTAGCAGGACCGTATACCGAAGAAGGCTGGAGTACTACTTTCACTTCCGCAAGACGCTGGCTTTGAACTGCTAGCTCCTCCTTTCGCGCTACCGCAGCTGCCACCTCTTTGTCGGCGGCGGCTACTTCGATTTTATATTGGTAACAAGGTAATCCTTTTGCGATATCGTCGGGTGCGAGCTTACATGTCGTGCTAGATATCCCCCAACTTTTGATAAGCGCTGCGCGCTTCTCTTGCGCTGCAATCAGCGCGGCGTCTGCCTCTTTTTTTTGTGCTTCATATGTAGCCTGTTGATCCTTAAAAGATTGTAGTACCCCTTCATTGCTAGAACTAGTTCCTCCCGAGAGAAACTCCTTAGCGTCGCTTACCTCTTTAGCTGATTTCGAAGTGAGGGCGGTATCTAATGCAGCCTTATTCGCGCCATCTTGCTCTTCCTTCGCGTCCAGCGCTTTGCCTACGGGAATCTTCTTTTTTACAAGCATGCATTTCTCGACGGTCTTTTCCTCGGTCTTTCCTGATACAAGGATCTTTTGAACAACCTTCTTACAGACGGTCACCTGGCAGTACCAGCGCCTAGGGTCGGTATTGTGGCAAAGTCTGTCGCTAGCCGTTCCGTCAATCGGAGCACTGTCGGGAGACGACGCTTTGTTCGGACATCGATTGCCCACAGTCGGCTGTAGCGCGATTTGATCCGACTCCTTTGCGTCTGCGATGTATATTGTGGGCACTCCATCATTATTGAGCTTGACAACATAATCGTAGCCGATCTGACACTCTCTCGTGATGGGCGATTCTTCTTTTGCAGCGCCTGATGTAGCGTCAGGTGTCTTGGCAGTCGCGGCAGTCGCGGCAGTTTGCGATACGGAGTTATTCAGAGAGAGGGCGTCGAGCGTGATGGCCGTGACGCTCAAAAATGCCAGGATGAATACGGCTCCGACGATTGAAGCACCACGCATAGAAGAAACTGCGCGAATATCCGCAGTTTCTTCTATTTGAGAACCCTCGGTTCTCAACGGACTTCGTCCTGCTCTCCGATACGGGAAAACTACTGTTTTCCCGACCCCTTTCATCCTCGCAATCAATTGCGTCAGAGATCGCAATTGATTGCGAGGCATGCGTGAGGAGTCGCCCATGTGCATGCACGTATGATGCGCCCCGGAAGGGGCTTCTGCAATGCGCTTGTGTGGAAAGAATGCTTAAAATGCTGCGAAAAAATGAGGTCTGTGCTAGAGTGTCCCGCAACGCTCTCGTCGTTCAACGGATAGGACACATCCCTGCGAAGGATGAAATGCAGGTTCGATTCCTGCCGAGGGCACAAGTTACTACTTCGAAGAAACCTGCTTCGCGAGACGCGATTTCATGCGGGCGGCGGCGTTGCGCTTGATAAGGCCGCGCTTGAGGGCCTTATCGATCGCCTGCTGCGCGTTCGGGAGATGCTTCGCGTCTTTCGATTTGGAGAGTTCCTTCACCGCATCCTTCATGGCCTTCGCGCGGCGCAGGTTGAAGACGCGTCGACGGGCTTCGACGCGGCGGGCTTTCTTTGCGGAACTTGTGTTTGCCATCGCGACGGATACTACACCACGCGGGGCGAATGCACAAGATACGGTATGATGAAGCCATGATCGGCTATCTGGAGGGCGCCGTAAAAGCCGTTGTGGGGGGACATCTGATAGTGTCGGTCCATGGGGTCGGGTATAAGGTGGCGGTCACCAAGCATCTCCTTCTCAAGCTCTCCCCCGGCACTCCGGCTTCCCTGTGGACGCACCTCGTCGTGCGGGAAGACGTGCTCGACCTCTATGGCTTCGAATCAGAAACCGACCTGCGCTTCTTCGAACTCCTCCTCACGGTCTCCGGCGTAGGGCCCCGCTCGGCGCTCGCCATCCTCGACATAGCTTCCACAGAGACGCTCCGCACCGCCATCGCACGCGGGAATTCGGAATATCTCACCAAGGTCTCCGGCATCGGCCGGAAGACCGCTGAGAAAATCGTGATCGAACTACGCGACAAGGTCGGCATCGGCTCCGAAGAGACCTCCCTCGCGCTCAAGGGCGACGAGGAAGCGCTCGAAGCGATGCAGGCACTCGGATACACCCAGGCGGAAGCACGCGATGCGCTGCGCAAAGTCTCCCACACTATCGTGGGAGGAAGCGCGCGGTTGCGCGAAGCGCTTAAGCAGCTCGGCATATAGATGTATGAACGGCCTTAAATCAGGAATCACGTCCGCACTTCCCTCCCCGGTGCTTTCTGCATATCACTTCGTGCTCGCATTCCTCGCGGCGTTTCTCAACGGCTTCCCTTCACGGCACATCGTCGTCGTCGGCGTGACGGGCACGAAAGGAAAATCATCGACGATAGAGTTCCTCAATTCGATATTCGAGACTGCGGGGTGGAGAACCGCGCTCTCAAGCACCATCCGCTTCAAGATGAACGATGTCTCGGAGCCCAATCTCAAGCGACAGACCCAGCCCGGACGCTTCTTCCTGCAGGGATTCCTCGCGAACGCCGTCCGTGCAGGGTGCCAGATCGCGTTCATTGAGCTGACTTCCGAAGGCGCGCGTCAGCACCGGCATCGATTCATCGATCTCGACGCCCTCCTTTTCATCAATCTCGCGCCCGAGCATATCGAATCGCACGGCTCGCTCGCCGCATATTCGGACGCGAAGTTCGAGCTCGGCAAGCAGCTCGTGCGCTCGCGCAAGCGTCCGCGCTCCATGATCGCCAATGCGGCGGACCCGGAGAGCGGCCGCTATCTCACTCTTCCCGTCGAACGGTTGATCCCGTTCTCGCTCGAATCTTCCGCTCCCTGGGAAGCGGGAGAGCGCGGCGGGAATTTCACGTTCAATAACAGGGAGGTGCATGTGCAGCTGCCGGGAGCGTTCTCGCTGCGAAACGCGCTTGCCGCGGCAAAGCTCGCGGAGGCCATGGGCATCCCGGCGCACACCATCGCAGAAGGCATCATGCGGCTCGACCGCACCCCCGGCCGCGCAGAGGAGATCCGCGAAGGGCAGAATTTCACCGTCGTCGTCGACTACGCGCATACGCCGGATTCGCTGCAGGCCATCTACGGCGCGTATCCCTCACGAAGGAAGATCTGCGTCCTGGGTTCCACGGGCGGTGGCAGGGATACCTGGAAGCGGCCCGTCATGGGCGCTGTCGCGGACAAGGAATGCGACGCGATCATCCTCACCAACGAGGATCCGTATGACGAGGATCCGCACTCGATCATCTCGATGATCGCAAGCGGCATGAAGGAAAGGCAGCCGGAGATCGTGATGGATCGGCGCGAAGCGATACGCCGCGCGCTCTCCATCGCGCGCACGAGCGATGTCGTCCTCATCACCGGCAAGGGCACCGATCCGACGATACAGGGGCCGCGCGGCACATCCGTCACGTGGAGCGACGCCGAGGTGACGAGAGACGAAATCCGGAAACTCCTGAAGAAGTGACCCCGAGCGCCGAAATCGATACTATAATCCTTCCATGTTCCGTCAGATCATCCTTGCCCTCCTCGCATTCATCGTTATCGCGCTTCTCGCGATGTGGATCATCGGCGGCGGTCCGCGTCGCTCCATACAGCAGATCAAAGACGTGACTGTCCTTCCCTTCTCCCCCTCGACCGCGTCCGGCTTCCGGCTTCCGTGGCAGCCCGCGCAGCTGTTCCCCACGCTTGATATCACGGGCGCGCTGCGGCCGATGGAAGACACGAGTGACGCGCAAAGCACGTACTATGACCTCGAAGCCGAGTACGAGCGGTTGAACGAGGAAGCCGCGAAGGCGCGGACGTTCGGCAATCCTTCTGCATACTCCGGCACCGTCTCGATAGCGCACAACACTGCGGGAGTGCGCGCGACGGTCGCGCACGACGAATACGTCGAGATCGCCGCGAATTTCCAGGGCAGCACGGCAATCGATATCGCCGGATGGTCGCTCGAGAGCGCGCTCTCAGGGACGCGCGCCTACATCCCCGGCGGCGCGTCCGCCTTCGTCATGGGCGCGGCGAACGTGATCGGGCCGGTGACGCTCGATCCCGGCGCGATCGCCATCATCTCCTCTGCACCCTCTCCCGTCGGCATCTCGTTCAGGGAGAACAGCTGCACAGGCTATCTCGGACAATTCCAGGCGTTTTCTCCCGAGCTGGGAGGCCAGTGTCCTTCTGCTTCCTCGGTTCTTCCGCTCACCGAAGAGAACCTGCGGCTCTACGGAGACACGTGTTTCGACGAGCTGAATGCGCTCCCGGCCTGCCAATTTCCTCAGGCGCTTCCGGACACCGTCACGCCTGCATGCCGCGCATTCCTCGTGAGTGCGCTCTCCTATAACGGCTGTGTGAACCGGGAACGCTATCGTTCGTCGTTCCAGACGAACACATGGCGTGTCTATCTCGGCGGGAACGCGGAGCTCTGGCGCAACTCGCACGACGCGATCCGGCTCTTGGATGCGCAGGGCAAAACAGTGGATGTGTTCGTCTATTGAGTAGGGATACAATTGAAAAGAATGATCCCGGCCGCGACGGAAACGTTGAGTGATTCCTTCTTCCCGCGCATCGGGATCTCGATGAGCGAATCGCACCTGTCACGCAGCGGTTTCGAGAGACCACGCACTTCATTCCCGAACACGAAGAGCGTCGATGCGGTACAGCGGAATCCCCGGTAATCCCTCGAGCGCGCGTCTTGTTCGACGCCGACGACCTGCCGGCCCTCGCCCTGCATCTTTTTCATAAGAGCCGCGGGCGATGGGACGTATTCCCACGTCAGGAAGCGCTCGGCACCAAGAGCCGTCTTCGCGATCTCTTTATTAGGACGCCGGAAACGATCGAGCGGAAGCGGCGTATATCCGCTGAGATACACCTTCGTCACGCCCGCCGCGTCCGCGGTGCGGAAGATGGAGCCGACATTATGCGCACTGCGGATGTTGTGGAGGAGGATCGCTGCATCTATCATGGCAGTGAGGCTGCCACCTTGGTATACTCCGTGAGATACCGAGTGGTGGACATAGTACAAAGTTTATCCCGAAGACCGGTTTTATTAAATAAGCAGAGGTTGGTTCTCCGTTATCTCATGGGGTATACTGCGCGCCATGCTATCCCTCTTCCCCGAACTCCTCTTCCTCGCTCCGTTTTCCGCGTTCGTCATCCGTATCAGCGTCTCCATCGTCCTCGCGCATGCCGCATACAAGCACCTGCCGGTATCTTCCGCGGCGACGCGCACCTTGGGAGTCATCGAAGGATTGTGCGCCCTCCTCCTTTTCATCGGCGCATACACGCAGGCCGCCGCGCTTGTCGGACTCTGCATCTTCCTCATTCATATATTCATGCCTTCGCTGCGCCCGCTTCCGCGAAGCACAATCATCCTGGCACTCATACTGTGCCTCTCGCTCATCGTGACCGGCGCGGGCCCGTTCGCGTTCGATCTGCCGTTGTGAGTTAGCTTGTAGCTGTCAGCTGGTAGCTTGTGGTTTTCAGAAAAAAGTTTATGCACGGCACACCGCTTCTATGTTGTGCCCGTCCGGGTCTATTACAAAGGCAGCATAGTAATTTGGACTATAATTTTCTCTGATACCAGGCCCGCCATTATCCCTTCCTCCTGCTGCAATGGCAGCACTGTAAAATTCTTGCACATGCGTATGAGTATCAGCTTCGAACGCAATGTGGATTGGGCCAGGTATTGGGCCGTGTGTGTGAATCCACAACATTGTTTTGCCATCTCCTTTTCCAAAATGAGCTGAGTCCGCTTTTTCCTTCGTGAGCACGATGCCCAGTGGCGCAAGTCCTTTTGTATAAAATCCTTTGCTCTTCTCTAAGTCGCAAACGGCAAAGCCGATATGGGCAAAATTCATATCCCCCCGGATGGAATCGGACCATCGTCACCCGATTAAAAGTCGGAAGCTCTACCATTGAGCTACGAGGGGTATCAAACTTATATCACGTACGCGCTCAAATTTCGAATTGATTTCCCTAGTGGCTAAACCCTAATGGCTAGTGGCTATGTTCTAAATCGCGATCTGCACGGTCACGCTGTCTTTCACCGTGGAGCTCGCCGTCGTGAGGCATTCGATAGTGAACGTCGTCGGGCCAGAGATCGGCACTGTGGACGCCCCGCCGGAGAGAGATCGCTGCGAGAAGCTCGGGCCTTGTTCGGTGCATGATGCGACGCCACGCGTATTCCAGAAGATATAGGTGCGCGTACCGAGGCGTGCCGACGCGGGTTCTGCCCAGATATCCACTTCCGGCGGGACATTCGATGCTTGTGGCTGGAGAGAGAGGCCCGATTGCTGCTGCGCCTGCACGCCGCCCGATGTCCCGCCAGATGAGATCTTCGATGTTCCTTTCGGGACGACAGTGCCCACCTCGTATCCGCGCCATTCGCAGAGGCCGTCGAAGAACGACGAGGGGATGACATTACCGATGAAGCTGCCCGACCATGGGCGCGTAGAGCAGAGTTTGCCGGCGGCGGAAAGCGCCTGCGAAGCGCCGCCCGTGCTGCCGCCGAAGAAACCTGCAACTTCGCTCAGCCCCTGGCGGAGATTCGCGACGATCGTCGCTCCCGCACTTCCGACGCGCACATCACCGGAGAGACCTTGCGCCGCTGGCTTCACCTCGCTCGCGTTCTGCGTTCCCGCGGGGGATGGCTGCGTGGTTTGCGTCACGGCGGGTTTCGATCCTTGCAAGACACCACTCACGCTTGATTGCGTTCCTGAACCGCCGAGCGCATCAAGAAGTCCGCCAGCGGCGTTCGAAGTCCCTCCGGCCGCGTCCATGACGGCATTCGGATTATAGATAGCGCATGGATCCGATGACGGAACAGTCGTCTGATAGTATGTAGCGCAGCCTTTCTCCCCCGCCATCGGGTCGGTCGGAGGCGGTGCACCTCCACCGCCTCCTCCTCCTTTCATAGCCTGCATGAGCTGATCAACTATTCCCTTCAGGGCGTCTAAACCACCCTTATCCATGCCTCCACTTTCAACATCGCTCTGGAATGTCCTGCCTTCGCATTTAAGTGTTGCGAGACATTTACCGACGATAGTGCCTCCATTTACCTTTTCTGAACACGTACATTGATGCATGTTAAATCCTCCACAACAGCCGCCTTTGCATGGCACCTGCATACAGCCACAAGTTGTGATAACTTTTGTACACATTGCGTTGGCATCTCCCGGCGCCGCAAGCGCAAATCTCGGTACGACGACAAAAACGAGCACGGTCGCAATGACGATACCGAAAAGGGAGCCGAATAAGATCCCCTGCTTATTCATCAGCATACCGTAATGATGCCTTCATTTCGTCGAGAGCACAAACCTCTCAAGTGCATATTCAAGATCCTCCCCTCGGCGGCGCGCTTCATGCGGCAGTGCCGCAAGCTGCGCGACGAGCTTCTTTTCCCGCCCGTTCCCGCTTCCCGCTTTCATAAGCGCGTCTTTGGCCCCCCAGAAAAGGACGCCGTGGATGGCTTCCGGGGCGGAACCCTTCGCGATCTCCTTCATATACGAGACCCACAACGCCTTCTTGTCGGCGCTGCGCAGCGCATTGGCAATCGCGAAGATACCATTGTCTCGCTCTTTCTTCGGCGCGTCGAATTTCTCGGTGCGTTCGGCATATTTCTCCAGTTTCTTGCGCAGATCCGCGAGCGGTTTCTCTTCGTATATGAATGTCTCGTCCGCCGAATCACTGAGCGACGGGAGCGCATCGAGCAGTACCTCGCGCATCTCGTCATTCAGGCAGACGCCTTCTAATACGAGGATGCGCTTCCCGCCGAACATCCCTCCTCCCTGCAGCGCAGCGCGCAGGTCCTCTATCGTATGCGCATCGGTGATGCGGAGCACGTGCGCGTCTTTACCAGCCGCCTTCGCGATATCCGCGTTCATCTTCGCGCGTGCCTTTTCCCGATCAGTCCCGAGATAGAGGTACATCATGCCTACAGCGTATAGCGAGTAGGGGGTGGCGTCTAGACACGACAACGCTGCGCATGCTATCCACATGTCCTCTTTTGCTCAAACCTTATGGAATTCTACAATGCGCCATATGGCATATCCTGAAGACAGTTTCAGGCCTCGCAATCGGAAATCGGGTGAGTTTATACCTATCGAGGAGATACCTGACCCAACAACCCTTGAGGGTTACCAGAAAGACGAAACTTATTTGGATGAAGACGAGCATGACCCTGTACATCCTAACCAGCGCCCTTCGCCCAACATCGTCGCGCAAAGCCAGTTTGCCCAACTTGAAAACAAGGATCGTGTGGAGGAAAGGCTGGAAATACCAGCCGCACAGCCGCACGACGAGATCGTCGCAAAGTACGACCGGGATGCGGAGTCCGAATTCCTGCGCAAGCGAGATGAGAGAATTAAATATTTTCCTAGCAAACAGGAGACGCAGGGGCGCCGTGGGAAAGAGCCTCCCGGTAAACATCAAAAAGGAGGAGAGGCCGTGCGGGGCCCGAGTGAAATGTAGTTCCGGTTTCCGATTCCTCTGACGTCATCGCACAATCTTCTCCATGGTATCCCAGTCCTTCCCCTCTTTCGCCTCCGCGAGTATCGGCACCCCGGAGAGCTCTCCTTCCGGTACGATGGATTCCATGACCGCGCGGATCTCCGTCGCCGCCTCCTGGACGATCTCCTCGGCGACCTCGTACACCAATTCGTCGTGCACCTGGAGGATGAGCTTCACCTTTTCCCGCCAGCCCCGCTTCTCGATGAGTTCATCCGCGCGCACCATGGCGAGCTTGATGATGTCGGCCTGCGTTCCTTGTATGGGAGCATTCGTCGCCATGCGCTCGGCCTGCGCGCGCATCTGCGGAAGCGCCGAATTGAATCCGGCGAAATAGCGGCGGCGGCCGAAGATCGTCTCGGTATAGCCTTTCTGCGCGGCATCGCGTTTCGTGTGCTCTATCCAGCGCGAGACTCCCGCGAAGTTGGCGAAGTATTCATCGAGGAACTTCTGTGCTTCCTCGCGCGAGACGCTTTCCCCGAGCGACGTACGTAAGGCGTTCACCCCCATGCCGTAGAGGATGCCAAAGTTGATGATCTTCGCCCGTCGGCGCATCTCGCGATCCACATGCTCCGGCGGAACGGCGAAGACCTGCGACGCGACAGCCGTATGGATATCTCCCCCGCTCTTGAATACCTGGAGAAGCTTCTCGTCTCCGGAGAGCCCGGCGGCCAAGCGCAGCTCGATCTGCGAATAGTCGAGTGCGATGAGCCTGCGGCCCTTGGGCGCTCTGAACGCACCGCGGATGCGCCGGCCGTACTCGGTGCGTATCGGGATATTCTGGAGATTCGGATCCTTACAGCCCATGCGGCCGGTGGTCGTGCCGGTCTGCAGGAATTCCGCATGCAGACGGCCATCGGCGGCGATGAGCTCCGCCATCTTCTCGACATAGGTGGAAAGGAGCTTGGCGAGTTCGCGATACGAGAGGATCTCTTCGATGATAGGGTGCGCGTCTTTGAGTTTCGCGAGTTCCTCCTCTTTCGTGCTTCGTGCCCCGGTCGCCGTCTTCTTCTGGCGTCCGTTCCCTATCTTCAGCTCATCGAAAAGGATGATGCCGAGCTGCTTCGGGGAGTTGATATTGAATTCATGGCCGACATGCTGGAATATCCTCCCCGCGATCTCGCCGAGTTCTCTCCGGTATTCCTTCGCAAGAGAGTCGAGCACCGTCTTATCGAGGTATACGCCCGTCTCGTTCATGCGGCGGATGATGGGAAGGAGCGGCTTCTCGATGCTATCGAACACTTCGCGCAGTCGCCCGGTCTCGTTGAGCGTCGTGAATACCTTCTCCCGCGCTTCCTCGAAATCATCCGTGTTAGCGTATGAAAGGATGTCTTCAAGTGTCGGATTAGTCGTATCTGATCGGATGAGCCAGAGCGCGATCGCGGTCTCTGCCAATGCGTCCGGATCGATATCCTGCTGCGGGGCGGATCCTTCCGCGGCCAGCGTTGCCCCTTTCAATTTCGTACGGATCCTCTCCCTGATCGCGCGGAATTCGTATGCTTCGCACATCGCGTCGATCGAATGCGCGTGGTCGGTGATGTGCCACTCCTTCTCAGGAAGCTTGAACGTGATGGGCACGTCCGGATGGATGGTCGCAAGCTCTTTCGAGAGCCGGGCGTCCTTCTCCCCTTCTTTGAGGAGTTCCACGATACGTTTCCTGATGCCTGCTTTCTCGAATTCCTCCGGCTCCGTCTTCAGCGCCTTGTAGATATCTTCTATGGAACCGAACTGCGTAATCAATGCTTCCGCCGTCTTCTCGCCGATACCTTTGATGCCTTTGATGTTGTCCGAGGGGTCGCCGCGCAGTCCCTTATAGTCGGGGATGAGTTCCGGCCCGAAACCATACCGCTCTTTCACCCGGTCCTCGTCGTAGAGGATGGTGTCGTTCAGTCCCTGGCGCAGCGTATAGACCTGCACCCGCTTGTCATCGACGAGCTGCAGGGTGTCAAGATCGCCCGAGGCGATGATCACTTCCACATCCTTTTCCTTCCGGAGCTGCTTCACGACGGTCCCGAGGATGTCGTCGGCTTCGAAGCCCGGTTCGCTGTAGACCGGGATGCCGAACGCTTCGAATATGAGCGGAGCTTTCTTCAATTGTTCGACGAGCGCGAGGTCCGTTTCCGCGCGCGTACCCTTGTATTCATCGAAGAGCTTGTCGCGGAAAGTCCCGCCCGGAAGATCGCGCGTCGCGATGAGATAATCCGGTGAGAGTTCATCGATAGTCTTGAGGAGCATCGTGACGAGGCCGTAGAGCGCCCCCGTCGGCTCTCCTTTTGAGGTCGCGAAATCGGGAATCGCGTGAAAAGCGCGATGCAATATCGCATGCGAATCCAGGAGAACGAGCCGCTTTTTCTCTTTCTTCTGTGCCGTCTTCTTCGTCATGAAAAGACTCTATCACGCCTTGTGCACAGTGACGTGCGCCGCTAAACACGGCTGAAAGCTATAATCCGATCATGAATCTCAGGGAAACCGGCCGCCTTCTGGCGCTCGGATGTGTCGTGGCACTCGTCGGCATCGTCCTCATCCTCCTGTTTGGATTCTTCAAGCGCCCTGCTCCCCTTGCGCCGCAAGCGGTCATTACGACCCCGGTCGGCCCTCCCTCGGAAGAAGTCGCGCAGTATCTCGAACTCAACCGGCACTTCGACGCTCTCGTCTCATATACCAGCGGCCGCTTCGAACCGGACGAGATCGATATTCCCGAAGGCGGCGTCGTCCGATTCACCAACAATACGCGTGCCGATATCTGGATACAGGAAGTAAGCGACGATAATGCCCCGGAGAGCCCAAATACTAACGACTGCCGTAAGGAGATTTTCGCCACATGTCATCCGCTAAAACCCGGAGAATTCTGGGAGTCCACGTTTTATGCGACGGGAACCATGCAATATATCAATACCATGAACGCCGAGCGCCGCGCCGTGCGGATAAACATTCGATGATCAAGACATCATTAATCTCTTTCATAGGTGTCCTCCTCTTCCCATTCCTTTCCTATGCCGCAGGGACGACGTTCACGGCCGCCGGCGCTGATCAGACCTACGTCGCCCCCGCAACACAGAGCCTCTGGGTACAGCTCTGGGGCGCGGGCGGAGGGGGCGGTGGCAACGGGCCCGCGGGAAATTGTGTGGGCGGAGGTGGCAGCGGAGGCGTGGGAGGCGCCGGCAGCTACACGCAGGGATATATCACCATCACACCGAATCAGACATTGAGGGTCATCGTCGGCGCGGGAGGAGTCGGAGCCGGATCATCGTATACCTATGGAGGCGGGGCGCCGACACAGGCGAACGGTTCGTGCGGCGGTCAGGCGTGGGGCGGAAGCGGTGGTGGACGAAGTGCGGTCGCCAATTCGACGACCGACCTCATCACGGCAGGTGGCGGTGGAGGTGGAGGTGAGGCGGGTCACAGCAACTGTTGCGGCAACAACGGCGGTAACGGCGGCGCGGGCGGGGCAACGAATGCTTCGACCCAAACGGGTTCATACAATGGCGCGTGGGGTACGCAATACCAAGGAGGTTATGGCGGCACCGATGGCTATGGAAGCGGTGGTGGTGGTGGTGGCGGATACTACGGGGGTGGTGGCGGAGGGGGCGGGCTCTGCGGCGCAACGTGGTGCTATGGCGGCGGCTCTGGTGTCGCGACTGGAGGACCTGGCGCATGGGGCGGAGGGGGCGGGGGCGGGATGAGTTATTGCCCCGGGCGCGGCTGCACGATCAGCGCAGGCGCCGGAGGAAGTGGCGGAGGTGGAGGTGGAGGAACGGGGGTAAGCGGCACGGTTGTGATCACGCCAGCTCCAACCAATCCGGTCGTCAGTGGTCCCGCACGACTTAACGTCGGCAGCAATGGAACCTACACGTTCCAGAGTTCCGATCCGCAGGGCGGCACCATTGCCTATACGATCGATTGGGATAACAACGGCGTCGTCGATGAGCGCGTTCCCGCGTCGGGATACGTGGGAAGCGGCGCGCAACAAAGCGCAACGCACCAATGGTCATCAGCCGGCACGTATACGTATGGTATTGCGGCCGTGACCCAAGCGGGACTCTTTTCAGAGACGACAAGCGGTTCCGTTGTCGTAACGGTGTTCCCTTCTTGCTCAGTCACGCTCTCGCCTTCTTCCATAAATACCGGACAAAGCTCCACGCTTTCATACAGCTCGTCGGGCGCATCGTGGATGTCCATTGCGAACGTGGGATATGTGACACCGGATCAGAGCGGCTCTTTCCCCGTGCAGCCCAACGCGACAACCGATTATTCCTGCACGGCAGGGAATCCGCAGGGAGATACGAGCACGCAACCGGCGATCCTCACCGTGAACCAGCCTCCGGCATGTTCAATTTCGGTGGATCCTTCGTCTGTTCCGTCGGGAACCGATGCAACACTTACGTGGTCATCTTCGAATGCAAGCTCATTAACGATCTCGCCGCTCGGCTCGGTTGCTCTTAACGGTTCGCAGCAAGTCTCTCCTGCGCAAACGACGACATATTCGGGAACCGCAACCGGTGCGGGCGGCAGCGCCGCCTGCACGGCACCTGCAAATGCCACTAACACCCTCTCGATCTCGTGCACGCCGTCATATACGTGCTCCGGAGACACCATCCAATACACAGACAGTTCGTGTCAGACGTCGAGCGTGACGACCTGCTCGTCGCCCGGTTACTGTTCCGCAGGGTCGAGCTCCTGTCTCACCTCCACAATGAACGTGAACGGACACTTGAGCGTCTCGTCATCGCTCGTAAGGAAAGGCGGGCGCGTAACGCTCACCTGGAGCGTGACGGACGCGCAGTCATGTTCCGTAAGCGGCAGCAACGGGGACAGTTTTCCCGGCTCTTCTTCCCCGTCAGGCGGACAACTCTCTGGTATCCTGCCGTATTCCACGACATTCCATCTGCATTGTGTCGGGCTTACCGACAGCCTCGTGCCGACGATCGATGAGTACGTGGCCGTCTACACTGCACCGACATGGCGTGAGTTGTAATCGATCTCCCGCGTGTCCTCCGTTCCATGACGGAACGTGAGACGCACGGCATTCGCGGGAATGGCGCCGTCTATCTTCTCCGGCCATTCGATAAGGATGAGATTGCCCGGGTCTTTTATGAGATCCTCCCATCCGAGAACTTTCAGATGTTGTATTCCTTTGAGGCGGTAGGCGTCGATATGGATGAGGCGCTTGAATCCGCCGGCTGGCGGACTGTCCAGATCGTAGATCTTCATGATGACGAAGGTCGGGCTTGTCACGTGTTCTCCGATGCCGAGCGCCTTCGCGACCCCTTTCACGAACGTCGTCTTCCCCGCACCCAGATCGCCTGAGAGCGCGACGATTGTCGCCTCCGGGCGCGGATGAAGCGTGGCGGCGAACCGCGCGGCTTCGGCCATCATGTCGTGGCTTCCCTTGACGGCACGGGTCATAGCGTGCGTTCAGCGCCGATGTGTCTCTCTGAAGAGAATCATGCTTCCGAGGACGTAGAGAAACACATCCAAAGTCATGCTGAACAGCGTAATATAGGAGAAGCCGAAATTGCCGGCGAGCAGGAGTGCACCAGTGAGCATCGAACAGGTGCCGTACCAAAACGCGATATCGCCGAATTGCTTCTTCAGGCGCATGAGGGCGATTCCCGCGAGGATGAGTGCGATGCCGGTCCCGAGTTCCAAGAAATACCCCAACGCGTCCCAGGTACTCCAGAGCCAGGGCGGGAAGGAGGGCAGTGTGTAATAGAGCACCAGCATGAGGTTCGGGAGAGCCACTGAAAGGCAGAAGAAGGCAGCTGCTCCGATAAGAAGCTTGTCGGCGTACCGCTTCCCAACCATCGCCAGGCCGTACCAATAGACGATAAAGATGACGCCGTAGATAAGCGTCAGCACGTTGCTGGTAATCGGATGCATCGCGCTCAGGTCTACACTGGAACTCCACAGATACAGGCTGACCGCCGAGAAGATGATCCCCACCATCCCCGCATAGGGCGTCAGCCACGTGTATTTTTTCATGAACACCAGTATATAGCGTTTTGACGCGCTACAATGAGGTTATGCCCGCCCAATTCAATGACCGAAAGCAAGAAGAGCGCCTCGACGAGCTGCATCGCCGTGAGGAGGAGCAGCTCGCACAGATGCTTGCCGGCAGATACGGTGTCGAATACGTCGATCTCACCTCGAAATCCATCGATACCGACGCGCTACGCCTCGTTCCCGAAGCGGAGGCGCGCGCATCGGAAGTGGCGGCCTTCCGCAAGATCAATAAGAAGCTCTTCGTGGCGATGCGCGCCCCTGAGCGCGACGACTCGCAGAAATCCGTGCAGACCCTCGAGCGTCTCGGTTACGAAGTACGCCGTTTCATCGTCTCGCGCGCTTCCCTCGATCATGCATGGGACCGTTATCACGATCTTTCTTTCGCGACGGAGACCGAAGCGGGCGTGCTCACCCTCTCGAATGAGACCATCCAGCGCATGTTGGGAGAATTGAAGACGCTCGAAGACGTCCGCCATCACATCGAGGACTACATGAAGAGCAAGGACGCGCACCGCATCTCACGTGCGCTCGAGGTGACGATGTCCGGCGCGCTCGCACTCGGCGCATCCGACGTGCACCTTGAGCCGGAAGAAGAGAGCGTGCGTATGCGCTACCGCCTTGACGGCGTGCTTCTCGAAGTCGTCCGTTTCGACGCCCCCACCTATGCCCTCCTCTCCTCGCGCCTCAAGCTCCTCTCCGGCCTCAAACTCAATATCAAGAACGCGGCGCAGGATGGCCGCTTCTCCATCGTGGTCAACGAGAAAGAGATCGAGATCCGCGCATCCATCCTCCCCGGCGCGTATGCCGAGACGATCGTCATGCGTATCCTCGACCCGACGACGATCGCGCTGCCGATGGAGAAACTCGGCTTCGACAAATATCTCATGGAGATATTCGATCGCGAGATCCAGAAACCCAACGGCATGATCCTCAACACCGGACCGACCGGTTCCGGTAAGACGACGACGCTCTATGCGTTCTTGGGCAAGGTGTCGAATCCCGGAATCAAAGTGGTCACCATCGAGGACCCGATCGAATACCACCTCGACGGCATCGTGCAGACGCAGGTCTCGAAGGATTACACCTTCGCGGAAGGCCTTCGCTCTACCCTGCGTCAGGACCCTGACGTCATCATGGTCGGCGAGATCCGCGACGCCGAAGTTGCCTCGACGGCGGTGAACGCGTCGCTCACGGGTCACCTCGTCTTCTCCACGCTGCACACCAACGACGCCGCGGGAACCTTCCCGCGCCTGATCGATATGGGCGTAAATGCCGACATCTTAGGCGCCGCACTCACTGTCGCGATGGCCCAGCGTCTCGTGCGCCGCCTCTGCGAATTCTGCCGCGTCGCGACGCCGATGAGCGCCGACGAGATAAAGACTATGGAGCCGCTTCTGCGGCATATCCCCCATCCCGAAGGCATACCGGCGAACCGCGATTCCATGTGGATCGCGAAAGGATGCGAGAAATGCGGCGGCATCGGCTACAAAGGACGCATCGGCGTCGTCGAAGTCATCCTCATGGATAAGGCGATCGAAGAGACCGTGCGCAGGACTTCGAGCGAACGCGAGATATGGAAGGCGTCGAAGCCGCAGCAGATCCGTCGCATGGCGCAGGATGGCGCCATAAAGGTCCTTCAAGGAGTCACCTCGCTCGATGAGCTCGGCCGCGTCGTCGATCTGCACGACGAAGTGATGCTGGAGACGCTTTCAGAGTAAGTTGAAAAAGAAAAAGCCGACTTGCGTCGGCTTTTTCTTCATCGTGTGGAGTACACCACGGAAAAATAGTTGTGGATTCCATTTCGGATGCTATCGTGAATGCAGGAAATAGTCGGAGCAGCACATCCCCAAGCAATGCTTTCAATGGATCATCGAAAGTCGAACAAAGCCTAAGGAGAGGGGCAGTAAACAACCCGAAGGCGGTCACCACCGCCATCCTTGGAGGAGTTCTGGTATTGCTTGGAGATGTGCGTCCCTGACAAAGAAAAAATGGCGTCAGGACGCCACTTCTGCCGGGCAATGTAGCACGCCAGAGTGCCGTTGTCAATATGTCCCAAAATACCCAGGAACCGCTTGGTAAATCGATCAGGTCGCTCGATCAGGCGCTCCGCCCTTCCCTCTGGGCGGAGTATGTCGGCCAGGCAAGCATCAAAGAGAACCTACGCATACTACTCAGCGCCGCAAAAGGCCGTAAACAGCAGCCGGAGCACGTTCTTTTATATGGTCCGCCAGGCCTCGGCAAGACGACGCTCGCCCATCTGATAACGAAAGAGATCGGCGCCAATCTGCGCTCGACTTCCGGCCCCGCTATCGAGCGTGTCGGTGATCTCGCATCCATCCTCACCAACCTCTCCCCCGGCGACGTACTCTTCATCGATGAAATTCATCGTCTTAATCGAACGATCGAGGAAATACTCTACCCTGCGATGGAATCCGGAGTACTCGACATCGTCATTGGCAAAGGCCCGAGCGCACGCACGGTGCAGTTGGAATTGCCGGCATTCACGTTGATTGCTGCAACGACGCGCATCTCGATGCTCTCTTCCCCGCTGCGCAGCCGCTTCTCCGGCGGGACGTTCCGCCTCACCTATTACAACGAAGACGAGATCGCGACGGTCCTCAAACGTTCCTCGAAAATACTCGAGATACTCATCGACGACGATTCCATCAAAGAGATCGCGTGCCGCTCACGAGCGACACCGCGCACCGCCAACTATCTCCTGAAGCGCTGTCGCGACTTCGCGCAGGTAAGCGGTGAGAATCTGGATATGAAGACGGTGAAGAAAGCGCTCGCGCTCCTTGAGATCGACGAGCTCGGCCTCAACCAGATCGACCGCGACATCCTTTCGATACTCATCGATAAGTTCAAAGGGGGTCCCGTCGGCCTCAAGACGATCTCCGCCGCACTCTCAGAAGAAGAAGCGACGATAGAAGAGGTTCACGAACCGTATCTCATGCAGCTCGGCCTATTAGACAGAACGCCAAGAGGGCGAACTGTTACGGAAAAGGGATATGCCCACCTTGGTGAGAATATGCCAGAGAAGGAACAACCTAGGTTAATCTAGCCCTCTTGGCGTTCTCTCGCAGTCACACATATTCGCCCGTTGGCGAATTGCGCGACCCCGCCTCCCTCGCCTACGCTCGGTCCGGCCTTGCGACGGGGCCCCAACCCCGCCTCACCCCGCGGCCGCAATGGTGACCGAAAAAGACTATCAGCATCTGGGAGAAGAGATGCCGAAGACCGACCAGCCGAAGCTTATATAAGGGAAAACTTCCTTAGAGGAGTTTTATAAATTCAGGATAAAAGAAGATTGCTTCTTTTTTAAACCTAGTTTTCTTAAAGACCCCCTTTGAACTTAAGTCATTAAGATACTTAATTGCCGTATTTTTATGTACATCGCATTTTTCTGATAAGTCCTTATAGGTGTAGACAGGTTTGGAGAACATATAGTCAATGAAACTGCTGGAGTTCGGTAAAGATTCTTTTGTAGCCATTTTTTTATAAGCATCCATGAGTGTTTTAATTTTCATGATGGTTTCTTCGGTATCTTTTGATTGACGAATAACGGCATTCAAAATGAACATGACCCATTCTTTCCACTTCCCCTCTTCCGTTACGCCTCTCAAAAGTCTGTAGTATTCGTCTCTGTGTTCAAGAATATACCCACTAAGGAAAAGCACCGGCAAATCGATTCTCTTTGCAAGAACTAAGTAAAGAACCATTAGTATTCTCCCGGTTCGTCCGTTCCCATCTCTGAATGGGTGGATGGCTTCGAACTGATAGTGAAGAAGCGCCAGCTTAATGAGGGGATCAATAACGTCCTCGTTCGAGAAATCATTGTAATATTCCTCGTAATTTTTGAGCAGCTCACAAATCAAATCGTAGCCCTCGGGGGGTGTATAGATAGTTTCTCCCGTAACACTATTTTCTATTCTTACAGGCTCTTTAGTTTGTTCTTTGCGACGTATACCGGTTTTTTTCGGTTCCAGGACTCCTTGGAGATCGATGTAGTTATTGGTATTAAGGAATCCGTTTCTTGTAACGAGACGCAACCCTTCAACGAGAGCATCTTTGTAATGCAGGGTTTCTTTTTGGGGTTTAGTCGCTTCTTCCGCGGGAAAAAGTTCTGCTCTGAAAACTTCTGATACGGTGGTGTTAATATTTTCCACCCCACTACTTGCGACGGCCTCTTTCACTGTTAGGGGCTCAAGAATTACCGTACGGCTAGGCAATATTTTTGAAGTTCCATTGAAGCTCGACAAGGCAATATTGGCTTTATTAACTAATTTTAACAGCACAACGTCGTCGAAATCATGTTTTGGAGGCAGCTTAGGAAGGTCGTTATATGGGCGTTTCTTGTCGTACATACACAAAAATATAGCAAAACTGTGTACATTGTGCAACTAGCGCACATTCGGTGTGGGGCACAGAGTCGGCAACCTTCCTTATGGCCCTCGCTTTGCATCACTCCTTTTGCCGCGGCATACTAGCCACTTATGGCAGGTCACAATAAATGGACGCAGATCAAGCGCCAGAAAGGCGCCGCGGACGCGATGAAGAGTAACCTTTGGGGGAAGCTCGGGAAGCGCATCGTGGTGGAAAGCAAGAAAGCCAATGGCGATATGAACGCGTCCAACCTGCGCGCCGTCATCGAGACCGCGAAGAAGACGAACATGCCGAAGGACACCATCGAACGCGCCGTTGCCAAGGGTGTCTCGACGGACGCTGTCTCCCTCGACCAGGTTATCTATGAGGCCTACGGCCCGGGAGGCGCGGCGATCGTCATCGATGCCGTGACTGACAACCGCAATCGGACGGCGCAGGAAATCAAGCACCTGCTCTCGAAGAACGGGCTCGAATTGGCGGCGCAAGGCAGCGCCCTCTGGGCGTTCGAGAAGACGCATGAGGGGTTCGTACCGAAAACCACTGTTCCCCTTTCCGAGGCGGATAATGCCGCGCTCATGTCGGTCCTTGAACAGATCGACGCGCACGACGACGTGGAAGAAGTCTATACGAACGCCGAGTGATAGGATGAGGTAATGAGAGTCCTCGCTATCGACCCGGGATACGGACGCTGCGGCGTCGCCATCGTGGAAAAAACAGACGGCAAGGAGAAGTGGATCTATTCGGACTGTATCGAAACATCCGGCGCGACAGAATTCCCTGAACGCCTCGCCTTTGTCGTCGATGAGTGCGTCCACCTCATAACGAAACACCGGCCGGATGCGCTCGCGATGGAGCGGCTTTTCTTCAATTCCAACCAGAAGACGGCCCTGCACGTCGCGGAAGTACGCGGTGCCATCCTTCACGCTGCGGAATCCGCCGGCATCCCCTCTTTCGAATATACGCCTGGGCAGGTGAAGAGCGCGACGACCGGCTACGGCAAGGCCGACAAGAAGCAGATCACGAGCATGCTCCACATGCTCCTCAAGATAGGAAAGACCATAGCGCATGACGACGAGTACGACGCGATCGCGGTGGGAATCACGCATCTGGCACACGCTCGTCATATCTGATCCATGAAGACGTCAGTAGGGGTGGAGCATGCGCTTCCATTGCCCCGCATGAGCCCGCACGATACAATTCTTGAGACGTCCGGCAGCCGCCGGCTTTTCCATGGATAGCGAACGTTCATTGCACAAACAGCTGCGGCACCGGGCTCGGGAATCCCGTCGCCCGCTTCCGCGCTGGGCGCGCCCCACGATCCGCTTCCTCGTCCTGGCGACCATCGCCTGCATCGGCGTCTTCGTCGCTTGGGCGATATTCGCCGCAATCCCTTCGATCGATACCATCCAGAACCGCATCGTCGGAGAATCGACGAAGATCTACGACCGCACGGGCAGCGTCCTCCTCTACGATGTCCACGGCTCCATGCGCCGCACCGAAGTGCCACTCGATAGCATCTCCCCGTACATCCGTAACGCCGCCGTCTCCATCGAGGATTCCACGTTTTATACGCACCACGGGTTCCGCCCGCTCGCCTTCCTGCGGGCAGTCCTGACCAACCTGCATCTCATACCCGGTTTCCGCGGCCAGGGCGGATCGACGATCACCCAGCAGGTCGTGAAGAACACGCTCCTCACGCAGGACAAGACCATCATCCGCAAGGCCAAGGAGATCGTGCTCGCGATGAAGCTCGAGAGGATCGCGACGAAAGACCAGATCCTCAATATCTATCTCAACGAGACTTCCTACGGCGGCACCATCTACGGCGCCGAAGAAGCGTCGGAGTATTTCTTCGGCACGCACGCGAAAGACGTGACGATTGCCGAAGCCGCATACCTCGCCGCCCTTCCGCAGGCGCCGACGCGTTATTCTCCCTACGGCAACCACCGGGACGAGCTCGAGGCGCGCAAGAACCTCGTCCTCTCCCGCATGAAGGATCTCGGCTATATCAACGACGACGAATACGCCGGAGCGCTCGCGGAGCAGGTGCAGTTCAGGGAGGAATCCGAAGCGGGCATCAAGGCGCCACACTTCGTATTCTTCATCCGCGAATACCTCGAGGAGAAATACGGCGCGGATGCGGTCGCGAACGAAGGACTCAAGGTCATCACGTCGCTCGACTACGATCTGCAACAGAAGGCAGAAGATACGGTGACGAAATTCGCCCCGGCTATGGAGAAGAACTTTGGCGCAACGAATGAGGGTATGGTCGCCGTCGACCCGAAGACGGGCCAGATACTCGCGATGGTGGGTTCCCGCGGCTACTTCGACGAGACGATCGACGGGAAAGTGAACGTCACGACTTCCCTGCGCCAGCCGGGCTCCTCGTTCAAGCCGTTCGTCTACGCGACGGCGTTCGAGAAAGGATATACGCCGGATACCGTCGTTTTCGACGTGCAGACGCAGTTCTCCACCGCATGCGGCCCGACGGACGTCGCGAACGACACACCTCCGTGCTATTCGCCCTCGAATTACGATGGCGTGTTCCACGGCCCCATGAAGCTGCGTGACGCCCTCGCCCAATCCATGAACGTCCCCGCCGTGAAGACCGTCTACCTCGCCGGCATCCAGGACTCCATCGAGACCGCGCGCGATATGGGCGTCACCACGCTCGAGGACGCGGCGCGCTACGGGCTCACGCTCGTTCTCGGTGGTGGCGAAGTGAAGCTCCTCGATATGACGAGTGCGTACGGCGTCTTCGCCAATGACGGCGTGCGCAATCCCGCGACCGGGATACTGAGCGTCGAGGACAACAAAGGCAACGTGTTCGAGGAATATACGAAAGCTGAGAGCCGCGTCCTCGATCCTCAGATCGCGCGTCTCATGAACGACGCCCTTTCGGATAACGTCGCGCGCATCCCGGAATTCGGCGCGGATTCCCCGCTCTACTTCCCCGGCTACGACGTGGCCGATAAGACGGGTACGACCAATGACTTCAAGGACGTGTGGGTACTCGGCTACACGCCCGGGATCTCCGTCGGCGCATGGGCGGGAAACAACGACAACACGCCTATGCAGAAAAGAATCGCGGCGTTCATCATCGCTCCTATGTGGCATGAATTCATGGCGTATGCGCTCTCCAGATACCCGTCGGATGGTTTCGTCGCCCCCGCGCCGGATCCCGAGGCCGATTCGATACCGCCGGTCCTGAAAGGCGAGTGGAACACGGACCCTTCGCGCGGCGTCCACGATATCCTCTACTGGGTGAACAAGGACAACCCGCGTGCGGGAGCCCCCACGTGGAGCGACTCGCAGTTCGCCTATTGGGAATACCCCGTATCGCTCTGGGCCCAGCAGGCGTCGGATATCCCCGGTATGGGTTCGACGACGCCCGGACTTCCCGGATTCTCGATCGTGAGTCCGATGCAGGGCTCACAGCTTTCGATCACGACGCCATTCGATGCATCGGTTGCCTTCCTGCCGACGATGGGGATCAAGAGCGTCACCTATTATCTCAACAACACGTTCGTAGGGATATCCGCGCAGCCGCCGTATGTCATCGCGGTGCAGCCGAGCCAGCCCGGGACGCAGACGCTCCGCGCCGTCGCCGATACGAATACGGGACAAGCGACGACCCAGGTGACGTTTACAGTGCAGTAGCCGAAGGATCAAACGGCGCTCCTTGACCCTCTGCGGGACATTTTCCTAGTGGCTATTGGCTAGTGACTAACTACCTATTCAGTGGCATCGCGAGATAGGTGAACGTGGAGTCCGAGACGCCACGGATGACGACGGGCTTCCCGACGCCGGCGAAGCCGAGGATGATCGAATCCGATTGGATCGATTGGAGACAGTCCGCGATATAGCCGATATGGAAATTGACGTCGATATCCTCCCCGGTTATCGCCGCTTCGAGGGAATCCGACATCTCGCCGATAGCCGCGCTCTGGGCGGTGATGTCGAACACCTTCTTCTTCGGATACACATGGAAACCGACATGCTGATCGGCGCCCGAGAAGACGCGGGCCTTGCGCAGCGCCTCCGCGAAGTCGCCCTTGAGGAGGGTCGCTTCCGTCGAGAAGCTCTTCGGGATGATCTCCTTGTAGTTCGGGAAGTTCCCGTCGACGACGCGTGAGACGAACCGCAGCGAATCCGCGACGATGAGGAGCTGCGAATCGTCGATGGAAAGCGAGATATTCTCGCTCGAGAGCTTCTCGATGATGTGGATGATCTCCTGCACGTGCTTGAGAGGTATCAGCACCTCGTCAGACCCCTTTCCTGAGGCATTGGAGGCCGTCTTCTCGGCGAGGCGGAACGAGTCGGTGGCGACGGCGACGAGTGCGCCGTCCTTGACGGAGAGATACACACTGCCGAGTTCTGGCCTGATCATGGACGTCGACGCGGCGTACGCGACCGACTGAAGCGACTGCATGAGGGTCGTACGCGAGATATCGAGTTTCCGTGCGCCATCCTTACCAGCAGCGGCTATCGTCGGGAATTCGTCGTGCGGTATCGCTTTTATGAGCGTCTTCGAACCGCGTGATTCGATAAGGAGGTTCGCGCCTTCGGTGCGCAGCGTGACCTTATCCCCTGAAACGGAGCGGAGGGTTTGTGAAAGTATGCTCGCAGGGACCGCGATGATCCCTTTTTCCGTGACATCACCAAGAACGGCCATGTCGACGCCCGCCTCGAGATTGGTCGAACGCACCGAGAGTTCACGGCCTACATCGAGAAGGATACAAGAAAGGACAGGGAGTGATTCTTTCTTCCCAACGACTCTTTCTGCTACAAGGATCGCGTTCAATATCTTCTCTTTTGTGGTGGTGAAATGCATACAAGATTTCTTTCTAAGTATTATTTTTTATAAATACTTATTATTACTATTAGTAGTGTGGATTAGTGGAAAAGTCTTTTTTATCGCGTATCGATTGGATTTTTCCGTATCGATAGCTGTGGAGTACGATGGGGAGAATGCAGGTGCAACCACGGGGATAGCGAAGAAGATGTGAGTGAGAAAGTTATCAGACTTCTTCTCCCTCGCTTGTACACGCGTTTTCCACATACCCCGAACCGTGACTCTCCACATGTTATCAACAGAATCAGTTTCGAGCTTTGAGAAGTTTTCGGTAATGGAGGAAAAATATTTCATACACTGCGCTGAGTTGAAGGACGGGGCGGGGTTATGCGTGCACCAACGTGCGGATATGCTCGAGCTCCTGCTCGAGGGAATTATTACGCTTCACCTCCTCCTTTATCTTCTCGCACGAGTGGATGACGGTCGTGTGATCGCGTCCGCCGAGCTTTTCCCCGATCGACGGATACGAGACGCTGAATTCCTCACGCAGGATATACATGATGATCTGCCGCGGCTTCACCACTTCCTTCTTGCGCGTCTTCTCATAGATGCTCTTCTCCGCGACCTCATAGTACTGCGCGATGCGGCGCACCACTTCCTCGACGGAGACGCCTTTGTTGGGGCGTACGTTGTGCTTGATGAGCGTGCGGACATCCGGGAGAGAGATCGCCTTCCCTTTCAGCTGCGACTTGCAGACGATCATGTTGAGGATCCCCTCGAGCTCGCGGATATTCCCGCGGATGCTCTCGGCGATGTGCACGACGATGTCGTCCGGCAGGCTGAAGCCGAGCTGTTCCACCTTCGCCTTAATGATCGCCGTGCGCGATTCGACGTCCGGCTCGGGGATCTCCATGATGACGCCCGCGCTGAGACGCCCGCGCATGCGGTCCTCGAAGCCCGGCAGGAGCATCGGATGCTTATCCGACGAGAAGATGATCTGCTTGTTGTTGTCGTGCATCGCGTTGAAGAGATGGAAGAGCTCTTCCTGCGTCCGCTCCTTCTCCGCCATGAACTGGATGTCATCCATGATGAGTACATCATACTGGCGGTACTGATCCTTGAACTCGTTGGCGCGGCCGCGCGAGACGGCGTTGATGAAATCCACCGCGAAACGCTCGGAACTCACGTAGAACACCTTCTTGTTGCTGTGGGATTTCTTGAAATGGTTGCCGATCGCCTGGATGAGGTGCGTCTTGCCGTGCCCGGTCGAGCCGTAGACGAAGAACGGGTTATACGCGAGGCCGGGACGGTCGACGACGGCGCGTGCAGCAGCGTGCGCGAGCTGGTTGAAGGGCCCGACCACGAAGGTCTCGAATGTATAGCGCGGATTCAGGTTGTCCCTCTTGTCGATATAGAGCGCGCTCAGATCGAGCGAGGCGTTCTCGCGCTCCGGTTGATGCTTCTCCGGCTTGCGCGGCTCTCCCGCCGAGCGATGGATGACGTATTCGACGGATCGGATGCCGTTGTCGAGCGCCCGGAGCGTCCCCAGGATGAGCTTGTGGTGCTTTTCCATGAGCCACTCCTTCACGATCTTCGAAGGGACGGCGACTTGGATCGTGCTGCTGTCGCGCGAGACGACATCGGTATTGCGGAACCAGGTCCTGAAGCTTGCCTCGGAAGTGCCGAGCTCGATCTGCACGAGCGCATTCTGCCAGAGTTCGCGATTGCTCATCATACGCGACATGCCTCAGTACATGCGTAGAAAGACCGGCAGGCATGCGCGCACATAGGGAGTCATTATACGTCCCTCCGTCTCCATGGGAAGCGAGCGACATATGAGGCCGCAGTGTTCACAAGCTGTGTATAAGGTGTGGACAATCATTCGCGGTGTCAGGAGGGCTTGAAAACGATGTAAATACGGGATATAGTGGCTCCCATGAAGCGAAACTACCAGCCGAAGAAGATGAAGCGCGTCCGCACGCACGGGTTTCGCGCCCGCCTGAAGACCAAGACCGGCAAGCGCGTCATCCAGCGCCGCATGCGCAAGGGTCGCGCACGCCTCGGACTCTAAATGCCTCCTCGATACCGCGTTTCGCGGGCCGAATATACACGGATGCGCGGGTTCCGGCGGCTGTCGGGTACCCTCTTTTCCCTTTCATACGGCCTTATTCCCAGGCGGACTACGCCGGGAGGCGCGTGCGTCGTATCCGCCAAGGCTGTTCCTCGCGCCGTCGCGCGCAACCGGATAAAACGCCGATGCCGCAGCATCCTCCTCGGGATGCTGCGCGATGCAGACTCCCCCCTTGTCCTCGTATGGCACGCCAAGAAGGGCGCTGCGAAAGCATCGTTCGCGGAGATCGAGGCGGAAATGCTCGCTCTTTCCCGTACCGCAGTCGGTTCGCTCGCGGGAGCTCTTTCGTAAGGTAGAATACCGCAATGTTCAAACACGCCTTTTCCGCATTCATTTACGACCCCCTCTACAACGGGCTCACCTACCTTGTCGATATCGTGCCGACGCACGACATCGGCATCGCCGTCATCATCCTCACCATCGTCGTCAAACTTATCCTGTTCCCTCTGTCGCGACAAGCCATCCGCACGCAAGCCGCGATGCGCGCGATCGCACCCGATGTCGAGGAGATCAAGGTCAGGCTCAAGAATAAGCAGGAGGAGCAGGCGCGCGAGATCTTCGCGCTCTATAAACAGCGAGGTGTCCGTCCGTTCTCCAGCTTCCTCCTCATCCTCGTCCAGTTCCCCATCCTTTTCGGGCTCTACTGGGTCTTCATGAAAGCTGGGTTTCCTCACGTGGATGCGTCCCTCCTCTATTCGTTCGTCCCGTTCCCGGATTCCGTCAACATGAGATTCCTCGGGCTTATCGACATGCGCGGGCACAGTCTCCTTCTGGCAGCCCTGACCGGGATCACGCAATATGCATATACGCGCCTTTCCATGGGGCCGCGCAAGCCCGCGGTGAAGGAAGGCTCGCCGTCGTTCTCCGGGGATATGGCCCGTAGTTTCGACCTGCAGGCACGCTACGTGCTCCCGCTCATCTTCACCGGCATCGCGTATACGCTCGCCGCCGCGCTCCCCTTGTACTGGACAAGCAGCAACCTTTTCATGATCCTGCAGGAAATCGCGATGGGCAGGCGTCTCAAGGAAAAAGCGGCGAAACCGTCCGAAGGTGCGGGAAAATAGCCCTCATCTGAGCCATAAACGGGAAATTGGTCTTTCACAGTCCTTTCTGATACAGTCTTTCCATGGAATCGAACGTGGAAAGCATCCTCAAGGGACTTCTCGATGCGATGGGAGCGAGCTATACCACGATTTCCCGCGCGGACGCCGCCGGTCAGGCCATCTACAGCATCTCCGCGGACGACGGCAAGCTTCTGATCGGTGCACATGGCGATACGATCTATGCGATCGACCACGTCATGAAGAAGATCATCGAACACAAGCATTCGAAAGATGTGGAACGCAGTGATGAGCCTATGTTCCTTATCGACGTGAACGATTACCGCGCGCATCAGATACGCGATCTGCAGGCCAAGGCGCTCATGATGGCCGAGCGGGCGCGCTCGTTCCAATATGACGTCGAGCTCACTCCCATGTCCGCATACGAACGCCTCATCGTCCATACGACGCTGCAGGACGCGCCGAACGTGAAGACGGAGTCGCAAGGAGAGGGTCGTAATCGCCGCGTCGTCATCCGCTACTCGCCCGTCGCGGCCGAATAAGGGAGCTATTTACTGCCGCCGATATTCCGCAGGATATCCAGATTCAGTATGTCCGGGTTGATCTGGTTGAGGATGAGCCAGACAGCAAGAAGAAGAAGGAGTCCGAGAACGGTTTCCTGGATTATCCCGGTGGCGTGCTGTTTGGTGCTCCAGACATCACTTGTCATATAGAGGAAGCCCGCATAGCCGAGGCGCAGGACCGCGAGGATAGCCCCGACGGCGATGGCAGCATAAAAGAGCGTGCTGAAGAAGCTGGCAAGGCTCGAGTCCGGATTGAAAAGGTTCGAAAGGTATGTCGTCTGCGTGCCCGGCGCCTGGGAACCCAGGACGATGGTTCCCTGAGATGCATTCTGCGTTGAAATGGTCGAGTTTTCAGGCATATCATTCCGTGATCCTCAGTATCCACAACGATTTATCGCGGGCATTCATGAAGGCAAGGTAATTCCCCGTATCGTCTACCGATGGATGTTCTACGTCGGTGATGCTTTCGGCATCCATGCTGAAGAAGGCCGTCGCAGTCCCCGCCGCGCCGTCGACTTCGAACCATGAATCCGTCGTATGCACCGTGCCGCGATACCAATTCGTGAGGAAACCGGGACCGGGAGATTCCTGCGGGACCGCGCAGTATGCGGTGAGGCTCGTGCCCGGGGCCCAGGCACATTTATCCGCCGTCGTACGGATCGGAAGAGAGACCGCGCTCGCGTCTTTGGAAGATCGGAGAGAGAGTGAAAGCGACTGACCGTCATCCGAACCGATGAGGACTGCGCTCGAGCTCGCGTGCGCAAGGAGCGTTAGCCCCGGCACGTTGCGGGCGAGCGGAACCAAGGTGCCGCTCTGCGCCTCGTAGGAATTGCTCGGGATGCCGCTCGCGGCACGCTCTGTGAGGATCATCCGCCCATCATGCACCAGCGCGAGATTGAAATCCCCGCCCGCGAGCGAGATGATCTCTTTGGGTTTTTCACCGCCCAGCATCGAGCGGATGAGGAACGTCATGCCCGATCGTGACGCGAGGAAGACAGCGTCAGGTACGCCGGAAATCGCGATGTCCCGCACTTCAGAACCGAGATCCACGCCGGTCAGCGGAACGAACCCGTCCACAGTGGTCGTGCCCAAGGTGCCGGAGAACGTGCTGAGGACGCCTTTGTCATCGAGGGATCGTTCTATGACGCTATCTCCGTTCCCGACCATCGCCTCATACACGCGTGGAATCAGCTTGTTCGTGCGCCGAACGACAGTGCCGGTCTCCGGATCGGCGTCGAATATATGTCCCGTCGAGCGCTCGATGAATCGCAGGATAGTCGTGCTTCCGCTTGAGACGAATCCTGCGCCGGCCACTGGCGAGGAATTAACGCGCCACAGGCGCGGCGCACGCTTCGTTCCGCTTGCAGGGACCGCCGCTTCTCCCGTAAGCGGAGTGCCGAATCCTACGGCGATGTTCTCGGCCGTGCTGCCGCGCGATCCGGAGAACGAAGGGATGCCGATATCGAACCCGCGCGCCTGAGCCGCTCCCTCCAGGTCCGCGGTCCGTCCCGATATGAAGAAATACCACCCTGCTAGTCCGAACAAGAGGAGTACGATGGCCGTGATGCCGATATATCTGAATATCGTGTCGTGATCTTTCATATCTTATCGGTTAGAGCCGGACCCGAAAGGATTCGTGCCGAATGCGCCCGCGCCGGATTCACTGAAGACGAGCTCCCATGAGCCGATCGCATGCAGGAGGAAGTCCTTCGCGCTGGCAAGCGTCAATCGTATCCGGGCGGGACCCGTGTAGCCGTTGGCGGCGATCGTGATCGTCTCGGGATGCTCCGGATCCGGCGCTACGCCCCTCCCGTTCACTTCCCATTCGTATGAAAGGCCGTTTTCCGAAGGCGATTTTATATGCGCGAAATACGGGACGGCGGTGACTTTCTGTTCGTTCTCCAGCGTCGCGACGCTTCCGACGAGTGCGCGATGGTAGAGTACGCCGAACAGAGGATGATTCTCGTACAGTTCGACGCTCGGATCCACCGCGGTGATATGTGCCTCGGCACGGCCTTTATACGCGCCGTCCGCCGATGTGGCAATGATCGAAATGACGTCGGTGCCGAAAAGCGCAGGACCTGCGAATGTCGCCGACGATTTTCCCCTCACAGCAGCTATCTGGGTCGGGCCTTTGTACCACGAATAGATGATGTCTTTTTCGGGGACGAACGTGCCGTTCGCACGCTTGAACCGCGCGAGGGCTTGTGCATGGATGGTCGAATCGGTGCCGGCGAGCGCCCGTCCTTTGAAGAACGGCGGCACATACGAGCCCGTGTTCCACAGGAGATCCACCTCAGTCGGCCGGATAGTCGCCTGTGCGCTGCCGATGAGACCATCCTCCTCTTCGGCAACCACCGTGATACTCGTCACTGAGCCGAGTGCGCCGGTTTTCACGGATGCCTGCACGAGCCCGTCGCCTTGAGCGATCACTTTGCCGTCGGCATACCACGTGACGGCGCTGCGATTGAGGTCGATCGCGAAGCTCGTGATCGAAAGATCCACCGTCTCCCCTCCTGCGGGATACTGGGGAGAGGTCGCGAGATCGAGCTGCCGCTCGAGACCGGTGAGCGAAAGCTGCGCGTAGGCGAACGGCGCGGACGCCATAAGCGCGCTGATCGCGATAAAGAGTCCGCTGGCACGGATGAATGGCATCATACGATTCCTGGTGCTTCAGGCGGCGTCGGCGCTGGAAGCGGCTCTTGCGCTTCCTGTTGCCGATTGCCGCTCGACTCTTTCAGCGCGGCGTCCTTGAGTATCGATGCTGCGGTGCCGACAGCTTCCGGCGTCGCAGGGCCGCCGGGGACCTCGTTTGCCGTGGCGAGGTCCTGTTTCGCCTTCTTGATCGCGAGGATCTGCGACGGGTCCGATGTGATGATCTGGTCTTCGGTATACGATGCGATGACCTTGATGGCGACGTGCTTGAGTCCGGCGAAGAAGATACCCTCTCCTACATCGCTTTCCAGCAGTAGGTATTTCTCCTCATCCGAGAGCTTGAAGGTCGACTGCACGAGATCGACGGACGTCGGCGATTGGCGCAGGAGCAACTGGATTGATGAGTTGGTGATCATCGCCGTGCCGTAGGGCGAGGTGAGGAAGTCGTTCACGTCCTGGGTGATCGTCGAGAGGCCGAGGTAGTATTTTCGGCCGCGTTTGGCGATGCCGAAGAGGAACGACGCGGTGTCCTGCGATTTCATCATCCACCACGCCTCATCGATGACGAGAAGCCGTTTGCGCAATTCCTTGCGGACGGTGTTCCAGATATGGTGCGTGATGATGTACATGGCGACCGGCTTCAGGTCGTCTTCCATGTCGCGCACGCTGAAGACCACGAGTTTCTTGTTCATGTCGACATTCGTCGGACGATTCATGAATCCGGACCATGTGCCCTTCGTGTATTTAGAGAGGCGTGCGACGAGCGAGTCTGAGCCTTCCATGCCCGAGAGCACGAGCTCGAAGTCGGAAAGCAAGGGAGGTTCGACCGCGGCGAAGTTCGCATCTGCGGTAATGTCTTTAAGCGCATACGTCTCGGTGATCGCCTTGTCGATGACCGCATCCTCTTCCGGCGTGAGCCCGCCGAGCATGATGCGGAAAAGACCCACGAGCGTGATGATATTGTTGCGCAGGATGTCCCCTGGCGCCTCGTCCTCGCGCGGGATCGGAAGGTCGAAGGGATTGATGTGGTGTTCCGATGAGAGCGAGATATTGAAATAGCGGCCCCCCACGGTCTCCGCGAGGTACTCGTATTCACGCTCCGGGTCGATGACGATGACTTCCGTGTCGAACATGAGGCTGCGGAGGATCTCGAGCTTCGTCGTGTAGGATTTGCCGGCGCCGGATTTCGCGAACGTCACTGAATTGTAGTTCTCGAGCGAGAAGCGGTCGAAGAGGATGAGCGACGAATTATGCCGATTGATGCCGTAGAGGATGCCGCGGTCGGAGGTGAGGTCGAAGGAGATGAACGGGAAGATCGATGAGAGCGGCGCAGAATTGAGCTTCGTGTGTACCCCGAGCTCGTCCATCGCGAGCGGCAGGACTGAGCGGAATCCCTGCTCCTGCTGGAAGAGCGCAGGTCGTATGTAGACGAGGCGGCTCTCAAGCACGGAGCGGATCTCGCTTTCGACCTTGTCGATATCCTCGCGGCTCGTCCCGTAGATCGTGAGATAGAGCCCTACTTCGAAGATGCGCTCCTGCGCCTGCTGCAGGGAATCACGCAGCTTCTCGAGGTCGGAATAGGCGGTGTCCAGTACCGGATCGCGCACCATCCCCTTCTCCTCGCGCGTCGCGATCTGGCTCTGCACCTCCGCGACCTTCTTCTGGAACTTGCGGAGCATCTCGTTGGTGTCCATGGGATGCACGTAGATCGAGACGTCGATCACTTTGTCCATGTTGATGATCGGCGCGAACCATCCCGTCGTGAGGAAGCGCGGATAGGAGATGACGAAGAACGTCCGGGCGATCTTCTCGCCGAGATCGAGCTCGCGCGGGCTGATCTTCAGCGCATGCGGTGCGATGACGTCCTGCAGGCCGAGGACACCGGTGCGATAGATCTCTTCCGGGAGGACCGGCAGCACTGTCGCCGGTTCCTGACCCTTCTTCGTGAGGAAATCGAGGAGTCCCATATCATTGCTGTGCGAATCCTTCCACCGGCATCGGCTTGCCTTCCTCGCCGGGATTGAAAAGCTTATAGAAGAGCTCGATCGCCTCCTCCGTGCCGAGCTGTACGGTGCGCACGCCGCAGCGCACGAGCCCTTGCTGGACGATGCCGATGCGCTGCTCGAGCTGTGTGACCTTCTCCTCGAAGGTCCGGTTCGTTTCAGCGGCATCCGGAGCGCCTTTCCCGAACGGCAATTTGCTCCGGATGCCGGAACTGCCGCCGATCGAGGAGAGCGCCGTCGGCGCGTACGGCACGACGACGAAGAAGTTCTTCGTCATGATGTTCGCCGCCTCGGTGAAGCTCTTGATGAATTCGATGTATTCGCGGATCTGGATGCGCATGAGGTCGTCGAGCTGCTTCTTGTAGGCGATCTCGAGGGTAGCGATGTACGGACGGATGTCGAGCATGCGTGATTGCACGAAGATCTGGCAGGAGAAATCGAGCGAGTTGAGGAAGTTCTGGAACTGGACGATGAACGCGGTCTGCTCGTCCTCCGACTTGAGCGCGAAGTTGATGGAGGAGGCGAGGAGGATCGCGCGAAGGCCCCCGTCCTTGAGGACGATGACGCCATCGCGCACTTCGCTGATGGGCACGAATTCCTGCGTCGAATGACTGCTGACGCGCGCCGATGAGGAGGATGAAGATGAAGTCGGCATAGCGTTTAACGCACGAGCGCATCCCGCGCCGTGTGTACCGGTGCGACGAGGTCCATAGGGTTGGCCGGCTTCAGAGGCTCGTCGGGCTCGGCGGCGATGCGTTCCTTGATGTCGAGGCTCCATGCTAGCTCGTGCAGCTTGCTGTCCGCAAGACGAGGGATATAGGGCGCCGCGCTCGGCATCGAGGCGATCTTGGCGGCGGCGGACTTGTTCTTCGAAGTGATCGCCTGGTCGTTGCTCCAGAGATAGAGCTTGCTCTTCACGAAATAGTAGAACCCGTGTTCGAGCGCGAGGATGAAAGGCCGTCCGTTGTATTGGAAGAACGCGAGCGCCGCCCCGAGGCCGATGAACCCCATGATGAGCGGCGCGGAGATATAGATCGGGAGCGAGCGCCAGAGGATATAGCTGATCCCCGCTCCGCCGCCGAGATAGACGAACTGCTTGAACGTAAGCGGCCCGAAGATCTTATCTTCGACCTCGATGAACTGAGGGACCTGGAACTGCATCCCTTGGATTATATCAAGCATTTCACGCCACCACCTTCATTTCTCACTGCGGCGGTTCGCGATACGGATCATCGACGACGGAAGCGCGCTGCGTCGATGCCTCGCCCGGCTTGTATGCCCCGGAGGCGGGCATACGGACGACGTTCGCAGCCGGAGGTGCCTGGGGCGGTGTCGCAGGCGCGACGGCTGGTTGAGGTACGGGCGCTGGCGACTCTTTCTCAACCCCTGCTAAAGCAGTAGCCCGTGTGGCTTCGATAGCGCTGACAGTCGCTTCCTGTGCCGCCGGGTGTTCAAGCTGCCGTTCGAGCTCCTGCCGTATTGGTTCAAAGACAATGGTGTTGATGTTCTCTGCAAGGGCGCGGGCGATTTCCGCCGTAACTCCGACCTCACGAATCAGATTATTTTCCAGATTTTCCGCCTGTTGAAACCCCAAGAGGGTCAGCATCACTTCGTTTTCAAGTTTTTGCCATTGATCTATGTGCAGTTTTTGTTTGTCGCTCAGCTCGCGAAGTCTTTTTTCCAGATCACTTGATGCGATTGCGTTTTGCACGGCTTGTGGCAATGTTTTCAGACGCTCCTCAAGTTGCTGTTGTAGTTCAGTATCCTGTGGATTCATATTCTAAGGCGTATGGGGCGGTGTAGGCGCTCCAGGTCCCATTCGACGCTTGAGAGCATCAAGGATGCGATTTTCTTCTCCCGCGTCTCCGACTTTCTTGTTATATTCTTTCCGTGCAGTCCGTGTTATTAGATCGTTTTTAGGATTTCCTCCAGAAGCCCAAGAAAGGACATTGGTATTTCGTCCATATGCGATGTTTTGCGCTAATGTTTCTCCCGCGGCCTTTACATTTTTTCGGCCCTCAACGACCGCCTCCTTACCAACCTTATCAATTTTTTCCTTCAAGTCCTCCATCGTCTTTGTAAGGGTGTCCAAGCCCGCATTCTTTTTGAATTGCTCACGAAGCTTATCAATTTCTTTTCGAGCATTATCGATGCGCATTTTCTCGCGATCAAGGTCAGCGTCTCTCCCTGGACCTGCCGGTCGGGTACGCTGCCAGGTTGCGCGATTCGCTTCAGCTATACGGATTTCATCTTCGTGTTTCCTTATATCAGAAGCGCGAGTGGTCTCTTCAGCTTTAGCGTTACGGTCCGCAACCTCTATGTTCTTTTGAAGCACCTCCTTCTGTTTCTCCAATACTGCCGTTGCTCCTGCACGAATTTTAGTCTCGTCGCCAGAAGAGAGCTTCGTTATTTCCGCGGCTCGCTTCGCCGCTTCTTCGGCGGTCTTTTTCTGGAACTCCCCGAAACTTGTAACCCCCTTTCCGTCGCCAGCCAAGGCACCCGGAGCACCAGCCGCTTTGAGTATTTGCTTCCCAATATCTGTCCCCCCAAGCGTAAACTTACTACCCGCCATTTTATCAGCGAACTTTTTACTACCTTCAAGACCCGCTAGCCGGCCTTCTAAGAAAGATCGCCTCCTGTCAAAGGCGGCGCCTTTAGGAACGCGAGCTATCAATCCCTTTATATCGCCAGCCTCATCTCCAAGACGTTCGCTCCGTTTCGCAAATCCGCGGCCGACAAAGTTACGACCCGCCAATCCCGCTAGGCGCGCACTCAAGCCCAATGGAATCCCCGCCCCTATCGTAGTCGCCCAATCAAGTCCGGCGATTTTCGTCGAGAACGAGCTGGCGAACTTTACTGAAATAAAGAGCATTCCCAAGATGATGAGGTAATTGAAAAGCGCGTTGACATTGCCTCCGTTCGCCGGTTCCGCAAGAAGCGAGCCGAGCGAACCCGTCGAACCGGTCGCCGCTACCAATCCTTCGCCGACACTGACCGTTGCCCACAGAAGAAGCATGAGAAGCGGCGCGAATATCCCATTGCGCAGAAGCGAGCCCCACCACATGCTCCAATATTGATCCCCCATCTTCGGCACGAGATATGCCGCGAACGCCGGTGCGGACGTGATGAGGAGGAAGATGAAGAGAAGCGCGCGAGCGATGAGAAGGAAGGCTGCATACAGAAATATTCCCGCTGCTGCAAGAAAGACCATTGCCGTCAGGAGTCCCTGTAAAAGCGCTATCCAGCCATTATCCCGATTTTCTGCAGTCTTCATCAGGGCCTCTCTAGTATCCCAGATACCTGCGACGCCCATGAGCTGCGCGAATCGTCCGGAGATACCAGCGATGAATTGCGCATCGGAACTCGCATTGGCACCGGCGACGGCTGGGCTTACCGGGACTCCTGTCTGCAGCTGGACAGCTTTATAGAATTGCCGCGCGACGAAGTTCGATGATTCGATGATTATCCGCGTGAAAAGAAGGCTGAAATTGATAAGCACGGCGATGATAAGGACGCGTGCGACCATCTTCCGCGAGCCGAACGATTCGACGCCTAAGATCATCGAGATCGCGATGAACGTGAACATCCCGATGATGATGATATTGGAGACATCCCTGAATGCCGTCCAGACGCCGTTGACGCCGCCTTGTATGCTGCTGTACATCTGCGGCGAGATCGTGAAATCGATGACCCAATTGAACAGGACTCCTGCTACTCCTAAGAACCAACTCGTAATATAAATGAGCCCGGTCCCGATCCATACCGCGAGAGAGCGTCCCCCGCAGGTGCTGAAGTTGATAAACCAATCCCACCAATCTACACATGAGGTCTTGGGCTCGGTTATACCGGCGCTGGCAAGGACCCCTGCCGTTGCGCCGGCCGCGCCACCACCAGTGCCAGGTATTCCCTGAGCGTGAACGAAAGAGGCTGAAACGAGCGGTGTCATGAAGCAGCTGCTTATGACCAGCAGCACGATGATCGTGGTGAATATTCGGTTCGCGAAGAATCGAGAGTTCATAATCATTGCTTCCAGGCATTGAACCATCGCTGGATCACCGCTGGATTGTTCACGTTGCACCAGCCGACGTTCGGATCGGTGCTATCTCCCCAGAGCTTGAGCGTGTCGTCGACCAGTTTCGAGACTGCGGTCACGACATTGTCCCGCTGCGTCGCCGCATTATTCGCATCGGCCGCGGTATGAATCTGACGATTGGCGACCATGGTATCGAGCCGTAACAGCGCCTGCTGCTGATTCGATTGCGATGCGCTATTGGAGACGCTGGCGACGAGCTGATTGAGGAGTGCGAGCGACGCATCCGAGGCGCGGATCTCCTGTATGGTGGAAGTGGCGAGCGGCGCGATCTGCGTATCGATGATCTGCTGTGAGAACTGGGTCGAGGTGGCGATCGTGAGCTGCGCAGGCGGGCCGCAGACAGTCAGCGGCTGTGCGCCGATGCCGATTCCGGGTTGCGTCGTACAGTTCGCCGTCTGAGCGTACGTCTGCACTGCGGGGATGATGAGTGCCCAGCATTGATTCTCCGCCGTGCGGAGCTGGGTGATGGCGTTGCTGAGGGATGTCGCGATGCCTTCTTTGGCCTGGCGGAATGCCGCTTCGATCTGCCGCGCCGCACCTATGATGGCGAGCGCGGCGTTTGCCGCCTGCGTGCGGACACTGGCCGACGTCTGCGCGACCATACGATCGAGATACGAGGGTTGGCCGTTAAGTGCTTGGGAAAGCCCTGCGAGCCCTCGCGTATCGGAGACGAGCTGCGTCGTGAGGCCGCCGAAGAGATTGCTCACGACCTGATCGATCTCGTTAGCTGTCTCAAGCTGGCGATAGCCGGATCCGGTGATCTGCCCGATGGATTGGGCGATGATATAGCCAGGCGTGAGCACATTCATGGCGAGCGGGTCCTGCGTGCTGTCGTAGAGTGGGAATACACCATTCGACCAAGCGAGCATCTCACGCGTGTTCGCATCAAAAGAGGCAAGCTGGGCCTCGTTCTGTTCCTTGAAGATGTAATAGCTTCCGAGCTCGTTGTTTTCAGGCCGCGCAAGCGTATTGAAGGACTGCCAGTTCACGACGGTGGAACCCCCCACCATCGCCTGCCGGTCAGTATCAGATCCGGGGAACGTACACGCTCCGGCAGCCGCGCCATTCCGCGTGGCAAGGTAGTAGTTGCGCGCATAGGCAGTCGCTACGCGGTTTTTGAATGCATTACACATTCGGCCCGATTGGGCGGCGGTCACGGCATTAACGACAATGGTGTCTCGGAACGGCTCGAGATCGGTCTCAAAGTTTTTGACGTATTGCGCGTTGCCGCCGCGGCCCTGATTAAAGGAAAGAAGCGCCTGTCGGCCGAGCTCGGCGGTGCCGCTTTCCGCGATCTTCCGCGCGACGCCGTCGAGGATGCATTCCTTATAGACGAGGAAGCCGGTGTTCAGCGTCACTGCGGCATCGTTGACCGGGACGTATACGCCGCCGATCGCGGTAAGCGTGCCGATATTCGCGACGCGGGCGCCTTGTCCTTGGCAGCCGAAGATGCCGTCGTTGGAAAGCGTGGCGGATTTCGCGGTGACGGCCGGATCTACACCATCGTTTGCGGTACCGGTACACGGTCCGCCGTTTTGCGCCGGGTCATCACTTACGACCCGCCCGTTAACACAGATGATGCTTTGCGCGTGAGCGGCAAGAGGAATCACAATGAAAGTGATGACGAGCAGCACTGTGCATATCAGTGCAGTAAGCACCTGTTCATTTATTGCTGACGTTCTGTACATAGAATTTCGCCAATGCATCAAACGCGAGAAGGAATTCCCGCTCATCCTCATTATACGTTCTCAGAAGCGCCAGGAGCGCCAAAGGATCCTTCGAAAAGCGGACAAGTCGCTCCAGCGTCTCGGTGAATTCGCCCAGTGCATTCACGGCGCGCAGGTGCGTGTCTGCGGCACTCGCGGGCACCCGTACTTTCAGCATGTTTCCTTCCGCTTCCCGGTACTTTGCCGTCACCGCGGAAAGCTTATCGAGCCATGACGCGTCCCCTGTCGCTATGAAGCGCGCGAAGAGCGAGAATTCCGGCTCCGCATCGAGATCGACCATGGGGGCGAGTGCCGTGCGCATGTCGGAGCGGTACTGGAGGACGCGCTTCTGCGAAACATCGGCGTCGATATCGAGCTCGCTCGCGGGATGAGGGACGAAGATCGTCGGCGCGCGGAACCCCGAGGCGATGGTGTCGGCGAGCTTCTCTCCTCGCGCCGGCGTGTAGGCATCGTACTGTTTGAGCGAGAGATAGCCGCTGATGAGGGAGCTGACCATGCTCGTCCCCGCCCCGGTCACAGGGTCGGTCGACGCGGTGCTCGTTGCGGGGCTTGAAGTAGAGATCGCGACGCCTCCGCGCATCAGCTCATCCCGCCAGTCCGGTACGCCGTTATTGTCCGCATCGGCGAGTTCCGCATAACGCGCCGGCTCCGCTGGCTCGTGCTCCTGACTCAGGTCGATCGTGATAGCTTTTCGCGTCTGCGCTTTCTCCCCGATGTACGAACCGACTGCGGCGATGAGGATTGCGAGAGACAGCGCGGCCGTTATCGCGATAGACGAAGCACCACGAGAATAAAGACGGCGGCCTTTATTCTTGAGAACCTCTCGGTTCTCAACGCTGCGCTGCTCTTCTCCACGGGGAAAACTACAGTTTTCCCCGTCACGCATCATTTCCTGCTGGAAATGTGCGCGACCCCGCCTCGGCACCAAGAGCCTCCGGCCTTGCGAAGCTTCGCTTCTCACCCCCTTTCGCAGCGCAAACATTCCCGCCACAAAGCGGCGGAATGTTCTGCGCCCGTAGCGTCCCGAGTTCACTCGAAAAGTATACCCCATGAGATGGCGGCTCCGCCTATCTCGCGGGGCAGGTCACTGCACGAGCGTGAGATTCGGCGTGAACATGAAGACATTTCCCTCATCCGAAGCGCTGAACGCGACATCGTTCGCGCCGAAGAGAGCGACGAGCAGCTGGAACCTCTTCGACATCTCCTCGACGCTCGCGTTGTATGCGGTTATGGCATTCACGAAATCGCTGTCGCTCTCCGTCGCGGCGACCTTCAGGAGAGCGGCGCCCGCCGCACGATACGCGTTCCCGTATGCCTTATGCGCCTCAGCCATGGCTGCCGGGACGCCGCTCATATAGAGGAAATCCGTCCCGAGCTGCCGCATGTCGGCAGCGAGGAGCTTCACGGCCCGTATCTTATCGGGATTCGCCCTGTCCTCGACGTGATCCTTGAGGATCTGCGCGGAACCGTAGTGCATCGCTTCGAACCCTTTGATATAGGTACCCATCTGATTCCCGTAACTGAAGAGGGATTGCTGGAGCGCGGAGCGTTTCTTGACCGGAACCTCCGTGCTTATGAGGCCCTGCGGTATGAAGGAATAGCTGTCGGGCGCACTCGCCTCGAAGGACGTCGATGCCACGGGCGTGTTCTGGGTCAGTTGTGCGAGAAGCGCTGCGATGTCGTTATCCGCACTCGAGCTCCCATCGGCATTCTCGGTGGGGGGCGTAAAAATCGGGATGACGCCGTAGTTGGCTTGGGTCGAGGATTGGATCCGCACGATGTCATCGGGGCTCGGTCCGGTCGGCGCCGCATTGCGGATCGCACCGAAAAACAATCCGCCCGCGCCTCCCCATGCCCCGCTCGCATTCGAAGGGCTGACGTCGACGCGCTGCAGGACCAGGATGCTTCCGAAGACGACGAATGTCCCGACGGCGATCGATGAGGCGATATAGGGATGCGAATGCACCCATCCGGGTTTCGATGCGGGCGCGGGCGCAGCGACCGAATCCTCGGGCCCGGAGATCATCTCGCGATAGTCGCCGCCTTCGTGGAGCACCATATGCGTTCGTATGCACAGTATACCCCGTTAGATAGTACGCACTCTTTCTTGCTGTTCGTAATCTGACGTGTGAATAAGATAAGCACATCTATCTAACGGGGTATAGCTTGCGCGGGCGGTGGCGATGCTAGAATGTGCACATGCGCGCGGTCACCATATCGTTCCTGACAGCGCTTCTCATGTTGAGCACGCCCCTCGCGGCATATGCATTCCCGTTCGGCGGACAGATCACGATCATCAAGCCGTGCTACAACAACGCGATCTATGTAAATCTCAGTCCCCCGCGCGGTGGAGCGTTCATCTGGACTCCGGCGACAAAGACATATCAATTCGGACCGCCGCGTCATAGCGGGCAATGGCTCCTCGGCCTTGCAAGCGCTCCGTATTATTGTGTCGTCTCGATCTTCCCTCTCATCGTCTGGCCAGGGACCAATATCGACATGATGGGGAGTTCGCAGTAACGAAATAGTGCCTGCGCACTATTTTGTACGGCGAACTCGGGCGCAGCGATGTTTTTGACAGTAGGCAAAAACCGCGAGCCGTGGCGACGCAAATTTTTTCGCGACGGCGAAAAAATTATGCGTGGCCCAGTCTGGTAACAAGTTTCTTCCACTCCTCCAATCTCAAGTCCTCCGCTCGAACTTTTTCTGGAATCCCACATTCGATAAGCACGGCCGTGCTGTCTTCGAATAATCCTTTCAGATTCCCCGCCAGCATCTTTCTCTTCGAGGAAAAACCAGCCTTTACCGCTCTGAAAAAATCCTCCTCGGAGATATCCTCAAAAAAATCGCGCGAGATGCCACTGATGAGCAATATCGCCGAATCCACGGAAGGCGGCGGATTGAAGCAACCTGCCGGAACTTTCGCCACGATAGAGGGCTTTCCGAAGGCTTTCACGGAAAGCGAGAGGATGCTCTCCTTTCCGTCGCGTGCCACGATGCGGTCCGCCACTTCTTTCTGGATGAGCAACGCCATGGCGCGCGGCTGTTTCGCGGCGGCAAGGAAATGCCGGATGATCTCCCCGGTGATGTAGTACGGGATGTTCGCGGCGATGGCGTAGGAATCGAGCTTCAGCTGTTCCGGATCGAAATCACGGATATCTCCTTCGACCATCGTCAACGAACCGTCCGCGACCTCCTTTTCGAACATCTCGTTCAAGAGCGGTACGAGCGCCGCGTCTTTCTCGATGGCGATGACTCGCGCGCCCTGCGCGAGGAGCTCCTTCGTGAGAGCCCCTTTTCCCGGGCCGATCTCGAGTATCGGCTCATCGGGGCGGATGTCCACGCTCCTCGCGAGATCGCGTGCAACCCACTGGGCGTTGAGGAAGTGCTGTCCTAAGCGAGCGCCACGCATATCAGCGTATGGTATTTTCCCCCAAAAGCCCCTGATCGCCGTAGCTGATGAGACGAGGGTCTATGTCATCGAGGAATGCCGACGGCACGGTATGCTCGCGGGAGCCGTAACGCAGCCTGCTGCCCGCGAGGGTGAGATAGAGAAGCGAACGCGCTCTCGTGAGGGCGACGTAGAAAAGCCTCCGCTCTTCCTCGGCGTCCCTATCCTCATCGCTCTCGCGCTCCGACGGAAAGAGCCCATGCTCGAGTCCTGTCACGAAGACCGCGTCGAATTCCAACCCCTTCGATGCATGAACGGTCATGAGAGAGACCGCTTCCTTCCGCTCTTCGAGCGTGTCCTGCTCTCCCATGAGCGCCGCGTCTTCGAGGAGGCGTTCGATCCCCTCGGGCGCAGGCAACTCGTCATAACGGACGGAATGGGCCACGAGTTCGAATACGTTATTGAGCCGCTCCTTATCCTCTTCCGAGCCATGTCCCAGCATCTCCTCGACGCCGCTTTCTTTAAGCGCGCATCGGACGGCGTCCGATGCCGGCATCGTCGTGACGGCGACGCGTATCCTCTCGAGAAGAGCACGGAAATTAGCGACTTTGGCGCGGATGGCGGGTGAAAGAGCGGCATCGTCCCCTTTCGAGAGCTTATCGAGCGTCGTCTTCCCGATACCGCGCGGCGGCGTGCCGGCTGCCCGGGTGAAATCGATGAAACTGGCGGCGTTGAGCGATCCCCGCAGGTAGGCGAGCATGTCCTTGACCTCGGCGCGGTCGAAGAAGCGTACGCCGAGGACGCGATAGGGCAGTCCGATCTGTATGAATGCCTCCTCGAGCGCGCGGGACTGGAAGTTCTCGCGGAAAAGGACCGCGATTTCCGACGCACGGACCCCGCTTCCGAGAAGTTCCCGGACGCTTCGTGCGATGAAAAAGGCCTCGTCACGGTCGGTTTCCCCGGCGAATAGGGTGATCGCCTCCCCGGTCGGGTTCCCCGTTATCAGGCGCTTCTCGAAACGGCGAGTGTTCTTGGCGATGACGGCGTTCGCGGCCGTGAGGATGGTCTGGGTCGAACGGTAGTTCTCCTCGAGGAGCACGACCTTGGTGCCGGGGAAGGTCTTCTCGAAGGAAAGAAGATGCGTGATATCGGCGCCGCGCCAGCTATAGATGTTCTGGTCGATATCCCCGACGACGCAGAGGTTCTGGCGCTCGCCTGCGATAAGGCGCGCGATCTCGTACTGCGCCTGGTTCGTATCCTGGTATTCGTCGATCGTGAGATGCTGCCAGCGCGATTGTAGTTTCTGGAGCGTCACGGGGTCGCTCTGCAGGATGGAGAGGGTGCGCGAGAGGAGGTCGTCGAAATCCAATGCCCCCTCTCGCTTCAGCGCGGTCTCGTAGGATTGCCATGCGGCGGCGATCTCCTGCGTATAGGAAGACGAGGCCCGCTCTAAGAAGGTTTCTGCGCTCATGCCGTTTCCTTTCTCTTTGGATATACGCGAAAGGACCTGTCGCGGCGGGAAACGGGTCTCGACACCGGCATCGGTAAGTATCCGCTTGAGGGCGCGGAGGCTGTCGTCCCTGTCCCAGATGACGAACGAGCGCGGGATACCGGCCTGCGCCGCGAATTCCCTGAGGATCCTGACCCCTAGTGAATGGAAAGTGGTCGTAAACGGCACGATGCCCCCCGTCCGTCCCCCGTCCGGTCCCGAGGCGAGGAGGGAGGTAATCCTTTCGCGCATCTCGCCGGCGGCCTTGTTGGTAAAGGTGACCGCGAGGATCGAAGATGCCGGCGTACCGGTGTCGACCATGTAGGCGATGCGATGAGTGATCGTCTTGGTCTTGCCCGCACCTGCTCCGGCGATGATGAGGAGGGGTCCCGAGGTGTGTAAAACCGCTTCTTTCTGTCTTTCGTTCAGCCCCCGGAGGTATTCCACCGGCAAACTATAGCATGTGACCTGAAAAAATTGACAAAACCGCTATCCACGCGTGTAATTTCTATTCGATTGACGCTAAAGACCCCATGAGGATACAGTGAACGAGCGGTAGCAGGCTGTTCTTCCCGAAGGAGCTATATCAGAAAGTGTAGATATAGAGCCATATTTTCCCGACATTGTCTGAAGTTGCTACCCGAAAATGGCTTGAAACCTCGCTGTATAGCTGAAAACAAAGCCTCGGCCGCGTTTTCAGGACGGCATAGGGAGAAAGTCAGTAAATTTGGCTTATTGTCGAGCAAAGTGAGAGAAGAGGAAATTTATTTACTCTTCCGAACGCGCGAAGACAAAATGCCATTCTTAGGCTTATTTTAAGGAAAAAACAGGATTTCCAGGCAGGTCTTCGGGCTTCGCAGGGTAAGACAGAGAAAGCAGGTTCCCGCTCGCAGGCGGGGTCCCTCGGCGTGTCGGCGGTAGTCGGGGCCTTTGCCACGACCGCCATCGGGGTAGGCGCTCTCGCGGGCCTGCTCTTCCCTTCCCCTGCAGCCGCGCTGACCTTCGGCGACTTACAGGCGTTCTTCCGCCCCAAGGCGGAGGCGTCGGTTTCCCAGAATCACTCACCGAGCGTCCAATCGATGCCCATCCTTGAGGCGAGCGTGAGCCCGAACCCTGCGAAAGGCGGTGGCGACGTGACCATCGTCGACGGCGTGGCCGTCGTTCCCGACGAAGGCCCGTCCGGCACCATAGCTGATATCGAGAAGCCGAAAAGCTCCTCGATCAGCATCTATGTCGTCCGGCCGGCAGATACGCTCTCGAGCATCGCCCATATGTTCGGCGTTTCGGTCAATACGGTCCGCTGGGCGAACGACATTCCGGTCAAGGGCACTATTCGCGTCGGCCAGACCCTGACCATCCTTCCTATCGACGGCGTCCCCTATACGGTAAAGAAGGGAGATACCATCGCTTCGATCGCGAAGAAGTTCGGCGGAGACGCGACTGAAATAACCAACTACAACAGCATCGAAGGCGATCTCGCCGTCGGAACCGAGATCATCATCCCGAACGGCGAGATCGTCGCACCACCGACGCCGGCGGTCGCGAAGAAGCCAGCCGCCCGATCGGGCGGAGCCTCGGCGGTCCTGGAAGCGGCAAGCTATTCGACCTCAGCCGAATATGCCGGTTACTACATCGCGCCGCTCACTCATTACAAGGAGACGCAAGGCATCCATGGATACAATGGCGTGGACCTCGCGTCCCTCGACGGCAAGACGGCGCCGATACTCGCCTCGGCAAGCGGCGATGTCATCGTCGCGAAGCAAGGCGGATGGAACGGCGGATATGGCTCGTACATCGTCATCCAGCATCCGAACGGTACGCAGACGCTCTACAGCCATGCCTCGAGCGTGATCGTCGGCGCCGGCCAGCATGTGGTCCAGGGCCAGGTGATCGGCTACCAGGGTCAGACCGGCAAGGCCACGGGACCGCACGTGCACTTCGAGATCCGCGGCGGACCGCGTAATCCTTTCTGATATGAATCTCCAGCTCATCACCCAACTTCTCCTCACGATCCGGTATTTCTTCTAGGGGTCTGCGTCTGCCTATAGTTCTCGCGCCCTGTATTGCAGGGCTTCGAGCATGTGTGGGGATCTGATCGACTCGGAACTGGCGAGATCGGCGATGGTGCGCGCCAGCTTGATGGTGCGGTGGAAGCCGCGGGCCGAGAGTTTCAGGCGCTTCGCGGCCTCGACGAGCATGTCTTCCGCTGCTTTTTCCACATCCGCGTGCTTCTCGATGTCTCTCGCTCCCATGTCAGCGTTCGTGAGGAGGCCGCGCATCCCCTTGAAGCGTTTCGCCTGGATCTCCCGCGCCTTCGCGACGCTGGCCCGGGCCGTCGCGGTTTCTCCCATCGAGCGCTTGCTCGAGAGGGAGAGCGCTTCGAGCGGCATCTCTGCCACGGAGACCCACATATCGATGCGATCGGCGATGGGGCCTGAGATCTTCCGTCGGTACTTCTCGACCACATGCGGCATGCAATCGCAGCGGGCGGTGCCCCAGAAGCCGCAGGGGCAGGGATTGAGGGCGGCGATGAGCATGAAATTGGCGGGAAATACGGAAGACCCTTTGGAACGTGCGACCGAGACCACGCCATCTTCGAGCGGCTCGCGCAGCGCCTGTATGACATCGCGATGGAATTCCGGGAACTCGTCGAGGAAGAGGATACCGCGATGGGCCAATGTCGCTTCGCCGGGCCTTGGGGAAGCTGATCCACCGCCGATGAGAGAAGCATATGAGGATGTGTGATGGGGCGAGCGCAACGGCGGCCGGCGCAACACGCCTTCCTGCAGCGCTCCGGCAAGCGAATGGATAGTCGTCACCTCGATCGTCTCGGCCTCTTTCAGATCGGGCAGGATCGATATTGCGGCGCGTGCCAGCATCGTTTTTCCCGTCCCGGGAGGACCATGGAGCGCGATGTTATGCCCTCCCGCCATCGCGATCACGAGCCCGCGCTTGGCGCTTTCCTGACCGCGTATCTCATCAAGCGCGGCATCTTCGGCTTCCGAGGATGAAGCATCTTGCTGACGAGGCGTATAAGGGATCTCTTTCTTTCCCTGGAGCATTTCGAGGACCTCGCTGAGGCTTGTAATGGGGTGGATCCGGATGCCCGAGACGAGCGCCGCCTCTTCAGTATTCTCTTCGGGGATATAGGCATCGGTGAATCCGGCTTCATGCGCGGCAGCGGCGATGGAAAGCGCACCGCGGATCCCGCGGACTTCCCCATCGAGCGAAAGCTCTCCCGCGAACAGCTTGCCCGCAGGATCAAATCGGATCTGCTCGGATGCCAGGAGGAACGCGAGGGCGAGCGGGACATCGAAAACCGCCCCCTCTTTCTTGAGGCCGGCGGGCGCGAGCGAGAGCACGATCTTCTTATTGCTTCTCTTGGGAGATTCCAGTCCCCCGTTCTTTATCGCCGAAGCGATGCGGTCCTTCGCCTCCTCGACTGATTTATCGGGAAGTCCCACGATCGAGAATGCATGCAGGCCTTTGACGATATCACACTCGACGGAGACGACGTGAGCATGAGGCAGAGCCGGCTGTGCGCCGAATACGCGTGAGAAACCGGAAGCTATTTTCTGCTTCGCATTCACTCCGGTATTGTACGACGTTTCCGCGAAGGCGATCCTAGATATTCGCCTGCGCTGCGGGATTCGCGCGGAGACGGTCGATATCGATCGGCTCGCCGCCTTCGGTAAGGCCGTACGTACCCTCTTCCATCCGCTTGAGGGCCGCGATTACTTCTTTGTAGCGCTTTTCGAGCTCTTCGACCAACGGGACATTGATCACCAGCTCCTCTAATGCGTCGGCGGCGTCGATGGGATCCGCCTCTTCCGCGCCAAAGCCCGCGGCGGTTCCCTGCCAATCAGTCCCGACTTTCTTGCCGTGCTCGGCAAGCTCCTCTTCGAGCGAATCCTTCTCGGCGCTCAGCATCGCACGTAACTCCTCCTGCTCTTCTTCTGAAAGGTGTTGCATGCCGCGCATGATACCAGCCCTATCAAGCGTATGTAAAGACTAGAGCCTGTGATCGGTGAGCCGCGAGGTAGCGGGGGCGCAAGGCCGGAGTCCGCTCAGGCGGACGAGGCGGGTGAGAGGCGAATGTGTGGAGCCTCGCAAGATCTTGAGAGATTTTCTTGAGCATACGCGAAAAGAAAATCCTCAAGGCGTACTGACCCTGTAAGGGTCGCGCAACTTTTCAGCAGAAAAGTATGCGTGACCGCGAGGATGCTTTACAGTCTCCGATCGGCCCTTAGGCGGCTCAATATCTCCGCGAACGAGAACGGGCTCTCCGCGATGATGAGGATATTGCGCGTCGGGAAGGAATAGTAGAGCTGTATAGTCCCGGCGTCGTCCTTGAGGGCGCGCACGTCATAGTTGCGCATGACGGTGTCGTCGAACTTCCTCACGACCGGGAGGCCGTTCGCACTGGTCGTCTGTGACGGCAGGAGCGTGAAGAGCGGTTCGAGGTCCGCATTCATGTCCGGCTCCCATTCGAGCATCGCGGCGAACGCGCGTTCGTATGAGGTGACGGGGACGATTATGACGGGTGCATTCTCGTCGACCGTGTGTATCCCGAAGAAGAAATCGTCATTGAGCGCGCGGGCGAGATCATCAGGCGCGCGGGTGCCGAGCGCTTTCAGGAATTCGCCGAAGGTGAGCGGCGTCGTGCTCGTCTGCCCCGTGGCAGGATCGGTCTGGGTGTGTACCGGCACGATCTGCAGGATGGCGCCGAGCGTGAGCGCGCCGGATGTGCGCGCCGACGCGAGCGTGCGACGCACGTCCGACGGCGCTTCGTTGTCCACGGGGAACGGCACGCTCTGTTCCGCGAAGAGGATGTCGGATCGAAGCGAGGCGTTCTCCTTTCCCGTGCGCTGTTGCGTGACGAGATACACGGCGCCGAGAGCGAGCGCGCCGGTGCCGATGAGGATCCCCACCATGAAGAGCATGAAAGAAGAACGGCGGCCCTTGCGTGCGATATTCGGGGAACGCGCCTCGATGCGATGCCGCTTCTCCTCTTCGAGTGCGATCGCGCGCACGTAGGAGATCTTGTTCTCCTGCACGACATGCTGCAGATCGTCTTTGAGCGTGTGCAACGAACGGAGGTCGCTGGATTGCGAAGGAGCGGAGGGTGTTTCCGGAGCGGCTGACGTCGCGGATTTTTCTGACGGACTCACGCCCGGTGCCGGTATGCCGCGCGGGGCGGCATCGTGCGGAACAGGACTGAGCGGATCCGCCAGGGTCGTATCGTAGTGCTTTTCCGTCACCGCTTCCTGCGGCATCGTGCTATGCCGCTCCGGGATCTTCACCTTGCCGAGGATCTGCGCGATGTCATCCTGCAACTGGTTTCCGGCGGGGTTCTTAGGAGGCGCGGGATTCGCAGGTTGTAAAGAAGGCGCCGGCATGGCAGCTGGCGTCTTTTCATTTCCCCCCGCAGGAGGGATCTTAGTAGTGTCGTCGTTCGGTGTTGTGGCGTCGTCCCCCATGATCGTCCCGACCGCCTCCTTCGCTCGGCACGAGACCCTTCCTCGCGGCGAATTCCGGATCAGCAGCCTTGATGGAGAGATTATACCGTCCTTTCTCGTCGATCTCCTTCAACATGACCGGAACAACATCACCTTCCTTGACGGCTTCGGAGATATTCCCGATACGGAACGGCGCGACTTCCGAGACGTGTACGAGGCCCTCGGTGTTGGGGCCTATCTTCACGAACGCGCCGAAGTCCATGAGGCGCGTCACGGTGCCCTCGAACTTCTCGCCCGGCATGTATTCGCGGGTGAGATCCGAGATCTCCTTGAACGCCGCTTCGGCCGCGCCACCCTTCCCGGTGATGAAGATGGTGCCGTCTTCTTCGATCGTGATGTCTTCGGCACCGGTCCTCTCGCGGATGCCGTTGATCATCTTGCCGCCGGGGCCGATGACGAGTCCGATCTGATCGGTCTTGACCTTGAGCGTGAGGATCTTCGGTGCGCGCGGCGAGATGTCTGCGCGCGGTGCAGAGATCTCTTTCACGATCGTCTCGAGGATCTCCATGCGCGCCTTCTTCGCCTGTGCGAATGCTTCAGCGAGCGTCGCGAGCGGCACGCCTTCCACTTTCACGTCCATCTGGACCGCGGTGACGCCGTCTTTCGTGCCGGCGACCTTGAAGTCCATGTCGCCATGATGATCCTCGGGTCCTTGGATATCAGTGAGGACTTTATAGACGCCGGCTTTCGCATCAGACATCATGCCCATCGCGATGCCCGCGACCGGCTTCGTGATCGGGACTCCTGCATCCATGAGCGCCAGCGTGCCTGCGCAGACGGTCGCCTGCGAGGTCGAGCCGTTGGAAGCGAGACATTCGGAAACGATGCGGATGGTATACGGGAAGACATCCTTATCCGGCAGTACCGCGCGGAGTGCCTTCTCGGCGAGCGCGCCGTGGCCGATCATGCGGCGGTTTGCGCCGCCCATACGGCCCGTCTCGCCGACGGAAAACGGCGGGAAGTTGTAGTGGAGCATGAAGCGCTTCTTCGACTCCTGGTATTCGATGGTATCGATAAGCTGCGCATCGCCGGGGCCGCCGAGGGTGAGCGCTGCCAAGACGTGCGTCTCGCCGCGATAGAAGAGGCCGGTGCCGTGGATCATCGGGGAAACGCCGCCGGCCTGCGCATAGAGGGACCGGACTTCGTCGAACTTCCTTCCATCGACGCGCTTGCCTTCCTTGATGGCGAGGTCGTGGACGTACTCATCGACGCGATGCTCGTAGTATGTAGTGATGACGCCGGCCGGCACGTCGGGGAACGTGATCGCGGCGTGGGCGGTCCAGTCGGACTTGGTCTTCCCGAGGTCTTCCTTCGTGATCATCCCGTTTTTCGACGCGAAATGCTTTCCAACGATCTCGTCGAACGCGGGCGCGAGCTTCGCGTCATCCTCGAACGGCGGGATGAACGCTGCCTTAGCGACATTGCGCTCCTGGATGATCTGCTTCTGCCATGCCTGGAGGCGTTCGATCTCGATGCTCGCGGCCTTGAGGCCCTTCTCGAGCGCGGCTTCGTCCACCTCGCGCGCGCCGACCTCGATCATGTTGATGAGGCCGTCCTTGCCGCAGGCGAGGAGATCCATGCGGGCCTTGGGCGGGAGGTCTTCCTGACGCTGCTGGTAGGTAGGATTGAGGATGAATGAATCGCTCCCGTCTTCAAGCCCGATGCGGACTGCCGAGACAGGACCGTTCCATGGGATATTCGACGTGCCGAGCGCGAGCGAAGCCGCCGTGACGGCAAGGACATCCGGGTCGTAATCCTCCAGAGAAAGCACGCTGATGATGACCTGCACGTCGCGCTTGAGTCCCTTCGGGAACAAGGGGCGGATGGTCCGATCGACGATGCGACCTGAGAGGACCGCCTCATCCGAGGGACGTCCCTCGCGGCGCATGAAGCGCGAGCCGAGGATCGCTCCTGCGGCATAGAATTTCTCCTCGTATTCGACGGAGAGGGGGAAATAATCGAGCGCCGTCTCCTTCGAGCCCATGACGGCCGTCGCGAGCACCGTGCTGTTGCCGTAGCGTACGAGAACGGAGCCGTTCGCCTGGTCTGCCCAGTCGTTGAACTCTGCTGTTAACGTCTTCCCGCCTATCTCGACGGAGTATTCTTTCTTCTGCATGTCGTCTTTGAGTGACGATCGAATTTCAGCATTAAGGCCTGTGCCTAAATCCTGCCTATCCGAGCGCCACGGTTATTGACTAATGTTTGCACTATATCCTATTTGCGGAAAGATTCCACAGCATCTCGAATATTGAAGAGAATACGTCTATCATCGCTGGGATAGCGATTACGACCGCAAGAGCGGAAAGATCGGGCGAAATAACAAGGATTTTATCTTCAAAGATATCGATAGTGCTCTTAAACGAGTGATTCGAAGGCAGGTATCGGAATTCGCGTAAGAGACTGGCGCCTTCAATGTTCATCGTCTCCGATTCAGCGGTGAGAAGCAGGCGGGTCTTAATGTTTCGCGCCGCGCGGTCTTTGCGATACTGCTCGAAGAATTCCTTGCTAATACCCTCCCACGCGGGAGCGCTTCCTATGATGCGATATTCGCGACCGCGATACTCGTCAAGTATGTCGCGATAAATTGTTTTCAACTCTGAGATTGTTTCAATAAATCGCAACCCAAACGCACGCGCCTCCTTTTTCTCCATTGTTTTCATAAGTGGAATGACCGCACGGAATGCGTCAAGTTTTTCCGCAAACCGCGTTGCCACCTTCTCCGGCGGTACCGCGCGATAAAATTGCTTCTTCTTTTGGATGTAGTTTTCAACCAATCCTTCCTGCGAGAGTGATTGCAGGATTGAATACACGCTCGTGCGCTGCACGCCCATGTTCTTCGCGAGCTCACTTCCCGTTGCGCCGCCTAATTCAAGCAGCTTGAGGTACGCATTCGCACGCTGCTCCGAAAGTCCTAACCGCATCAAAACTTGCTTATTATGCATATTATAAGCTGCGAATTAAGTGTAAATTATTTACAACACCTTCACATATTATCTAGAATATCATTATTTTTCTATAAAATATATGTTTATTACGTCTAAAATACTTGACAAGATAATCGAAGAGCTATATACTGCTCCCCAGATATTCCCCAAACCCGGCCCATGAGGCCTATAGGAGGACAAAGCAATGTTCGATTGCAAGATTCTTCGTATGGAGAAGTTTGTGGATGTGAAGGTGCGTGTCGATCGCACCTGTTCGCCACAGCAGATGCTCGATGCCCTCGGCTATGAGCAGTTGATCGGGGGGCATGTTGTTCTGGATGAAATGCCGCGGGGAGAGGGGGAAGAGGTGGACATCCACCTATTCAGCCCCGGCCGCGACATCGCCAATGACGATGATCGTGAGATCGAATATGCTCGGCGTGGTTTGAAATCTGCCGATCCGTATTCGTTACTTGCCATTGTCAAAGCCAACCCAGATTTCCTCGTTTGGGGAGGATGCAATCATATCGTCACTTACTATAAAGATGGCGGCAGCAGATTGTGTCATGTCCTGGTGTTCAAACGCATAACAGGCGAGCGCACCGTGGATGTCGAAATCTATGAACGGGGTTGGTCCAGAACCTGCTGGTTCGCAGGCATCCGTAACGGCGCCGGCTGATATCCGGCGTGGCAACAGAAGCCTGAACAATCCGCAAGGAGGAGTAGGGCAAAACTATCTTACCTAAAGCCGCCTCGTTCGAGGTGGCTTTTCTTATTCGACTCCTGGGGATTCTCGTTCCTCATCGGACGTCTCTTCGGTGCGGCCGCTACGCGGTCCTCCCCGGCGTACGCCGCGGAAACCCAGGAGGTAGCGCCGCGGATCGGCGTCGAGGTCGAGGAAGTCATCGGTCGCCTCCTTCAGTTTTCCCGAAGTCGAACGTCCGAACGAGACGACCTCGACCTGGCATCCGCCATGCGTCTGGAGGTACTCGACGAGGGGGACGAAGTCGCCGTCGCCGGTAACGAGGATCACGGTATCGAGTTTCGGCGCCGCCGTGATCGCGTCGACCGCGAGGCCGACGTCCCAATCGGCCTTCTTGGCGCCGCCATAGAAGATCTGGAGATCCTTGGTGCGCATCTCGATGCCGACTTTGGCGAGGGCCTCGAAGAAGCCCTTCTCCTCCCCGCTCTCGGTCGTGACGGAATAGGCGCGCGCGCGGATGAGACGGCGGCCGGCGACGGAATCCTTGAGGATGTTCCCGAAGTTGGCGCGCGCGTGATAGATGTTCTTCGCGCTGTGGTAGACATTCTGCGTGTCGATGAAGACGCCGACGCGCTGTTCAGGGTGTTTGATAATAGACATAAATAGCTAGTCGTTAGCCACTAGGGTATAGCCACTAGGGAAATTCGAATATTAAAATCCTGCACTATACGCAGAATATCACTGACGAAGGAGAAGCGGAAATGAATCTGCCCTAGACCCTATCGTCTAGCGGCTGATCTCCTATTTCTTGAGCCCGAGCTTCTTGGTCAAGGCGCTGTATGCGCGCTTGTTGGTCTCTTCCAGATACTTCAAATGCTTGCGGCGGTCGGCGACGAGGCCGAGGAGTCCGCGGCGCGAGCTCTTGTCCTTGCGATTCTTATCCAAATGAGCCGAAAGCTCTTCGATTCGACGCGTCAAAATAGCGACCTGCACCTCAGGAGACCCCGTATCGGAGTCGTGGCGAGCGCCTTTGGCGATCTCATTCTGCTTCTTCCGCTTTGTCAGCATGCGGGGAACGATATCACGTTCCCCGTGCTTTCGCAAGGCTTATTCCCTAGGTTATTTCTTGGCCGGGCTCGTCGAGCTGGTCGAACTTGCGGTTACTTTCACAAGCTTGATGTCGAAAAGGAGGGTCGAATTCGCCGGAATGATGACCTTTCCGGCCGCATCCTTCACTTCCTGAGTTCCATAGCCGAATTCTGGCGGGATCGCGATACGGCGCTCCCCTCCTTCTCTCATGCCATTGACCCCGATCTGGAAGCCCGGAATGAGCCCTTGGGCGCCGAGCTGGAACTCAAGTGGCTTATTGCCGTTCTTTTCAGAGCTGTCGAAGACGGTGCCGTCCTGCAGCATGCCGACATAGAGGACCGAGACGATGGAACCCGGGGTCGCTTCCGCGCCGGTGCCGACCGTCACATCCTGTCCTGCGACCTGCGGCGTGGTCGTCGCCTGCTGCTGTGCGGTCGTCTCTTGTGCCGCCGGCTGCGCCGTCCGGCCGAATTTCCAGTAAAGGAAGATGCCTCCGATAATGACGATGATAACGATTGCCCAGATGGTTATAGTGCGTGTTGCCATCGGGTAACGATACCCCCTCAGATTTTTCCTGCAACCTGTGCACAAATGATTCGCTCGGCAAATACTCCCGCAGGGTCGCTATCTGCCGCTGCTGCGGCAGCGCTCCCTCTCGACCCGTCGGCCTGCGAGAGATCCTGCGGGAGTATTTGCGCTCGCTCAGGTCGCTGAAAAATGCATACTGGAGTGATGGAACCGCTTGCATCGCGCATCCGTCCGATGAATCTTCATGAATATGTGGGGCAGGAGCATCTCGTGGGGCAAGGAAAGCCGTTGCGCGTCGCAATCGAGAAGAAAGAGCTCTTCTCGTTCATCCTCTGGGGGCCTCCCGGCTCCGGAAAGACCACTCTTGCGCGGATCTATTCGAACGCCGTCGGCGCGGATTTCTACGAACTCTCCGCTGTCGATGCCGGAAAGGAAGATATCCGGAAGGTGATCGCGCGCGGGTCGCTCCTCGCCCACAAGCCGAAAGTGCTGTTCGTCGACGAGATCCATCGGTTCAATAAAGCGCAGCAGGATTTCCTGCTCCCCTTCGTCGAGAAAGGCGATATCACGCTCATCGGCGCGACGACCGAGAACCCGTCGTTCGAGGTCATTGCGCCGCTTCTTTCGCGCTGCCGCGTGTTCGTGCTGCAGGAACTTACTGAGAAAGACATGGAGAAAGTGATCGCGCGGGCGAAGCTCAAGATACCGAAAGACGCGCGCGATTGGCTCATCCGCATGGTGCAGGGCGATGCTCGCCAGGCTATCACCGTTCTTGAAACGGCGGAGAAGCTCTACGGGAAGATCACGCTCGAGTCGCTGAAAGAAGCGGTGCAGTCGAAACATCTGCGCTACGACAAGAAAGGCGAAGAGCATTTCAATACCATCTCGGCGTTCATAAAGTCGATGCGGGCGGGACAGGCGGACGCGGCGATCTATTACCTCGCCCGCATGGTAGAGGCGGGCGAGGATCCAAAATTCATCGCGCGCCGGATGATCATCTTCGCGAGCGAGGATATCGGTCTTGCGCAACCGACGGCGCTCGTCGTCGCCAACGCCGTCTTCGAAGCGGTGCAGAAGATCGGTTATCCCGAAGCAAGCATCAACCTCGTCCACGGCGTCGCGTATCTCGCGCAGTCGAAGAAAGACCGCAGCGCCTACGACGCGCTTGGCGCCGCGATGGAAGACGTAAAAAAATTCGGCAACCTCCCTATCCCGATGAACATCCGCAACGCACCGACGAAGTTGATGAAAGACCTCGGCTACCACAAGGGCTACAAGATGTACGATAAGGATAGCTACCTGCCGGAAAAGCTGAAGAAGAGAAAGTATCTGAAGTAGCAGTCGTAGAAACCATTGTGCGACGCCTGTGTTGCACAATGTCGTCAGGTTTTCCGACGCTTTAGTGTCGGAGCTCTATATTGTGCGACATGCGATGTATACTATGGTGAATGGCCGCGGATCTGAAAGCCTTGAAGACGCAATTCCTTGAATACATCGAGATCGAAAAAGGACGTTCGGTGAAGACGGTGGAGAACTACGATCGCTACCTCACCCGCTTCCTCGATCATACGAAGGCATCTTCCCCATCGAAGCTGACTGAGACGCTGGTGCGCGAGTTCCGCCTCTGGCTCAATCGCCAGCCGGGCGTCGCGGGGGATATGAAAAGGAAGACGCAGAACTACTACCTCATCGCGCTCCGGGCATTCCTCAAGTACCTCAGGAAACTCGGTGTCGAATCGCTCTCGCCCGAGAAGATCGAGCTCGCCAAAGTCGGCGGACGCGATCTCGACCTCATCACTGCCGATGAGCTCAACCGCCTCATGAAAAGCCCCACCGGAGACTCTCTGAACGATCTGCGCGACAGGGCCATCCTGGAGCTTCTTTTCTCCACGGGGCTGCGCGTCTCGGAGTTATGTTCTCTGAACGCGGATATCGATCTCACCCGCGACGAATTCTCCGTGCGAGGCAAGGGCGATAAGGTGCGGGTGGTATTCCTTTCTCCAGGAGCCAAGAAAGCCGTCGCCGACTATCTGAAGAAGCGCGGCGACATGGGAGAAGCGCTTTTCGTGGGTTACGGCGCGAATCAGGATGCGGCGCGCCTCACGACCCGCTCCATCGAACGGATCGTGAAACAGCATGCCGTAAAGGCTGGCATCACGCGCAAAGTGACGCCGCACGTCATCCGACATTCTTTTGCCACGGATCTGCTTGAAAACGGCGCGGACCTGCGCAGCGTGCAGGCCCTTTTAGGTCATGCGAACATCGCGACGACACAGGTCTACACTCACGTCACAGATAAGCATCTTCGGGAGATCCATCAGGCATTTCATGGAAAGAGGCGTCGTTAGCATCACTCTCCTTCTGAGGAGGCGATGACTGACGATCATGACCGTATTCCATAGGAGGGAGCATCAGGCTTTCTTCAGGATGAGAAGGCGCAATCCATACCGTACGATACTCGGAGCGGACGTGGGTCTCGGCATATGGAACGCGGAAATGATATATGCGCCGCTATCGCGTCGGACGGCGTTGAAGGTCTGCCATTCCGAAACGCCTTTCTCGCGTGGTTTACCGAACATATCGGGGACGCGTGAATCAGGTTTCATATATGCTTACTGTAGCGGATGTGCATGACGTTCATGTGAAGGGTTTGGTATCATGCGGCAATGCGACTGGTCTCGTGGAACGTCAATGGACTGCGTGCGGTGCATAGAAAAGGCCTGTTCGTCCCCGCGGTGACAGCTCTGAAGGCCGACATCCTCTGTCTGCAGGAAACCAAGGCTGAGCAAGGCCAGGCCGCGATTGACCTTCCGGAGTATGAGGAATACTGGAACTCTTCGACCGCGCGCAAGGGGTACAGCGGCACCGCCATTTTCACGAAAAAGAAGCCGCTCAGCGTCATTCTGGGGTTCCCTCTGGAACTCTTGAAAAAATACCATCTTGCCGACGGTTACGGGGATCCGAACGCGGAAGGGCGCGTCATAGCAGCCGAATACGAGGACTTCTTCCTCGTGAATGTATATACCCCGAATGCCAAGCCCGACCTCAGCCGGCTCGATCTGCGCCACAAGCTCTGGGACCCCGCTTTCTTGGCTTACTGTAAGCTCCTGGAGAAGAAGAAGCCGGTCATATTCTGCGGGGACCTCAACGTAGCGCATACGCCTGACGATCTGACCCACCCCAAAGCTAATGAGGGCGGACATGGATTTACCAAAGAAGAGCGTGAAGGCATCGATACGATCATCGAGAACGGTTTCGTGGACACTTTCAGGATGTTCACGAAGGGCAATGGCCATTACAGCTGGTGGAGCAATTTTTCGAATGCGCGGGCACGGAACATCGGATGGCGTATCGATTACTTCTTCGTGAGTAAGAGGCTGGCATCAAAAGTGCTGAAGGCCGAAATTCACCCCGCGCTTCTTGGGTCCGATCACTGCCCCGTCTCCATCACGATTAACCTGTAAATGAGCCATATTTTATAAAGGACATAGGAGGGCCGAGGAAATCACAAGTTATCCACAGAGTGTCCTTTACTCTGTCCAATACGGGAGTATCCTCTATCTCAGTGAGCTTCGGCTCATATAAAGGTTGATTGCAGAGGTAATAAGGGAAACTCGCCTCTACAAAAACCAATGTCAGGTACTCAGTACTCGACATGCCCGTATCCGAGTTCTTTTAAGGCACGTTTGGTTTAGACAAGTACAAAAATTCAAGAGGGAGACTGCAGGGCAGCCCCACATTTTTGAAACAGTACTTCGTAAAAACTCAGACATCATTGCCTAAATGCGTGAACGGGAGAACTAAGCCGCTCTGCGGCAACCGGAATAGAAAAGTCCCGGTTGCGACCGGGGCGGCTTTTGCTATATAAACCTCAGGATACGTGATGCTTTACTCGCAATTCTTGTATCGCCGCTTTTTCCTCAGCTTCCCTGCGCTCCTTCCCTCCCTCGCCTAACTCACGCAGTTCGGTGTCCGAGAGCTTGAGAAGCGCTAGGGCACGCTCCTCCAGATACACCTCATCGTTTTTTGCCGGTTCATCGAGCACCTCTTCGAGGAGAGCGTGAAGCGTCCAGCCGAGTCTCGGTCCAGGGCTCGCTCCAGAGACCTCCATGATGCGTTTGCCGTCGATCTTCAGCATCGAGACGGAAATTGGATCCCGCATCGCCTCGTCGACCATGGACATGTATTTGCGTAGGCGGAACGGATGCGCCTTGGGGCGTCCCGTGCCTATCCGGTCGCAGACACGTAGATTCAGAAGATCGTCGATATTCTCCTTCCCCACGCGGGTTATGACGCGCCGTACGGCCGAGAGCGTGATCGCGTCAGGATCCGAGAAGAACATGTGCCACCGGATAAGAGATTCTACCTTCTGACTCAGGTCCTTGGGGAACCGCAGATCGGCCAGTATCTTCCTGGCAATGCGGGCGCCGACGACGTCATGACCGTAGAATGTCCAGTCGTTTTTCTCGTCCGACCATCGGCGTGTCGCCGGCTTCCCTACGTCATGCAGGAGCGCGGCAAGACGCACGTCAAGCGGCCATTTCTTATCAGCAGCATGCTGGAGGGATCGCATCAGGTGTTCGAAGACATCAAACGAATGGGCCTGATTCTGTGCGCATCCGATCCCTTCTTCCAGTTCGGGAATGATGTACTTCAGAATACCGAGCTTTTGAGCCACATAAATGGCTTGCAAGGGACGGTCGCTTTCGAGGATCCGGATAAGCTCATCCCGCACCCGCTCGCGGGATATCTGAGCGAGCTTCTCAGCGTTATCCGCGATGCCTGACGCAGCTTTCCCGTCGAGAGCGAAATCGAGCTCCGCCGCTATCCTGACGGCTCGTAGCATGCGAAGCGCATCCTCCGCGAAGCGATCAGACGGCTCCCCTACGGCGACCACAAGCTTCCTCTGGAGGTCTTTTTCCCCTCCATGTTCGTCGACGAGCGTATCTGTTTCCGGGTCATAGGCGATGGCGTTGATGGTGAAATCACGGCGCTTGAGGTCGTCGGAGAGGTTATCGCTCCAACTGACCTCGTCTGGATGCCGAGCGTTCGTATACTCCCCTTCGGTGCGGTATGGGGTCACCTCGATGACCTTGAGACGCGGGTCCGGCGACTGCGTCACGATACCGACGGTCCCGTACGCATTCTCATAGAAGGTCTCTTCGAAGAGCGGCCGGACCTCTTCCGGCGTTGCGTTCGTAGTTATATCCCAATCTTTCGGCTCCCTATCGATGAGGAGGTCTCGAACGCATCCACCTACGAGATATGCGTCAAAACCCGCTTTCCTCAGCCTCGAGTGCACTTCAAGGACTTCTGCAGGCACTGAAAGCCGCTTCATCGCTGCATTCTAGCATCGCAAGTTAATTACACGTATGATGTGCTTGCGCGCCCGTGGCTCAATGGATAGAGCACTAGCCTTCGAAGCTAGGGGTTGGGGGTTCGAGTCCCTCCGGGCGCAAAAATTGCTGATCAGTATTTCTGCTGTATAATCACCCTGCTTCGCACTGCAATCCGGCAGAGCGTACGCGTAAAGCGGGCATGGTTAAGTGGTATAATGCGTCCTTGCCAAGGACGAGTTGGGAGTTCGATTCTCCCTGCCCGCACCACGTTTGAGACAGTCTTATACAATTCAGCGACATCGATCCGTGTCCCCTATAGTCAATAAACACAGGTTTGTAAGGATATTCATCGGCAACCCCCAATGTGGGGAAAACTCTGGGGATATGTGGATATAGGACAGTCTTATAATGAAGCCTGCAGTATGGAAACAACCATTTAGAGCCATATTTATGGGACAATCGCCTTTATTTTGGCAAAGATTGGTTTTACGTTACATAAGCAACTATAAATAGATGATTTCACGTGAAATGTACACCTATGTATAAGAGCAAGACGAGCCAGACTGGCTCCACTGGTGAAGAAATAGCAGCACAGTTCTTGCAAAAGAAAGGATTCCGTATCATCGCAAGAAACTATCGGAAACCGTGGGGCGAGATAGATATCATCGCGGAAAAAGAAGGTGTGGTAAGATTCGTCGAAGTCAAAGCGATATCTGTCGCGGGAGACATTTCACGTGAAAACAATGACTATCACCCCGAGGAACAGATTCATCCGGAAAAGCTAAAAAAGGTCGTGAGGACGGCTGAGCTATATATGGCATCAAAAAAGGATGATCGTGAATTCCAGATAGACGCCGTAGGAGTATTCCTTGACCACAAGAAGAGACAGGCGCGATGCCGTTTATCCGAGCAGATACTTTGAATTCAATAAGACATCCATAAAGGACATCAGAGGGCACAAATGTCCTTTATGGATTGTGTGGTAGACTCCGGTGTGTTTGGGGAGTCATATAGGGGTAACCCGCGTGCGTGAGGAAATTCTTTTTTTCGGGGCGTCGTATACCGGTAGTACGCTTGCTTTGGGAGCAAGTAGACCGAGTTCGATTCTCGGCGCCCCGAAAAAAGGAATTTCCGGTGACCAAGGGATTGCCGTGTCTCCGAAGGGAGTCGTCCGACTTGAATCCTCGCCTTTCCGACAGAGAGGATTATTGCGACAACTGATCGATTATCAGATTCGCGAGAGCGGGGGCTTTGGTCTGCATGAAGGTGACGCTCTCAACGGCGACATCCTTTGTCAGGAGCTCGTGCAGCGATTGACCCGTCTCGGCCTCAAGAGCCCGGTTCACATAGGAGAGGGTAATTGCCCTGAGATCACGCTCGGCAGTGGTCGCACCCTCACTCGTTGTCGATATGATGCCCACGAGCCGCCCCCATGCATTCACGACTGCGCCGCCGGAGGAACCGCTTTGTGCAAGGACGACTCCGCCTAAGGAAATGAGATCGATCGTATTTTCTTTGAATGTCAGCAGCTGTTTGATGGTCGTGATTGCCGACGAGGCATCAAGTGCATTCTGAGTCGCGTTGCCGCCGGAGAACTCGGCAGGATAGGCCGCCAGGAGGGCGGGATCGCCCGCACGACTGATGCCGCGCGTTTCCACGGGAAGATAGGGAAACGACGAAGGGAGCGGGGTAGTGCCGCCCGTGCCGGTGATAAGAAGGAGCGCAAAATCGTATTCTCCGGTCCCAAGGGGCCGTGTCTTCTTGATATCCGCAGCATGTTCCGCAACCCATTGCGACGGCATATAGATAAGGCTCGCTGTCCATGTCCCGCTGGCTGGGGAACCGGTGCGCACGAAGCATGAGAGATTGACGTGCTGGCTTGAAGCGAGGAGCACGTACTGGGCGACATGCGCATTCGTGAGAATGACGCCACGCGGATCGATTATCACGCCTGAGCCTGAGATGGGGCGTAACATGCCTCCGGTAGTCTTGCAGAGGATGTTCACGAGGGCGCTGCGCGCCTGCGTATTCAAGGCGTCTTGTGCCACAGGGGGGAACGGATACGGGTTTTCTGGCACCGGCGCAGCCTGGCTCGGCGGCGTACTCGGGGCCAGTGGAGCGGCCGCTTTCTTCGTTTTCTTCGGAGTCGTCGTCGCTTTTACGGCCTGAACAGGCGCGGAAGTGGTTGCCGCAGCGTCGAAGGCGGGAACCGTAGCAGCTGTTTGCGAGAGCGGGGAAGTATCGATCTTCTTGTACGAGAGGGAAGGTGTGTTCGTGGTACCGGTAAATAAAAGGACCGCGATGATCGCGATTGCACAGATGCCGATGAATTTGAGGAGCGCACGGATCATGGTCGTGTGCGGGATGGGAGAGTCGAACTCCCGCTACTTGTTTGGAAAACAAGTGTCCTACCGTTAAACGAATCCCGCGTGGCTCCACTCTACATGAATATGCCCGTTCATACAAAAACCCCTCCGCCGCGAAGCAGGGGGGTTTTTGCGGGAGAAAAACTACTTGATCGCGTCTTTGAGCGTCTTCGAAGCACGGAATTTCGGGACCTTCATCGCCTTGATCTGGATCGTCGCGCCGGTGCGCGGATTGCGGCCCGTGCGTCCTGCGCGGGTCTTCGCCTCGAAGATGCCGAGGCCCGCGATCGAGACTTCCTCGCCGCGCTTCAAGCAATCCGTGATCGTGCTGATGATCGCCTCCACCGCGCGCTCCGCGTCGGCCTTCGTCGAGCCGATCGTCGAGTGCACTTTATCAACCAAATCCATTTTATTTGCCATATTATTTCTTGAACGAGTTTATAAATGAAAAACGATTGTCGACCCTCATTCGCCGACTGCGAGAGGGGCAATGCCAATCTGGCACCATTTTGAGCCGTATTTTAGCCATGTCAATCCTTGCCGAGACACGGAAATCGATGTATGATTCGACCTCATGAAAATCGGCGTGATGGGCGCGAAGGGAAGTTTCTCCGAAGAAGCGGCTCGCATCTATGCCAAAAAGCACGCCAAGCTCCGGAAATTCGAGCTTTTCTACCTCATAACGGCTGAAAACGTGCTCGCCAGCCTCGAAAAGAGGGCTATAGACCTTGCTATTTTCCCCATCGAGAATTCGAACGGTGGTATCGTGCTCGAAGCGGTCCATGCCATGGCAAGACACAATTTCCATATCAAAAAGATGTTCGAGATCGACGTGCACCATTGTCTTCTGGTCAAAAACGGTGTGAAAGCTGACCAGATCACCACCATCGTCTCTCATGACCAGGCCATAAAACAGTGCCGCATGTATCTCCGGAGGGTCTGGCCGAAGGTAAGACTCCGTGAATACGCGGATACTGCGAAAGCGGCCGAAGATCTCTCGAAAGGGAAGCTGCCGAAGACGACTGCCGTCATTGCATCTCGTCTTGCTGGCCAACTCTACAAGCTCGGCGTTCTGGAGGAATCGATTCAGGATCTCAAGTTCAATTACACGACCTTCATTGCCGCGGAGCGGTTGAAGTAAACAAAAACCCGCCGAAAGGCGGGTTTTTTGTCGGAAGATTTTGCGTTTTCTATCTCGCGTATTCGATGACGCGGGTCTCGCGGATGACGGAAACCTTGATCTCCCCTGGGTATTGCATCTCTTTCTCGATCTGATCGGCGATGTCGCGTGCGAGCTTGCGCGCTTCGAGGTCACTGATCATCTCCGGCTTTATCATGACGCGCACTTCGCGGCCGGCGGAGATGGCGAAGCTCTTCTCGACGCCCGGATGGTTATTCGCGATCGCTTCGAGTTCCTCGAGTCGCTTGATGTAGTGCTCGACGGAATCGCGGCGCGCGCCCGGGCGGCCGCCTGAGACGGCGTCTGCCACCTGCACGATCATGCTCTCCGGCGTCTCGTACGGATATTCCTCATGATGCGCCTGCATCGCCTTGATGACGAGCTCATCGACGCCGAACTTCTGAAGGATGCGGCGGCCGATCTCCACGTGCGTGCCGACCACTTCATGGTCGAGCGCTTTGCCGATGTCATGAAGCAGGGCTCCCGCGCGTGCGACCTGTACGTTGGCACCGAGCTCTTCGGCGAGCATCGCGGCGAGGTTCGCCATCTCCACCGAGTGATCGAGCACGTTCTGCCCGTAGCTGGTACGGAAGTAGAGGCGGCCGAGGATCTGCAGGAGCTTCGGATCGAGGTTGGTCACCTTCGCGGAATACGCCGCGTCGGCGCCCTTCTTCTTGATGATGTTGTTAATTTCGCCTTCGGCTTTTATGACGGCCTCTTCGATCTTCGCCGGCTGGATGCGGCCGTCGAGGATGAGGTTCTCGAGGGCGATGCGGGCGATCTGGCGGCGCACCGGGTCGTAGCAGGAGAGGGTGATCGTGCCCGGCGTATCATCGACGATGACGTCGACGCCCGTCACTTTCTCGAAGGTGCGGATGTTGCGGCCTTCCTTGCCGATGATCTTGCCCTTGATCTCGTCGTTCGGGAGCGATATGGTCGTCGCGATCACGTCGGAAACGACGGAATTGCCGAGGCGATGGACTGCCGTCGTGAGAATCTCCTTGGCGCGCGCTTCGAGCTTCTCATTGCCTGAGATCTCGAGCTTGCGCATGCGGCCTTCGATATCGCTCTCGTAGCGCTTCTCGATGTTCTTGATGAGGTCCGCCTTGGCTTCCTCGGCGGAGAGGCCTGCGATCTTCTCGAGCTGTTCGGCCTGGATGCGGATGCCTTCTTCTGCCTTCTCTTTCAGGCGCTGGACTTCCATGGCTTTCTCCTTGAGAGATTCATTCTCGCTGTCGACGTTCTGCTGGCGCTGGTCGACCATCTCTTCCTTGCGGACGAGGCGTTCTTCCGTCGCTTTCAGGTCGCGCTCGCGTTCTTTGTATTCTCCCGAGAGCGTTTCGCTTTTCTCTTTCGCTTCGCGCTCCGCTTCTTCGATTATCCTCTTCCCGCTCTCCTGCGCATCAAGCTTCATCTGCTTGATCTCGAGCTCCATGGAGCCGCGCTTACCGAGGCTGATAATCCATCGGAGGAAGTATCCGAATCCGATGCCTACGAGGCCCGCGAGGGCCAGGAGGACAAGTATTAATTTTAATGACATACGCGTCGGTTTTTAGTTCCCGATCCGCGCACGAAGGTACGTCTCAATCAACGATTATCGCAAAACGAAACTTAAGGCTAGAAACCTAGGCGATACAACCGCTTGCAGGCCGTAATTAGTGTGCGGAAAGGAAAGTGACAACATAAATACTAAGGTGTGCCCGCACTATACCATAGTGCGGCGGTTATGCACCTGCCCCAAAAAGGGCTTCAGATAAGGCCTTTTTGGGGCATCCCAACGCGCCGGTTATTCGAGCACTTTGTCGATGACGCCGTATTTCTGCGATTCCTCGGCGGTCATGAAGAAGTCGCGGTCTACGTCTTTCTCGATCTTCTCGAGCTTCTGGCCGGTATTCTTCGCCAATATCTTATTGAGGCGCTCGCGCGTCGCGAGAATGTGCTTCGCGGTGATCTCGATATCGCTCGCCATGCCTTCGGCGCCGCCTGAAGGCTGATGGATCATGACTTCCGCGTTCGGCAGCGCGAAGCGCTTGCCTTTCTTGCCAGCGCTGAGGAGCACTGCGCCCATGGAAGCCGCCATGCCGACGCACACCGTCGAGACATCCGGCTGGATGTGGTTCATCGTGTCGATGATGGCCAATCCTGCGGAGACGTGTCCGCCGGGGGAGTTGATGTAGAAGGAGATGTCTTTCTTGGCGTCTTCGGAGGCGAGGAAGAGGAGCTGGGCGACTATAAGATTGGCGACGTGGTCGTCGATGCCGCCGCCGAGGAAGACGATGCGTTCCTTGAGGAGGCGCGAGTAGATGTCATAGGCGCGCTCGCCCATGTTCGTCTTCTCGACGACCATCGGGACAAGCATCTGAGCGGTGATCGGTGCGTTTTTCATATGGAGGCCATGGTATCACACCGGGTTTTTGGGTGCCATATTGCTTTTTAGGGCTGTAGGAACATACTGGCGTCGTCTCAAGTCCGCGATATCAATATGACAGAGATCGAAAAGCTTCTGGAAGTAGCTCGCACCAGAAAAAGAGAAAACCGACAGCTTGATTTTAAAGGTAAATTCGACCCTTCTTCTGCGTCGGAGTGGTGTGAGGTTATTAAAGATGTTATTGCGATGGCCAACTCTGGAGGGGGAACTATCCTTTTTGGGATTAAAGATAATGGTGCTCACTCGAGTTTTAATAAACGAATAGTGCTTGATATAGACCCCGCTGTGTTTGCTGACAAAATCAGAACTTACACAGGAGAGAATTTTGCTGAATTCGAAATTTTGGAAATCAAACGAGGAAAGAGAGATGTGGGGGCGTTTGTTATAGCGAAAGCTTCAACGCCTATTGCGTTTACTAAAAACGGGGCAGACATAACTCTGGGAGGTAAACAAAAACCAGCTTTCATAAAAGGGTCAGTTTATTTTAGACATGGAGCAAAAAGCGAGCCCGGAGATACTACCGATATTAAGCGGGCAATTGATAGGGTTGTAGAACAAGTGCGTAAAAAGTGGTTTAGGGGTGTAAGGCAAATGTCACAAGCGGGAGTCAATGAGGAAATAGAGATGAATATAAGAAGTATGAAAAGTTCTCTTGCTAAAGGGGTGGAGTCGACTAACTCACTTAAGATTTCCGAACGAGGTAAACCGGTAAGGCTGACGAATGCTCAAATTGACAAGCTAAAACAGCAGTATCCTCTTTCTTACAATGAGGTTAAGGAGCTTTGTAAAAAGAAACGGCCCGTAAAACAGTTGGAGTTGCAAAAATACATTAATCGCTGTAAAGAAAATCAATCTTTATCAATCAATTGGAAGCAAGTGAGCAAAAGTTTGAATATTCCCTCTCATGTGGCTGAAAGGTACACGTATAGTCACGAAGTAGTAAATCGATTTTAGAAGATCATCTCGAATTATTTAGTTTCGAGCCACGTGATGATCGCTTCGTTGCAGAAGAAGGGGGCATTGGTGAGAATCATGTTGACATACAAGCAAAATATGTTATCGTTTTAACAGAGAAATCTAGAGACGGGATGTCCCGCAAAGAGAGCTAGAAAGCTCGTTTTGCAGGGCATCCTGCCCTTAGGAGAACATAAATGGCCGAGGTTGATATCCTCAATCTAACGCAGCACGCCGCAACCGCGGAACAGGTTGCAGAAGGAGTGGTGGAGCCCGCCGACAAGGAGGCCATCCAAAAGCTCATCACTTTCGACGAGCTTCCCTCCACGGAAGAGATGGTGGCGCGAGCCGCCAGACTCGCCGATCTCGTCGCTAAGGAGGGGGCGGAAGTAGCCATGATCGGCGGCGCGCCATTCTTCATGAGCACTCTTGAGCGGGCGCTCAAAGAGCGTGGCGTCTGCACGGTCTATGCATTCTCGCGTCGCGAGAGCGTGGACACGCCGCAGCCAGACGGCTCGGTGAAGAAGACGCAAGTCTTCCGACATGCGGGGTGGGTCGAGGTGTAGCCTCGCCCACTGACGAATCGAACTTCAAACCTCACCCCGCTTCACCAGCGGGGCTTTTTTATTGCCGCTCCAACCACGTGATGACAGCTTCGTTGCGCAGGGCGTGGGTGATGTGGGCGCGCAGCGATTCGTCGTTGGCCTGCGGATAGTGTTCCTTGGCGTGCTTGAGCTCGCGCTCGAAGCGCTCCGGCTCGACATCGACATTCTCTTTGCGTGCGATCTCCGCGAGGACGAGGCGCATCTTGGCGCGGTTGTCCGCCGCTTCCTCCCAGCCTTTGCGGATCTCTTCGCGCGTCTTCTTGGTCTCCGCGAGATATTTCTCCATGGTGAGTCCCGTGCGTTCGATATCCTCCTTCATGCGTCCTTCGAGATCGTCGAGCTCGTATTCCTTGAGGATCTCGGGGTAGTGGATCTTCGCTTCCTTTATGAGCTCGTCGAGCATTGCGGCGCGGCGCTTCTCGACTTCCTGACGTTCCTTTTCTGATTTGATGTTGGAGCGGACGGCTTCAGTGAATTTCTCCGTATTCTCATAGCCGACGGATTTGACGAATTCCTCGTCGAGTTCCGGAAGATCCTTCACTTCCATCTTCTGCGCTTGTTCGGCCGCTTCCTGCGGAGTTACGCCGAGTTCGACTTTCGTGATGCGGGCGCGTTCGCGCTTCAGATGATTGAGCGTATCGGCGTGCTCTTCGTCGGTGACGGTGACTTCTTTCTTTCCCTCGTTGTGCTTCTTGGCGATTCTCACGTAGTCGGGGAGTTTTACTTCGGGGGCCAGCGGCGCGCGGGCGGTGAAGATGATGGGCTCGGTGGCAGGGAAGCCTTTCGGGGCGCTCTCGACGGTGACCTGCGGCGCGGCGACGATGGGGGCGTTTTCCGCGGCGAGCATCTCGGGGAGTTCGTGATGGACGGCGTGTTCGATGGTGCGGCGGAGGATCTCAGCCTCGCCGACGGTCTTCACGACCTGTTCCTCAGGAGCTTTCCCCGGGCGGAAGCCCTGCAGGTGCGCGTCTTTCTTCAGTTCCGCGATGACGTGCTTGCGATGTCCTTCGAGGGAGTCGGCGGCGATCTCGCCCTTCAGTTCGATCTCCCAGCGCTTTTCGTCGCGGGTAACGGTAGGTTTTTTAGACATCGCACAGTTTTAACACACGTGCGGCAGAGAAGGAAGGTGCGGCAAAGGACTGAAGGTCGGACCGAATGGGCACTTGCAGAATCGGAAATACGACTCCCACCCGAACATAGTCTGCGTGATAACTCATGTATTGATTTCTACTGCTGTATGTCATCACGCTTCTCTGCATGCTGCGCGATGTTCTCTGGGAGTCGTATTTCCGATTCTGTCTCGTTAGAACTTTAGCGATGCCTGCCCCGTAGCGAGCTCCGCTCTGCTACAGGGTTCTCTCGACCTTCGGTCCCGACGCCTTCCTTCAAAAGAGGAATTCCTAAAATGCACAACGCCCCTTGTGGGGGCGTTGTGAAAGGAGCGACTGCGTCGCACGGATCAGATATTACTCATCTCCGCGGAGTTCTGGGAGTTCATCTGATCGACGTCCATCGCGTTGAAATCGGACTGGATAGACGTCACGTCATCGGACGAGCTCTGAGGAGGGAGGCCGGCAGAGGTGTCGCTATCGAGTTCTGTAGTCGGCGGCGACGTATCTTGCATCGAGGAATCGTTGCTTGGGATGAAAGCGGGAATATCGGCCGACTGTTGATTGAGCTTCGCGCCCCAGAAGTAGAGGCCGCCGGCGATAAGCAGGATGATGACGATGATGGCTCCCGCGATGGGGCCGACGCCGCCGGATTTCGGTGCGGACGGGCCGCCTTGTGTGCGCTCCTCGGGGGAGATCGGCGGCATCTGGCTGCCGGAGGCGACGGGATTCTGGTTCGTGTTGAATGGTTCCATATGATTATTCGTTAGATGTATCTACCGCGGCTCCGCCGGTCGCGGACGCATCCGCTTTGATCTTGGAGTTCGTGGCCAGCCCGGCAAGCCCGTGGATGACTTTCGCGAGCGCCGCGTGGGCGGCCTTGATGCTGGCCTGCGCCTTCTTGATGAGTGTCTCGAGCTGCGCTTTCGTTGCGGCGCGGTCGGAGGAATCATTTACGGTTGCGATGAAGTCGGCCACCGCCTGCACGTCCGCTTTGGCTGTCACGTCTGCCGCTTTGGCGGTCTGGAGATCGGCTTCGACGGATGCCGTCGCTTTGCCTTCCGCTTTCATCTTTTCGATACGCGATTCGATACGGATGATGAGCCTATCGAACTGACGCTGTGCGAGGACGAGCCGCGCCTTCACGAGACCTGCGTGCTGGATGACGAGCGCGCGGAGCCTGACTACGCCCCCGTTACCTGCCGGGCGCTGACCCGATGTCGAGGCTTGGCCTTGCGCTTTCGCGTCAACGCGCATCTGTACATTCGCGCCGGCAGTCGCTTGGATCTTCTCCTTGGCCGCGCGGAGCACATCGAGCGGCTTCATCGGTCTCGTACCGGTAGTGACCGACGCGTCGACGGACGCGTTCGCGGAGACATCGGATTCTTCGGCGAGGGCGAAGCCGATGAAGGCGAAGGAGACGATGATGACCATGACGAGCGGGAAGTGCCGGAGCGCGGATTTCAACATAGTAGGGGAGATTATCGAGTATGGATACAGCATAGCGCCCGTCTGCCAGGGGCAGACGGGCGCATCTGTGCATAACTAGGCGTTCGGCGGACATGTCCGCCCTCACTTATTCATGAAGAAGCGGATTACTTCCCGAACTTCTCTTTGTAGAGCTTCACGGACTTTTTCACCGCTTCGATGGCTTCAGATTTGCCTTTGATGCCCTTGATCTCGACAACAGCTGGCTTCCCCTTAAGGGCCTTGTAAGTCTCGAGGAAGTGCTGGAACTCTTTGAGGGAATGCTTGTTGATGTCGGCGAGGTCCTGGACGTCCTCCCAACGCTTGTCCTCCGTCGGGACGCCGATGATCTTGAAATCGGATTCTCCGCTGTCGATCATCTCCATGACGGCGACCGGGCGGACGTTCACGAGGATTCCTGTCTGGAGCGGGTAGGTGGTGAGCACAATGACATCCAGCGCATCGTTATCTTCCCATAGGGTCTGCGGCGCGAAGCCGTAGTCGTAGGGGAATGCGGCGGCGGAATAGTTGGCGCGGTCGAGCTTGATGAGGCCCGTTTCTTTGTCGATCTCGTACTTATTGTTCGAGCCTTTGGGGATCTCGATGATGACGTTGATCTCATCAGGGGCGTTTTCGCCGAGCGGGACATCGTGCCAGAGGTTCATATATCTATATGTATGAAGGTAATAGGGCGAGTGTAGCAGAGAGAATCCAGGACGCAATAATTGCATCCTTGTCTTATCTGTGATTAAACGGATACAGGAAAGAAGGAATCATCCTTCTTGCATCATAGGGAGTGAAGCATGGCACATGAGGTGAGCGAGTTGTTCGGCAAGGCCGTACTGGCTCGCGATGTCCGGACGGGCGCTCTTACGCAGCCAACCGCTGTGCGCGATCACGAGGGTAATCTAATGTTCCTCGAGGATCTGCCTTCGCCTAATGTGCGCAGATGGGTCTTCTCGCGTAAGGCGAAGGTTGTCGCCGCCGTGATCGGTGGCCTTCTCCAGGAAGATGAAGCGCTCAGGCGCTACAACATCAGCCTCGAGGAATTCCGCTCATGGCAGGACGCGATCAAGAACGGCGACATTCGCGCATTGTGCGTTACCCGGCTCGAATGTCGGCCACAGGTGAAAGAAACTGTCACAGAAGCGAATCAGGAGGTCGCAATGCCTGAGGCGGGAGGAGTGACGTTCGGAGACGTTTCGATCGATCCGAAGTCACGGGTCATGAGCGGTACCTTCGGGGAAGTGCATCTGACGCTGAAGGAGCAAGGCTTGCTTCTCATGCTTGCGGAATCTCCGCATACAGTAGGGAAACGTGCGATCTTTAGCCGTCTCTATACCGGAGCGCGGAAGGAACCGGAGTCGAAAGTCATCGACGTATTCATCTGTCATCTACGTCGGAAACTCGGTGTCGTTTCGCATCGAGCGACTATCGAGACGGTCTGGGGCCGCGGCT
>Ga0155055_116_pt2 | contig 162610 bp, 161 predicted proteins | sample RifCSPhighO2_01_FD_106023 | JGI IMG/M metagenome (GOLD analysis project Ga0155055, IMG submission 106023) | Candidatus Kaiserbacteria bacterium RIFCSPHIGHO2_01_FULL_56_24 | reverse complement strand
GCTGGCTCCCTGCTTCCCAAACAAGGCAAGGATGTACTGGCACTAATGTGCTATTGAATACGAATGGACAATCACATTTTTCCTCACGTTCCGCGCTTTATCAATCGTATCCTGTGTGCCAGCACTGTTATTGACTTGAAAAGCTAAAATTTCGTCCGAAAGTTCGACTATCATTGAATTACGAGCAAAGTAAACATCTTTGTTTATTTTGTCCCCGGTCGCAGTCGAACTTTCTAAAATTGATTTTTGATTTATTTTTTCAAGTCTGCGAAGCTGATTAGTAAGTCGTTCTGCTTCCTCCAAAGTTATTGCCGGGTCGCCTGTTTCATGTCCACTTGCCCATATTTGCAGATGATAGATGTAATCTTTTAATGAGGAGGGCAGAACAACTTTGATACGCGCGGCATCGGGGTTAGCGTGTATGGCCTCGTCAAGTGCAAAATAATCAACACCTAATGCACCTCCGATAACAACGCCGTCGCCGCGCGTTATAACTTCGCGGACAGCAGAACGAACGTCTTGTTCCACCTCACCGTTCGTTTTGCGCCATGTTCCGGTAATTCCGACCCATTTGTGATTGTTATTAGTCATTCGCGTGCTTTGTGTAGCGACACAACGACATCGCTAAAATCCAAATAGAAAGTGTTGCCATTTTGTTTTGCAAGTTGCCTCATATGCGCGATATATTTCTCGCGTTCCTCTTTCGTTGGTAGAGCAGAATCAACCTGCGTTGTAAAGCGATAAATATTTAGAAATCTCTCGCTAAGTTCAGGCGTCAAATCTTCTTGTGTGAGAATGTCTGTAATATCAAAGCGAGTTGGAAAATCCTCACGTTGTGCTTTTGATGAAATTCTTTTGAGCAAATCAAAAGTATGGTCGCCTTGTGCCCAAATCGAGTAAGACGGATGACCGAGTGCCTGGAAATCCCCATTTTCATTGACTGCCTGCACTAGAAGCACGCCGCCCGGCTTCAATGCTTCGTATACACGCCGATAGATTTCCTCAAACTCCACTTCTTCTGTGGCAAGATAATAGGCGGCGTGGAAAAAAGTTATGCAGTCAAAAGTGTTCGGTTTCAATTTTTCCAATGCAAATTTATCATTTCTCACTTCAAGGGAAACGCCGTCAATTTTTGATAATTTGTCTTTTAGTCCCGCGACGATATATTCGCTTGGCTCAATCGCAATGAGTTCTATTCTCGCGGCGTAGTCGCGCTCTTTGATACAGCGGATTGTGTCCAAAATTTTTGAGCCGTCCCCAGTTCCAACATCGAGCCAGCGAATGGGTCTTGACGGCGCTTCCAAAATTTCTTTTGCAAAATATTTCCGCTTTTCCAGTCGATCTTTTTTCGCGAGCACGCCGGTAAACAGGCCTATGTAATAAGCCGTGTGGTCTTTCCAAAATTCATATTCGAGAAGTCGTCCAGTCATATCCTTATTTTAGCATTTTTTGCGACGCAAACCAAAAACTTCCTTTCCTCTTTTCGCCTTTCGGCGGAGGGGTCGGGGGAGGAGCCGTGCAAAGAAATGGAAGGAAGTTTTTGGGTTTGCCCGCGCGAGTCCGCGAGCGCGGCTGAGGCGCTCTCCAGCGCAATCGGGGCGTACGAAAGAATCTCAAGCCACCACGCGCGCGGCGCGTGCGCATCAGTCGCTTTGCGACTGGAAATAGGTTCTAGCGGCGCGGTATACTCTCACCACTTTCGGAACTGACATCGGAAACGATGCGTTTTGGTATTGGCTTTCTTTGCCCCCCAACAAAGAAAGCCAATACATTTTGGCTGTGCCGCGCGCTTCGCGCGCGTGGATGGTGAGGTTCAAAAAATACGAAGCCGAAGATTTTGGAGGGAAGGATTTTAGGAAGGTCTGCAAATCTATATGTGCGTTTGCCCCGCCCACCCGTGCGCACGCACCAAGCATAGCCGTTTTGAGGAGAAATTATAAAACGGCTATGCTTGCTCCCCATAAATGCGATACACTTTGTCTATGAGATATTTTCTGTACGCGAGAAAATCAACCGACACCGAGGACAAACAGGTTTTGTCCATTGAAGCGCAACTCTCCGAGTTGCGTGCGCTCGCGCGGCGCGATGATTTAGAAATACTTGAGGAGTTTATCGAAAAACGCTCGGCTAAAATTCCTGGACGTCCGGTGTTTGAAGAAATGATGCGCCGCGTTGAGCGCGGAGAAGCGCGCGGTATCGTTTGCTGGAAAATAGATCGCTTGTCGCGTAATCCGGTGGACAGCGGTCGCATCAGTTGGATGTTGCAACAAGGCACGATAGCGAAAATCGCGACACACGACCGCGTCTATCTTCCGCAAGACAATGTGCTTCTCATGTCTGTTGAGTTCGGTATGGCGAACCAGTATGTGCGCGATTTGAGTGTGAATGTATCCCGCGGTCTTCGCGCGAAAGCGCGACGTGGCGTGTACCCAAGCATCGCGCCGCTCGGCTACTTGAACGATCCGCGCACGCGGACTATTGCCGTGGACAAAAAGAAAGCGCCAATTATCCGCAAGGCGTTTGAAATGTATGCGGAGGGAAAATCACGATATGAGGACATCGCGCGCTTTCTTTTTGAAAACGGTATCGCCACCGGCGCAACGCGCGGGTGGACAAAAGGTGGCGGGCGGCTCTTGAAGCGCGACCAAATCGCGTTTCTGCTCTCCAATCCGTTTTATGTCGGCCACTTCCGATACGCGGGCGAACTATACGACGGCACGCATACGCCGCTTGTCTCACAGGAACTTTTTAACAAGGTGCAAAAAGTTTTGCGCGAGCGAAGCAACAAGAATCGCCCGCCGGAAAATAACCCACAAGCGTATTGCGGTTTGCTCGCCTGCGGCGAGTGCGGATGTTCCATTACCGCTGAGGAGAAAACCAAAGTGCAGCAAAACGGCAATACGCACCGCTATGTGTACTATCGCTGCACCAAAAAGCGCGACAAATGCGACGGCGCATACCTGCGCGAAGAAGCGCTGGACACAGAACTCTCCGATTTGCTTTCGCGCTTCCACTTGCCGCGCGAATGGGCAGAAGAAATGGAGCGTATGGCGCAAAAAGATGCGCGGGATGCTTCCGAAAGCGCGGAAGCGTCTATCGCCGCGCTTCGCGCCGCCATTGCCGTTTTCAACGACAAAATCGCCCGCCTCACCGACCTGTTCGTGGAGCAGGACATTGAGCGTGGCGATTATCTCGCGCGGAAGCGGACATTGCAGGACGAGAGGCGGGCGCTTGAGGAACAAGTCCTCAAGTTTGAACGGAACGCCGCGCATTGGCTCGAACCTCTGCACGAGTGGATGAAAGAGGCGCAAACTGTGCGCGAAATCGCGCAATCGGAAGACCTTCCTTTGAAAAAATCCTCCCTCCAAAAAATCTTCGGCTCGAACCTCACCCTCCACGCGCGCGAAGCGCGCGGCACAGCCAAAATGCATTGGCTTTCTTTGTTGGGGGGCAAAGAAAGCCAATACCAAAACGCATCGTTTCCGATGTCAGTTCCGAAAGTGGTGACCTCACGGGGAGTCGAACCCCGGTTAACGCCTTGAAAAGGCGCTGTCCTAACCGTTAGACGATGAGGCCTACGCGGCCTAATATAGCGCATTTTCCACCGAACTTGAAGGGGTGCCTCTTTTCGTGTCCTAACGCGTGGTATGCTTGTCGGCAATGGAAGGAATCTCTGCACATGAGCCTCATCCCAAAAAGGATGAGTCGCATACTGAACGTCCTAATCCGGATGAGACGCATGAGGAGCGTCCTAATCCTTTCGTGGGGAAGGAACATCTTTCTGCGCTGCGAAAAGCAATCGCCATCGCCATCGCATCCGGATTCGTTGTAAGTTCGCAACCTCCTGCTGAAGCTGCACCCGTCACGAAGCCGACGGACGAGTTGCGCCAAACGCTGACCAAGAAAGAGATGGATGCACTACGGGAGCGTAACCAGATATTCGACGCCCGATACAAAGGACAGCGTGATACGAAACTCGAAAAGAAGCGCCCCGGCCTCTCGATGGGGCTCGACGACATCGAAGACTCCGTCCGGAAGCAGATGGAGGAGCGCAGCGCGGAAGTCGCGGATGAAGTCGGTCGGTTCGTCGAAAATACGCGTCGTATGGGCAATCAGTGGGGCGATATGAGAGACGAACTCCTGAAGGGAACCGTGCGATATCACGGCCTCGAAACGGAAGAGGACACCGACGCATTCAGATCGCTGTTGGACATTTTCACGATCTCACACGAAGTGGGGGCTACCTATCCTAAACTCGAGGACCTTACTACCGCCTTCGTGCAGAACCCGGATGTCCAGACCGCCGGAAGGATACAGGACCTGAATGAGCGGATGCGGGTTTTTTTCTCATTACCGAAGGAGGTACAGGATCACGCGATGGCAGAATCGGTCCGACGGAACGACAAGCAGCAGCCCCAGACGCCTTCCTACCCTTATTTTCTGGAGGCATAGAGGGTGTGGGCAAACAGACACTCTTTTGCTAGTATCTTCCCTACGGAGAGGTGCGTGAGTGGTTGAAACGAGCGGTTTCGAAAACCGCCATACCGCAAGGTATCGAGAGTTCGAATCTCTCCCTCTCCGCCCGATTGGCAACTTTGAACTTTTTAAGCCAGTCATATAACCATATGAAAACAGCTATTAAATGGATCTTGGGAGTAGTGCTCATAGTCTGGATACTTTCTGCTGCCCCAGGGTTCTTAGCAAGTATTTTCTGGGCAGATAGTAATGCTCCTTGGGAGAAAGTGGATGCATTTTATTATCCCGATGCCAACAACCTGACCGAATGGGAAAGCCAAATGGATGTCGGCTCTGTTCAGGATTGCCGTGACTGGGTAGAAGATTCAGCGGCTTCAAAGGGCGATCCAAATCTGGAACGCGGCGATTACGAATGTGGAGTTGGGTGTGAGAGTAAAGACGGATTCAATATTTGTCGTTTAACTGTTGAATAAATATGAACAAAGAAAACATCAAAAACACAATACGGAAACGGAAGTTTTCTATTCTTATAATCATTGTTCTGCTAATAATGGTCGTGGTTTTATTTGGTCAAAAACAGGATTACAAATTTACACTGCTCTATCAGTACCAAGCCATACCTGATATTGAATTGATAAATACTTTGACTCAAACGCAAAGCGGTTTGTCTGGCGAGGTTAGAGGTTTTGTTAAATTTGACAATATAGCAGACCAGCCGGGAAATTTACGACAGTACTACATTATCAAACCGCTCAATAAATTTGACGAAAATTCACGTCAGTATTTTTCACTGGAAGAAATTATCAAAATGCAATATCTCGCTCCAAGAAGTTTAGGATTTTCGGAATTAGTTGAAGTGAGTGAAACCGGCAACGCGATAACCCTTGAAGACGAGAGTGGAAATAAGTTTTTCATTGATAAATCGACAAAAGAAGTTTCAATGAAAGACGCTACTGGAGACAGTACCATTCTGATTACGAGTGATAATGACTATGGAGATTTTATAAAAGGATGGTTAAAGAAATAGTCTTTATGGACAAGAAAAATATCATCATTGTTATATTGATTATCGCGCTCGGTGTGGTGATTTATTTTGCTTCACAAAACACGCCTAAACAGGAAAGATCCACCACTGGTGCAATTCCGCCTAGCCAAGAATTAAGGACAGCTTATGACGAATCTTCCCAACATTCTGCAATGGCAGACATTGCGGAGCTTTCCTGTTTTCCGACAAGTCGGTTTGATTGTGGAGGTGGCAGTTGTACAGCTTCCGCTCCAGCAACTTACTATTTCGTAGATTATGGGACAGAGAGCGGAACCTATTTTAGGTGTGATGCAAAAGGGTGTGATTCTTACCCAGTTGACGTGAATCTGTCCGGGGAGTTTATGCAATTTATTCCGTCACAAGGTCAAGCAATGATGTTCAAAGTTGCTACTGGAGATATTTTGGACAATAAGGGGGAATTTATTGATATTGCGACACTCGGAACGGGAGCAATAGTATCTTTAGGTAAATGTGAATTTAGGAAATAGTATTCTCCGCCATCCTTATGAAAAAGGAAATTGAAATTATCAGCCCAAAGCCATATGAGCGAGTAGGTTCACAATTCGTTCTGGAAGGACGAATTTCTAAATCTTGCCTGAAAACTGATTGGGGTAGCATGGACTATCGAGTTTTAGGAGGTTTCCTTGATATTGATGGTTTTGAGTTTGCTTCTACTGTTACCGCTAATGTACGACATGGTTTTTTCTCTATGTTTAAGAAAAAACTCTTTTTTTCTACCACAGTACAATTTAGCCAGTTTAACCTGCCGTTTATAGCAAATTCTCAAGGTAGAATCACGCTAAAATTGAACGGACATAAAAAGGGTTGCGATTTATTTCTCCCCCTGATTGTTGGTGATTTTGAGCCCAAAGATAAAGTTGACCCAGCGATTGTTGAAAAACATAAAAATATTGAACAAAAAATTTCTCAACATGAAAAAGATTTGCAAAATTATAATGCTGAAAAAGAGCAAATAAGACAAGCAACCACTAAAAAGGAAGGTAATATTGAAATATGTGATTATTCAGAACGAGATAGACTGGAGAGCGAATTGGAAGAAAAATATAAAGATGCAATTAAGTGGCGCGGGCCGCTTTTTGCTGGAGTAGATCTTCTGCCTTTTGTTCTAAAGACTTGCTTAGAGCTTATTACGGTATGGATTGTAAAGAACTCTTTGCAAGATCTAAACGATGCTTTATGGGATAAGTTTAAGAAAACAGTCAAGCAAGTTTTTAGTGCAAAGAAAGCTCCTATTGTTGGCAAGGACGACATTGCATTAGTTATTAAACAGGGTGGAAAAAAGACAACCGTTTTTCTCTTTGAGACAAGTCTAACTTTAGAAGAAACAGAAGATGCTCTCTCTCAAGCACGAAAAACCTTTATGAATTTAAGTGACGAAATTTTGAACCAAGAGACTTATAAACCAGTAGTCTTTAGATTTAACAAATCGATCAAACAATGGGGAGAAACGTCTGATTGGGTACAAAACGATATTAGTGATCGTGATCTAGTTGGTCATGTGGAGAATGTTGGCAACGTTGTAGTCGCGTTATCTTCCCAAGATTATATCGAGAAATTAAGGCGTGTTGATAAATCCGGTACAGAGAAAATTAGCTGATTAAGGTTTGATGGAATAATCGACCTCATTTTTTCCTCTAGTTGATTTAGGTTTCGGTACCTCGAACCATTCTGGATGAACTTTGTAGATAGCCCTTAGTTTCTGTATACTTTTATCAAGATCCTCGAATTTGAGCCGTCCTATCGGTTCAAAGTTCCGGGCATCGTCCCCGCACAAATATGAGCTCCGTGAATATTTTGCGGAGAGGAGAAGAGTGTGGGACACTCTTCGTGAGAGATTCGAAAGGCGGAGCGGGCCCCATGCGAGTACGCTTGGGTGCGAGCCGGGGTAGCGGAAACCATGCCGCGACGGCGGCAGGGTTATCCGTGACCGACTCTCTCCCTCTCCGCATATGTCCCGTCGTTGGTTCAACGAACATATCAGGGAATTCGTCATTTTCGGCCTGAAAGAAGCACGAGCCTGCATTTTCGCCGGCTCCTTTTTCGTCCTTCTTTTCGCTTCCAATCATATCCCTCTTTTCGGTTTCGCGCGCTATGATTTCCTTTTCCTTGCCGCACTCGCGCTGCAGGCAATCCTCTATTTCACCAAGGTGGAGACATGGGACGAAGTGAAGACGATATTCCTCTTCCATATCATCGGCCTCTGTCTCGAACTCTATAAGACCAGTGCGTTCGTCGGCTCATGGAGCTATCCGGAGCCTGCCCTCTTCAAGATAGCGACGGTGCCGCTCTACAGCGGATTCATGTATGCCGCAGTCGGCAGCTACTTCGCGCAGGCATGGCGCATCATGCAGGCGGAGCTCAAAAACTACCCGCCGTATTGGACGACGGCACTCCTATGCTCGCTCATCTACCTTAACTTCTTCACCAACCACTTCGTACCGGATGTGAGACTGCTCCTCATCCCGGCGGTCTTCCTCCTCTTCGCACGCACCGATATCACGTTCGTCGTGACGAAGCATAGATATTCGATGCCGCTCGCGCTCTCGTTCTGTCTCGTCGCCTTTTTCCTGTGGATCGCGGAGAACATCTCCACCTTCTGGGGAGCGTGGCAGTATCCCGATCAAGTCCACATCTGGAACGTGGTCAGCACCAATAAGATCACCTCGTGGTTCCTGATGGTCATCATCAGCTTCATCGTCGTGGCATACCTGAAACACTACAAAACGGTGCACCGGATCGCGGCGTATACGGATTAGGATGCGAGGATCGCCCCAGCGGGAATCGCTCCCTCACGCAAGATCCGTATTTCCCCGTTACTCACATCCACAACAGTCGACGGCAGCCGTTCCGGAAGTTCTCCGCCGTCTATCGCGAGGTCGATCAACCGCGCATTATCGCCGAGCTGTTCCATGATTCCTGTGACTGAACGTTCCGGCTGCACGCCGGCTTTGTTCGCACTCGTCGTCGTGATGGGCCTGCCGAATTCCTTCGCGAGCGCGAGGCAGAATGCATCATTCGGGATGCGGATCCCGATAGTATCTATCCCCTTCGCTATACCGGTATCGACTCCGGCTTTTTTCTTGAGGATCAGCGTGAGCGGTCCGGGCATATAGGCGCAGGCAAGCGCGAACGCGATTTCATTTATTTCGCCATACTTCGCCGCCATCTCGATATCAGCGACGATGGCATGTATCGGCTTTTTCTCATCGCGCCCTTTTATCGCATTTATCTTAGCAACTGCATTATCCGAGAGCGCATCCGCACCGAGCCCATACAGCGTATCCGTGGGATACAAAATGACGCCGCCGGCGTGCAGGGTTGCGGCCGCTTCGGCGGGTGCATCCGGGTCTTGTATGGAAACCTGCTGCATATAAAAACGGACGGTCTCACGAACTGTGAGACCGTCTAAATTCTGATGTAGATATGCACTGATCTGCCATCTACATCGGTAGAGAACATGAATTGATATCCCTGAGTCTCCTGCTTCGTCTGCGACACGAAATATCCGCCCATATCCGGGAGCGGTACATATGCATCGGCCGGGGTTTCTGTCGTGATGCTTTCTCGAATCTGCGAGATCATCTGTTTGGTAATGCCAAGTTGATTCATACGCGATCCCTTTGTATTTGTTGTCTTCGTTTTAGCATTTCCCTTACCTTGTGCAATATAACATTATCTCGTGGAGAGTCAAGATTCCGGTATGCTCCTTCTTCGCTCCACGCTTGCGTGCAATATCCCATATCGATAATGAATGCCAGCGGTTCTTCTTCCGGAAGACTCGGATCGAGACTGACCATGACATTGCCTTCGCGCAGATCCCGGTGATAGAAACCAGCCTCATGCATCCTTTCGATGAATTTGGCGAGGAAATGGAAGATCCTATCGATATCGAGCGTCTCCGGTATGGGAATATCCTGATCGATTATGTTCTTGACGGATACGCACGAAGTCACCTCCTCCTGGGCCATAGCATCGATACCTAATCTGCTCACGAAGAAATACGGCTTGGGGACGCGCACTCGAAGTTCGGGATGCTTCATCGAAAGAGCGTGCAGGTCGGCTTGATATCCCGCCTCCGCAAGAAGAAGGTTCTGAGGAGCGATAGGCGGATGCAATAGCACCTTATATACGACAGCGGGTCGCGCAGGATCCTGCGTGAGGCAGCGTATGATGCGTCCGTTGCTTCCGCGATCGATCTCTTCTGAATAGGCCTCGATGTCCTGCATGCGTTCGAGAAGCTCATGAGGGACTTCCTGAATGATGCGCAGGTTTTCCGACTGGTATGGCCGACCCTTGAGAGATTCGGCCCTTTTCTTGATACCTTCTTGAAGAATAGTGATCTGATCTTCAATGCGCCTGCCAGCGATTACCCGGCGCCACTTATCCTCATGCTCGCTTGGCAGTTTTTCGATCAATTCTTCAATCGTTTCCGCGTCCACGAGCTCTTTAGAGCGAGGTACGATCGTCTCGTCTCCGGACTGTATCTTTTCGAACGGCATTTGAATATAATAGCAAATTCTCCTATACTGCCCATCACGCGCGCTTAGCTCCGGGGGATGATGTGGGAAAAGCGTGATTTGAGGTAGATTGGTTCAATATTGGGCGGTTAGCTCACTTGGTAGAGCGCAACATTGACGTTGTTGAGGTAACAGGTTCGATCCCTGTACCGCCCACAAAACCTTAGATACCGCTTTGTCCCCACATACTTCGCTTCAGCTCTTCCCTCTCTGAGTGTCAAAGCCCATACTTCACTCCATGAAGCATCATGACCGCTATTTCGTCTCGGCGTCCCTTTTCCTCGCATCGTTCGTGCTCCACGGCCTCGTCAATATGGGGCTCCTCTCTTCGGTCGCCCAGGCCGATCTCTTAGAGCTGCTCTCATGGATACTCGGCACCGCCGGCATCCTCATGTTCGGACTCGCGATCAGCGAGCATCGGAAGTATCGCTAGACCTCCTCTTCGTCGAGGATGAATCCGCCCGCCTGATGCTGCCATAACCCGGCATACAAGCCTTTTCGTACCAGTAGTTCCTGATGCGTCCCTTGTTCGACAATTCTCCCCTCATCGAGAGCGATGATGCGGTCCATCTTCATGATGGTGGAAAGCCGGTGCGCGATGACGATGACGGTCTTGCCGCGCATGAGATGCGCGAGCGCGTCTTGGATCAAGACCTCCGATGCGGAGTCGAGGCTCGATGTAGCCTCGTCGAGCATGAGGATGGGCGCATCCTTGAGGATGGCGCGGGCGATAGCGACGCGCTGACGTTCCCCGCCGGAGAGCTTGATCCCTCGTTCGCCGACATACGTGCCGTATCCGAGCGGCAGCGCGGAGATGAATTCGTGGCAATTCGCTTTCGTAGCCGCTTCGATGACCTCAGCATCCGTGGCATCACGACGGCCATACCGGATGTTCTCCATGAGCGTGCGGTGGAAGAGTATCGGTTCCTGCGGCACGAACGCGATCGCGTCGCGCAGGCTCTCCTGCGTCACATCGGCGATATCCTGCCCGTCGATCGTGATCGAGCCGCTCTTCACGTCGAAGAGCCGCAATATGAGTTTCGTTATGGTGGATTTTCCCGCGCCGGAAGGCCCGACGAGTGCGATCTTCTCTCCGCCCTTGATCGAGAGATCGAGATGGCTGAAGATCCCCCGTTCCGAATGGAAATGGAATCCCACATCCCTGAATTCGACGGCACCCTCATCGATGCTGAGAGCTTTCGCATCAGGCATGTCATGGACCTCGTGGAGCGTATCGAGGATCTCGACCATCTCATTGGCATCGCTATAGGCATCGCTCACGCGGCGCAGTTCGCGATTGACCGACTCGAGCCGCTCGAACGCGACGAAGAGATACGCCTGCACGAGCACGAAATCACCGATCGAAAAGAGGCCCCGCTGCCAGAAGTAGATGCCGCCATACAAGAGGATCGCCTGTATCGCGATGATGAAGAGGCCGATGCCTGCCCAGATCACCGCATCGGCGGTCCATGAGCGCATCGTCGCCCGCTGCCAGATGCGGACCGTGTCGGCGAAACGCCCCTTTTCGAACCGGGCTCCGGAGAAAAGGACGATGGTCGCCTGGTTCGAGATGGCGTCGGCGAGGTTCGCCGTGACCTGTGTGTCGGCCACGGCGCGGGCCTTCCGCGCCGGGCTCCGCAGACGGGAGACGTAGATCTGGAAGGCAAGGAAACATACGACCCACACGGCGAGCGTGATGCCGAGCATCCGATTACGCATGAAAAGGATCGTGACCGCACCTAGGATGAAGAGCAGCGTCGGCAAGAACTGCCCGAAGATGCTGTCAAAGAGCGTCTCGAATGCGCGGGAGAATTTCCCGACCCTATGCGTGAGCGATCCTGAGAATTGCGACACGAAGAAGTTATATGAATGCCCTAAGAGATAGTCGAACGAAGATTGCATGAGATCGGACATTACGCGCGACTCGAGGAAGATGGTGCTGAAATAGCGGGACCGCTGCGCCATCCAATCGAGTACCCATATGCCGGCGATGACGCCCAATATCAGCACGAGCTGCTGCCCCGTCTCGGCGTTCGGCGTATTCGATCCGATCAGGTTGAAGAAACGGCGCAGATACAGCGGGACCGCCAGGCTCGTCGCTTGCGCGATGACTACCGATAGTATGGCGGCGGCAAAAAGCCACGGGTACTTGAGCGCGTGGTTCGCATATATCCGCAACACGTTGCGATGCGACTTCCGAGGGACCTCCATTTGACCAAGAATAGCATGATGGTATACATGCCTGATGCGCATACTCGCCATCGAGACCAGTTGTGACGAGACCGGCGTCTGCATCATCGAAGCGGAAGGTGCCTTCGGCGCGGGTTTTTCATATACGATTCTCGGCAATGCGCTTCTCTCGCAGACCGAGACTCATGCGCCCTACGGCGGCGTGTTCCCAAATCTCGCGCGCCGCGAGCACGAGAAGAATCTCGTGCCGCTCCTTGAGAAAGCCCTTTCCGAAGCAGGTCTCTACTGTCAAGGTGACACCTTGACAGTAGATGTGGAAAAAATACTCGAACGGGAACCCGAGCTTCGCAGACAGCTTATTCTCTTCCTCACATCAAATGGAAAACCGGATGTTGACGCGATCGCGGTAACCCACGGCCCCGGTCTCGAACCGGCGCTCTGGGTCGGCGTCAATTTCGCGAAAGCGCTCGCCGCGGCATGGCAGCTCCCCATCGTGCCGGTCAATCATATGGAAGGACACATCGTCCTGTCCGCCATCATGGGCGGACAGGAAAACATCAATGATCAAGTGCCCAATATCAAACCATTCAGATTCCCCTTGCTCTCGCTCCTCATCTCCGGCGGACATACGGAACTCGTGCTTTCCAAGGAATGGATGGAATACGAGCTCATCGGGCAGACGCGCGACGACGCTGTCGGCGAGGCGTTCGATAAGGTCGCCCGGCTTCTCGACCTTCCCTATCCCGGCGGCCCGGAAATCTCGCGACTCGCGAATAAGGCTCGGGAATATCAAGGTGTCACCTTGATATCGTTGCCCCGCCCGATGATCGATACCGATGACTACGATTTCTCGTTCTCCGGACTCAAGACCGCGGTGCGGCGTCTCGTGGAAGCCAATCAGCCGCTGAACGACACCCTCAAGATGGAAATTGCCCGTGAATTCGAAGACGCCGCCGCCGACGTCCTTATCGCCAAGACGATGCGCGCGATCGAGGAATTCGGCGCTCAGGCGATCCTTGTGGGCGGCGGTGTCTCCGCCAACGAGCATATCCGCACTCAACTTGCGTCATCCATCAAGGATTACGGTTTAGGCACGAAATTGCTCATTCCTCCGCCGGAACTCGCGACCGACAACGCCCTCATGATCGCCCTTGCAGGCTACTTCCGCGCGCAGAAGAAGGAATTCGCTGAACCGGAAACGATTCGAGCGAATGGGAACCTCAAGCTCACAAGGTGAAGAAAAAGGCGCTTAATGCTAGGATTCGCTCTATGAAGCCCCAGCCTGCCAATACCGCCGGCATTCCGGAAGAATTCCTCAAGCCGTACAATCCGGCCGAAATGGAGCCGCAGACGATAAAACTGTGGGACGAAAGCGGCTACGCGAATCCGGACAAGATGATCGAGGACGGCCTTACGCAGCCTGACGCCGAACCTTATTGCATCGTCCTCCCTCCTCCGAACGTGACAGGAACCTTGCACATGGGCCACGCCGCCATGCTCGCCATCGAAGACATCCTCATCCGCTACGCCCGCATGAATGGAAAGAAGGCGCTCTGGATCCCCGGAACCGACAGCGCCGCCATCGCCACGCAATCGAAAGTCGAGACGGACATCTATAAGAAAGAGAAGAAAACGCGCTACGACCTCGGCCGCGAGGAACTGATGAAGCGTGTGAGCGCCTTTGCCGAAGAGAGCAAGAACACCATCATCAGCCAGGTGCGCGCGATGGGCGCATCGCTCGACTGGAGCCGCTACGCCTACACGCTCGACGAGAAGCGTTATGCGGCGGTGATGGAAGCCTTCGTGCGCATGTACGATGCCGGACTCATCTATCGCGGGAACCGCATCGTCAACTGGGACCCGAAATTGCAGACCACCGTCTCCGACGACGAGATCGAATACGTCGAGCAGAAAGACCCGTTCTTCTATTTCAAGTACGGACCGTTCGTCATCGGCACCGTTCGCCCTGAGACGAAATTCGTCGATAAGTACGTGGTGATGCATCCAGACGACGAACGCTACGCGGATTTCACGCACGGCGAGAAGATCGATCTCGAATGGATCAACGGCCCTATCCAGGCGACCGTCATCAAGGATGAGGCGGCGGATATGGCGGTGGGTTCCGGCGTGATGACCATCACTCCCGCGCATTCCACTATCGACTTCGAGATCGCGCAGCGGCACGGCCTCGATATCGAGCCCGTCATCGACGAGCGCGGCATCCTCCTCCCGAACGCGGGAGAATTCGCGGGCCAGCACATCAAGAAAGCGCGCCCGCTCATCGTCGAGAAATTGAAAGAGAAAGGACTCGTCATGAAGATAGACGAAGGCTACGTGCACAACATCGCGACCAACAGCCGCGGCGGCGGCACGATCGAGCCGCAGATCAAGAAGCAATGGTTCATAGCGGTGAATACAAAGGCGGTATTTCCCGATGGAAAGGAGCGGACGCTTAAAGAGCACATGCGGGAGACTGTCGAGAGTGGCGCGGTGAAGATCGCGCCAGAGCGTTTCGAGAAGATCTACTACCACTGGATAGACAACCTTCGCGATTGGAATATCTCGCGGCAGATATGGTTCGGGCATCGCATTCCCGCATGGTTCAAAGGCGATGAGGTGAAAGTGCAGCTCGATCCGCCAGCCGGCGGACCCGGCGCCGGATGGGACCAGGATCCGGACGTGCTCGATACGTGGTTCTCGTCAGGTCTCTGGACCTTCTCAACACTCGGCTGGCCGGAGGAAACGGCTGACCTGAAGACCTATCACCCGACGGCAGTGCTTGAGACCGGGTACGACATCCTGTTTTTCTGGGTGGCGCGCATGATCCTCATGTCCGGATTCCTCGTCGGCCAAGTCCCTTTCAAGAACGTCTATCTCCACGGGCTCGTACGCGACGGCCAAGGCAGGAAAATGTCGAAATCGCTCGGCAACATCATCGATCCGCTAGATATGGTCACGAAATACGGTGCCGACGCGACGCGCCTTTCCCTTATCATCGGTGCAGCGCCTGGTACCGACTCGAAACTGGCGGAAGACCGCGTACGCGGTTACAAGCATTTCGCCAACAAACTCTGGAATATCACGCGCTTCGTCCTCGAGAATACCGCTGATTTCGATTCCAACGCGGCTCTTTCTGAGACTGATGCGAAACTGCTCGCGGAAGCAGAAGAACTCGCCAAGAGTGCGTCTGAGAATATCGAGAGGTTCCGCCTCGATCTCGCGGCGGATTCTATTTATCACTTCGTCTGGGACCGCTTCGCCGCGGAAATCCTCGAGGAGTCCAAGTCGATACTGAAAGAGGGGGGCGCGGCGAAAGCTTCCCGCCAGAAACTACTCTATGGGATGCTCATCATCTCCCTCAAGCTCCTCCACCCCTTCATGCCGTTCGTGACAGAGGCCATCTGGCAGAAACTCCCTGAGAAACACGCGAGGCTCCTCATGGTCGCGAAATGGCCGACGAAGTAAGGATCTCCAATTAAGGAAAGCGAGTCGGATATGTTCGTTTTGCGGTCTTCGCAGGCGCGACGGCGCCGAGACTGAGCGCTAGGCCAGCAGGCCTAGATAGCGACCGCAAAACGAACATATCCGCGAACGCCGATGCTACAATATGCCGATGTCGGGCATCGAACCCTATGCCATAGCCATCGCGGGAGGCATCTTTCCGGCGCTCGCGTGGCTCTGGTTCTGGCTCAAAGAGGATTCCGCCCACCCTGAGCCGCGGCGCCTCATCGCCCTCGCCTTCATCGCGGGCATGATCACGGTCGTCATCGTCATCCCCATCCAGAAATACGTCGCGGGCTTCCTGACGACCCAGACGGCGACCTTCGCCGCATGGTCTACCATCGAGGAATTCGCCAAATACGCGCTCGCGTGGCTCACGGTCCTTCATCGGAGCGACAATGACGAGCCAGTCGACTCCGTGATCTACATGGTCGCCATCGCGCTCGGCTTCGCCGGGCTCGAGAACGCCCTTTTCCTCCTCTCGCCGCTCGCGGGAGACACGGTGGTCCAGACCGTCCTCACGGGGAACCTCCGTTTCGTCGGTGCGACGCTCCTCCATGTGTTCTCCTCGGCCGTCGTCGGCATCTTCCTGGCCTTTTCGTTCTATAAGCCGCGTCTTGTGAAAGAATGGTATGCCGCCATCGGAGTTATCCTCGCCTCCCTTTTGCACATCACGTTCAACTTCCTTATACTCAACACGGCGGATGAGCATCTCTTGAGAGCTTTCGCTGGCGTATGGGTCGGCGTCATCGCTGTCCTCTTCGCGCTTGAATTCGTTAAACGCATCAGACCGCGCGCCGCGCGCCGTTAAGGTATACTATAAGGACCATGGCAAAACCTTCTTTCTTTTCTCGTCTTACAGGTGCCGGTGACAGCGAACAATACGATGATTTCCTCGACGATCCCCGGGCGAATCACATCTCATTCTCTACCAAAGGCCCGGAACGCCATGCCACTGTGCCGCTACAGCAGAGCGCTGCGCCGGAGGACACTGAAGGCGAACTCGCCGTCGATGTCTATCAGACGCCGGATCACATCGTCGTCAAAGCGCTCGTCGCGGGCGTCCAACCTGCCACTATCGATATCTCTTTGACGAGGGAGATGCTCACTATTTCAGGCATCCGCTCGGATGAGCGTGAAGTCGAGGATGAGAATTATTTCCAGCGCGAGCTCTATTGGGGCTCCTTCTCGCGGACCATCCTCCTTCCCGAGGAGATCGACGTCGAAGGCGCCGAAGCGAGCGAAAAACACGGCATCCTCATGATCCGCCTCCCGAAGATCAACAAGAAACGCGAGACGAAACTGAAGGTCAGGGCTCGTTAGAAGCCCTTCCCTTGCCCTTAAATAGGGCTCTATGGTGTGATATAGTGGCTCCGTCGCGATGCTTGGGTAGCTCAGTTGGTAGAGCATTCCCCTGAAGAGGGAAGGGTCGCCGGTTCGACCCCGGCCCCAAGCACCCGGAACGACAAAGCGCGCAGGCTTCTGCGCGCTTTGTCGTGAATCAGACTCAAAGAGCTATTTCGGGAAATACTGAGGAAACTGGGCCTTCAATTTCTGCAAGGAGTCGTTCAGGCCGCCGAACTGCGCCTGCGCGCTGGCGCTTGTCCCTTGGATCTTATTCATGGTGTCGATCATATCCTGCATGACCGGCGCCAGATACTGCATATAGAGCCACAGCGGGATGATGATGAACGCGGCCCACATGATGAACTTGAAAAGGCCGCCGAGAAAGGCGCTGCGGCGCATCTTATGGAGCATGCGGTTATTCTCCTTCGTGAGACGAAGGATCTCCTCGAGCTTATCACCCTCGTATTCGATTCCCATCGTATTACGCCATCGGCGTATGGTACGGCTTCACCTCGCAGGTCGAGCAGTTCGGCTCATGCCTGGAAGACATCGCCAAGACGCCGAGGATAAGTGCGTTCCACAGGAGGAAGAGCGGATCGAACTGGCCGATCGGAGCCTGACGCAGGACGCTCACCCACGCGAGGACGAACGAAAGCGCGCTCAATACCCATAATACCTTCCATGCCCAGATTCTTGCCATGTGCATACTATTTTTCGGACTTCTATTTATTAAGGATTAGGGATAATGATACATGGGAAATCCCCCTTACAATCCCCTATCCACACCCAGTCTCTCGATGACTGCCTGGGCGGCCTCCCCCTCCAGAAAGCGCGGCTGTGCATAGTCTTCGATGAGGACAGGGTGATATTCGATGCCTGAGAGGCCTTCTTTGGCGAAATTCACCTTCAAGACCAGCCCCTCACGCGTCTCCCGTGAGAACATCTGATCGAAAACGAAGTTCCCGAGGCTATAGAAGATGTATTTCCCCTTATAGACCTCCATCGTCTGGACCGCGTGGGGGTGATGGCCGATGACCATCTCGGCCCCCGCGTCGATGGCGGCATGAGCGAAGGCGACCTGCGATTCGTCGGGTATGGGTTCGTATTCGATGCCTGAATGCATGGACACGATCACGATATCGGCCGCAGCCTTCGCGGCTTGCACTGCAGCGGTCATGTCCTCTATTCGCATGAAGGCCGTCCCGGCTCGGCCTTCCCCGGCCTCATAGGAAACGGGCACCACGTCGTGATCGTTATAGGCGAGGAACGCGAAGGTGATGCCCTGCACGGTCAGAAACGCCGGCTCATGTGCTTGTTTACTGTTCATTCCTGCCCCGGCATGCGAAAGACCCGCTTCGTCAAGATAGCTGAGCGTATCGCGGAGCCCCTCCTCGCCGAAATTCGGGGTGTGGTTGTTGGCGAGGGAAAGAACGTCGAATCCGGCGTCTTTCAGTGCCTGAGCGGCCTCAGGATCGGCACGGAACGTCATCTCCATGGGCTGCACGTCGTCACCGGGCGTGATGGGCGTCTCGAGATTGCCGAAAGCGATATCCCCGGACTGGATGAAGGCGGTAGTGCTGGCGAACGGATAATCGGGTCCATACTGATGCATCTTCTTGGCGACGGTCCGTGAGAGCATGATATCCCCCACAGCAATGAGAGAGGCTTCGGCGGGAGGTCCGCTCTTAACGTATTCGAGGATGCGCACCGGTATATCCGGTCGGGTGATGGGTGCTACCGCGAGAATGACCCCGGGAATGATGAGGAGCGCGAGGCGGCGCATGGCATCATTCAAGCATAAAACGTCGCTGATGCTATGTGATAGAGTGGCCACGACCCCGCGTAGTTCAATGGATTAGAACGGACCCGTCCTAAGGGCCTGATCTCAGTTCGATTCTGGGCGCGGGGATTAAAGTCCAAGAAGCGCTCGCAATTCCTCCTCGTCGAAACCGACGACGAGCTTGTCGCCGATGGTTATGACCGGAACGCCCATCTGTCCGGACATCTCGATCATCGCCTTGCGCTGTGCGATGTCAGCGGCCACATCATGCTCCGTATAGGCGATGCTATTGGCCTTGAAGAACTCCTTCGCCATGCCGCAGAAGTGGCAGGTCGGCGTCGAATAAATGGTGACAGGTGCAGTAGGCATAGATTACGATGTCATGCGCTTAGTGCTAAGGACAAACAGTATAGCATTTCGGTTATCCACAGGTGCCGCTATAATTCCTTCGAACACAAGAAAGCGGATACGCTCTATTGGGAAGTTAGGTCCAGGAACTGTCCAAGTATAGCCGGCTGTTTTGCCTCCGTGATATGGCCTGCATTTGGTAAAACCACGCCATGGGACATAATGTCGCCAAATCTACGTTTATTCTCTTCTAGCGCACCATACGGGTCATTTTCGGAGATTATAAGAACAGATTTCGGAAGGACAGCTTTTACTCTTGCAATATCTATCGGGGTCTTAATCCAAGGTCGCGCGACTTCCTCGGACTCCTCGTCCTCCAGATTCTCAAGATTAAACCAACCTGCAACAAAAACTGCTCCGCCCACAGGTTGCCTTATTGTCTCAAGATATCGAAGAATAGCCTGACAACCGATACTATGACCTATAAAATAGGTTTCTTTATTGGGTGTACCGACCGCTTTAGAAAGATGCTGCACCCATGCGTCAATTTCTGGGGCATCGGAGTCGGGCATTAGCGGAGAAATCACTTCGTAGCCTCTTTTTTCGAGTTCAGACTTGAGCCATGGAATCCACTCTTTATCCGGCGCACCTCCCCATCCATGGACAATAAATACTCGGTTCATATGAATACTCTACAATGAATGACAAATCCGTCGAATATGCGCACATGACGTGTGCAGATTTCTTAGATTAGCATCGATTTGTGCGGGATACGAGAATCGAACTCGTATCTACTGCTTGGGAAGCAGTCGTTCTGCCACTAAACTAATCCCGCCCTCGCTAAAGCTACGGCGGGCAGGCCCGCTATAACTCGTGACTAAATCTAACAAAAAAAACCCGCAGTAGCGAGATGCGGGGGCGTATGCTTCGAGAGAACATCGCGCAGCAAATATACACGCGTGAATACATGCAGCAGCAGATGTGAATATCCGAGTAACTAATCAGGTCGTGTTCGGGTCGAAGCATACGCCCCCGCACCGAGCATATCTCACCACGAAAACATGCTCTTGAAGCGCTGGAACGGCGACGGTCGCGGTTCCTGTGGCGGCGCGGGCGGCTCGACGATGACCACCACGCCTTCGTTGTCTTTCGCGAGATCGTAGCGCTCCCGGAGTTCCTCTTCTACGCCGCTATCGGTCCGCAACATCGAGATATCGGCGCGCAGCTCCGCTTCACGCTGTTTCAGATCACCGAGCTTGGCTTCGGCTTCGATGCGCAGCTGATGCGATTCCTGAGCCTTGTTATAGACCCCCCAGACGCCGCGCAGGCCGATGACCACGAGGCCGAGGAGGAGTACGGCCCAGAGACGGCGCCATAAAAGCCGCGTCGGATCGCGCCGTTGCTCGAAACGGTACATAGGGTATAATTTTACCACCTAACCCGTATGAGTTTCCTCTTTCATAAGAAGACCAAGAAGGTCCTCAACGTCGTGTGGGGCGTGGTGGCCGTGCTCATCATCGTCAGCATGCTGCTTTTCTTCGCCCCAGGCATCACTGCCCTCATCCTCGGCTGAGGTTTACGCCTCACCTCCTTTCACCACCTTCAAGAAGACGTCGTGCGGGATGTCGACTTTGCCGCGCGCGAGCATCCTCTTCTTCCCTTTCTTCTGTTTCTCGAGAAGCTTCATCTTGCGGGTGATGTCGCCCCCATAAAGATACCCTGTCACGTCCTTGCGCATGGCGGATTTACGGCGCGATGCGATGATGCGGCCGTCGGATTTCGCCTGTATCTTGAGCTCGAACAGCTGCCGTGGCAGCAATTTCTCCAGCTTCTCGACGAGGGATTCCCCTTCCATGCTCACGCGGCGTCGGGAGACGATGCGCGCGAACGCAGGGACGAGTTCTTCCGCGACCATGACATCGAGCCGCACGACGTCCGCATCACGCAGGCCCATGAGTTCGTATGAAAGCGACGCGAAGCCTGATGAAACGCTTTTGAGCCTGTCGAAAAAGCCGCGCATGAGCTCTCGCAGCGGCATTTCCGCCGCGAGCTTAACTTTGCCGTCGGTGAGCGTCTCCGTCTCGCCGACGACTGCCTCATGGTCGAACAATATCTGGGAGATCCCGCCGAGATACGCGGGCGGCGTGATGACCGCGACCGCGGCCCACGGCTCGCGGACGTTTTTGACCGTCCCGTCATCGGGGAAACGCGCCGGATTATAGATCTCCTCGACGCTGCCGTTGGCGAGCGTGATCTCATACACGGTCGTCGGCATTGTGACGACGAGCGGCAGGTTGAATTCGCGCTTCAGGCGCTCCACGATGATCTCGAGATGGAGCATGCCGAGGAATCCGCAGCGGAAACCCTTTCCCATCACGCCGGAGGATTCTTCTTCATAGGAGAGCGACGAATCGGAAAGGCGCAGGCGCTCCAGCGCCTGCCGCAGCTGCATGAGATCGTCCTGCGATTCGGGATAGACGGAAGCCCAGATGACCGGCGCTGGCTGGCGATAGCCAGGCAGCTCCGGCGCGGACATTCGCGCGGCAACCACCGTGTCACCCACGCTCGCGACGCCCGGCTTCTTGATGCCGGTGACGATGTAGCCGATCTCGCCTTCGTTCAGCGTCTCCCGCGATTCCTCGTCCGGAGCCAGGATGCCGACTTCGAGTGCGGTGAATGCTGCGTCCGCGACAGCGAGCTTGAGCGAATCGCCTTTCGAGACCTTCCCGCCGAACAGGCGGCAGTAGATGATGACGCCGCGGTGATCGGAATAGGAGAAATCATATACCAGTGCCTGCAGTTTCTCTCCGCTCGTCTGCGGCGGCGGCACGCGCTTCACGATCTCGTCGAGGAGATCCTTCACACCGACGCCGGTTTTCCCTGACGTGAGGAGGACGTCAGATTCCTCGCAGCCGAGGAGGAGCGCGAGCTCCGTCTTCACATCATCCGTGCGCGCGTGCGGCGCGTCGATCTTGTTCACGACCGGTATGATGACGCGTTTCAATTCGCGCGCGGTCGAAAGCACCGAAAGCGTCTGTGCCTCGACGCCCTGGGTCGCGTCGACGAGAAGCACGACGCCTTCGACGGCAGAGAGCGCGCGCGAGACTTCATACGCGAAATCGACATGCCCCGGCGTATCGATGAGATTGAGGATGTATGGCTGACCACCCACGGTCCAATTCATGCGCACCGGCTGCATCTTGATGGTGATACCGCGTTCGCGTTCGAGATCCATGCGGTCCAAGACCTGGTCGCGCATCTCGCGCTTCTCGATAGCGCCGGTAAGCTCGAGCATGCGATCGGCCAGGGTCGATTTGCCGTGGTCGATGTGCGCGATTATGGAGAAATTGCGGATGTATTGCGACATGCATTCCCAGTGTGCTTCAAGAGCTAAGAATCAGCAAGGATTTACCCAGTAGGTGATTCTGCTGAATCAAGCCGTTTGTTCCGCTGATGTGACCGGCTCGACGTCCTTCCAGATCCGGCGTCGGAGCGCGAGGGAATTCTCGGCGAATTCGCGCGAGCCGAGGACGTAGTAGACGAGCGCCGCCGCGAGGCAGCCGATGAGGCCGGCAGCAGCGGCCTTCGTGACGATCGAAAGGAGCGTCGTCGCGAGCGTGATGTCGCCGATCACATGCAGCGTGGCATAGGTCGCGGCGCCGCTCGCGAGCGCGGCGGTGAGCGATTCCCACCACGATGCGCCGATCTCCCCGAAGAACGTGCCGAAACGGATCTGGAAATACATGACGAGGATGAACACCCCGATGATGGATGCGACGGAATACGCGAACGCGAGCATGAGGACATCGGTGCCCACGAGATCCTCCACGCGCAGCAGCGCCTCGAGGAAGTTGCTCACTTCGGGAGTGCTCTGGACGATATGCAGATATGAGATGCCGAGGATGACCGTGAGGCCTGCGGTGACCGCCGAGACCATGAAGGGAACCAGCGTCTTACCGGAGGCGTAGCATGCGCGGATGAGGAGGAGCGATACGCCCTGCGCCGCGAGCGAGATCACAAAGAGCGCGAGCGCGGCGGCCGTGAGACGCGTATCGGTCCAGTCGAACGCCCCGGAGCCCAGGATCGCACGGACGATATGCGCACGCAGGACGATCATGATGGCGATGACCGGCATCGACCAGAACAGGATCTGGCGAGCAGCGATCCCCATCTGCGCGAGGAATACGTCGGACTTCCCCTGCGAGAACGCGTACGCGAGCATCGGGAACGCAGCGGTCGCGTAGCTGGCGCCGATGATCGAAAGCGGGACGCCCTGCAGGTTGTACGCGAACATGAAGACGGAGATGGAACCGACGGGGAGCGTCCCCGCGAGCGCGAGAAGGCCGAAGAACGCGAGCTGATTCATGGAAAGCGCGAGTGCGCGCGGCAAGGAAAGCCGCACGGTCTCCAGGAACGCGCCGATCTCAGAGAGCTGCGGCAGATGCCGGAAGAAGCCGTCTCTGAAGATGGACGGCAATTGGATGCCCAGATGCAGGAATGCGCCGATGACGACGCCCCAGACGAGGCCCGGCAGGCCCATCATCGGGTACAGGACGAGTGCGCCCAGGATGATGCCGACGTTGTAGACGATCGGGGAGAGCGCATAAAGGGCATAGCGATGCTTGAATTGCGTGAGTGCCGCGGCGATGTTCGAGAAGCCGAGGAATGCCGCTTGCAGGAGGAGGATGCGCGTGAGAAAGACCAGCGTGCCGAACGAATCTCCCGCGGCCAAGACGGGGAACGCGCGCGCGAGTATCCATGGCGCGATGAATGCCGCACCGATCCCGACGAGGAAGACGAGTGCCGCGAATCCGCCGACGACGCTGTCGAGATAGCGCTCTTGCGCGGCGCGATCGCGCCGCGCCAATTCCGGGATCAGCATGTAGACGCTGACCAGTGCGCCGATGCCGATGAAGACCGCGTCAGGGATGCGGAATGCGGCGTAATAGAGATCAAGGAGCGACCCGGCGCCGAAAAGATGCGCGAGGAGCCTGTCGCGCAGGAGCGCGAGGATCGATGAGAGGAACGAAGAGACCGCGAGTATGTATGCGGCAGCCTGCAAGCCTCGCACTTCCGCGGTGAGGAACGAGAACGCGCGGCCCGCGCCGGTATATGTCTTCTGAAGGGTGTCGCGTCCGTTGCGCAGGAATCGGATCACCATAGCGGAAAAGTGCGCATGAAAGCGTATTTTCCCATATTTCCACGCTCGATGCTATCGGACCGGCGCTTGATTTCCCTGCTGTATGCCGGCGAACGGATCCTTCTTCGCCTTCACATTCTCGATGAGCTGCGGGATCCAGGTCTCAGCAGCATTCAGCGCGGCCACGCGGCTGAGGACGATGACCGCGTCGTCAGTGCGACCGAGCGCGTTGTAGGTGAGGCCGAGGATGAAGAGCGCGTTAGCGTAATCCGGTGTGAGCGTCGCGGCTTTCTCGAGCGCCTGAGCCGCATTCTGATAGGAACGGCCCGAGTAGAGGATATAGCCGAGATTGAACCATCCTACAGGGTCGTTCGGGACGAGCTGGACGGCCTGCGCGGCGGCCGCGACGGCCGGATCGCCCTTGCCGTCGGCTGCTTCGACCTGTGAGAGAAGATAGTATGCTGCGGCGAAATCCGGCTTGAGTGCGACCGCTTCCTGAAGGTATCCGCGCGCAGCCGCGAGATTGTTCTGAGCCACGGAAACCTGTGCGAGGCGCAGTTTCGGGACGGGATTGGTCGGCTGCGCCTCGAACGCTTTCTGATACGCGTTCTTGGCGTTGTCATAGGCACCCTGGACGTTGGCCCCCGCGAGGTTCGCATAGATCTGCGCGAGTGAGAGCCAATTCTGATAGTTGGCGCCGTCGATCGCTACCGCGGTAAGGCCATGCTGGATCGTCTCCTGCAGCGTGTCCTGGAGCTGCTTGCGCGCCGCATCGTCCTTCGGATCCCCTTGCGAGAGAAGCTGGCCGAGTTCGACGATGCCGAGCTCCGCCGCTGCGCGGTGCGCACGGTCGTTCTGAGGAACGATCCTGAGAGCTTGCTGTATCGCACGGCTTGCGCCCCCGACATCGCCGGAAGTCTGATACGCATACGCGCCCTTATTCACATACAGATTCGAGAGCACTTCCCTGCCACCGGTGCCGGCTGCCGCTATCGCGATGCCGGAAGAGAGGACGAGTACCATGAAGCCGAGGAGACCGCTGAGCCTCCGGATGCCGACGCGCATGACGCGAGGCGGCGCATCTCCCGCAGCCGCGACGGCCAGAAGGCCCATGAGAAGGAATGTGATGCCGGTCACCGCCACCCCGGGCGTGTAGATCATATGGAAGGTCACGAGATATGCGACGGCGACAAGGAGACCGCCGAAAAGCGTCCGTCCCGGCGTAAGCGGCCGCACTTCGCGGATGAATCTGAAGACGAGGCCGAGAAGCACGAGAAGGATCGCCGCCCATGCGATGAGGCCGAAGAGGCCGACCGCGAATATCGAGGTGGGGATGATGCCGATGCCGTAATTGAAATCGGAATTCCAGAACGGCGTGAGATTCACGCTCTGCGGCTTATGCAAGCCCCATTCGCGGATGAAGGAATTCGGGCCTGAACCGAAAAGAAGCGAGGTGGGCGCATCGAGCGACTGCTTGGCGACGTCGAAGGTACCTTGCCATGATGGCCGCACTTCGACTTCGGTGATCTGGACACGCGACGGCAATTTCCCTGCGAGCTGCGTGCCGAAGACCGCCGCCAATGCCATCGCGACGCCGACGACGAGCCATGGAAGCGCGCGGCCTGCTGCCTCGGTGACTGAAATTCCCTCGGCTTGGATGGATGCGCGAAGGACCGCGATGAGTCCGGCAAGAGAAAGCGCCGCGGTCGCCCAGAAGACGTCCGTGAAGTGGACGATGATGACCAGGAACAGGGAAAGGATGCCGAGGACGACTGGCAGGATGCGCCAGAGACCGTTCAGGATTCCCGAGCGGAAGAGCGCGATGGAGAGGAAGACGGAGAGACCGGCGATGATGCCGAGATCGTGCCATGAACCGAGAGGATTCGCGGTCGTCCCCTGCAGCGCCCCGCCGAACGAGAGCCACGCCGGGAAGAATATATACAGGCTCTCGATGATCATGAGCGCGGTGAGTCCTAGAAGCAAAGCCCGGATGCACGCGCGGATCGCCGGACGGTGCTCGTAGAATACGAAAGCCGTCAACGCGAAAAGCGCGTACCACAGGACCACGGCGACGAGCGTATCCTGTTCCATGCCTTCGCCGACGAGTGAGACGCCGCGCCATCCGGCGACCAGCGTCGATACGACGTACGCGAGCGGGAGCAGCAGAGCTACATAGAGAAGCGCGCTCTTAGGCGTGCGGATCGATCCGGCGAAGAGGCGCGCGAGAGCCCATGCGATGATCGCTATGATCGCCGCTGCTACTGCAAGCAGTACCTTATCCTGAGCGATGCTCGCCCAGGGAAGAGGAAGGATGCTTACTGGCAGGAGCGCGAAAAACGCGATGAGAACCCAGCGCGCGATCGCATCGATGAATCGTGCGATTGCACTCTCAGATCTCGCGGGGTGAACCGGCACGGGAACCTCCTGCGGTGTGTGAGCAATAGGGATGCTTATTGGTGGCATATCGGAAGATGATAGCACGTACAAATTGTCCACATCTTTTCACCTGTGAAAAAAGACCCGTTAGGGTCTTTTTTCATGTTCTGCACCATACTCACTTCGTTCGTTTTGTTTGAACCCTCGGAAGTGGGGATGCAAGCATCCCCACTTCTCTCGGGCCCTGCACAATACTCGCTTTGCTCGTTCGGTTTGCTTGTTCGGAAGCAGAAAAGCGAAGCTTTTCAGCTTCGCTCACTGCGCTGCACCGTAAGCCGGATTCTGTCGGGGACAGTCATTTATCTGGGATGAATGTTGCCATTCACCTCAAGCGGTTCTTCACCTTTCGGTGACACGACCTTGCACGCAGGTAGGAATTTTGCCGTTGCACCCGATATGTCTCCATATCGATTGATCCTGACGGATCTCCTCGCATCTCTGCTCGGACGTCTCTGTTCGCATCCCTGGGATTACCCCGGCGGGCGTTACCCGCTACCTTTTGAACTGAATCACGCGTGTCCGGACTTTCCTCTGGCTTGCGCCAGCGACTGCCTAGTGCAGAATAACACTATACCACTATTGACTATGTGTGTAAATATCTATATAAAAAGAGCAGGCTGCATAGGAGAAGGATAGCGATCATGCGAATCAAGACCATGGTCTACGACGAGTTGAGCGGGAATTTCGACCACGAATGCACCGTCGAATCCAGCATGGAATACTCTTCGCTCAAAGGCTCCGAGGCGACGCAGTATCACTACCGGCGTGTCGTCGGGGAGTTGCAGGCTCAGATCGCCGCGATCGAAGCTCTGGGTTTTTGCGAATGGGCGCACATATCGGTTTCAATCGCCCAAGGCAAAGCGGAGGTGAGCGGGGAGATCATCACTCGCCATCAAACTACGCACAAAGTCGCCCTGACGGCGGCCGCGCTCATCGAGGCGCGCGCAAAAAGCGTCGCGAAGATCTATCCGCAGTGCGCGACGAAATTGACTTTCGATCTTGATCGAGTGATTCAAAGGAAGTGAGACATCGTGATGAATCATTCGACGGCGAGGCAACCCCTCGCCGTTTTTCTTATTTCCCTTCCCCTTCTACCGGTTTCGCCTGTATCGGGCTTACCATCGGCTCGTTCGGAAGCCGTCCATCGATCACGATATTGTTCTTGGTCTCTATCTCGGTGACCTGCGCCGCAAGCCCGCGCGAGAGCTTCTTGGTGAGATCTAGGGGCAGCGTAAATGCGTACTTTTTTTCTCCCGACGTGAGGACGATATGCAGGAGCCCATTGATTATGCGTGCATGAAATCCCTCCACGAATATCTTCTTTTCTCCCTTACTGAAGTCGTATTCTTGTTCCATGATTTTCATTCTACTCCTCTTGAGGATTCCTACAAGAAATCGAACTTGGTTAGCTTCATGTGTGATGATATGCTGGGATGAGAAGGCATTCTGCCCAGAGAGAAAGAGGTGCTGTATGCAGACGACGATAATCACTCCGCAAGTACGCGGTAGTTTGCAACGGATGCTGCACGTGTTGGAAGATCCGATCGGAATCGCGCAAACGGGAAAAATCAGGGTCAATGACTACCTGGCATTCGTTGAATCGGCCGTAAACGGCCTTGATCTTGACGAATGGCTGCACAGCAAGGAAAAAGAACGCTCCCTTCCTATAGCGTTCCGCAGAAACGGCGAAGCTCTGTATCTTCCCGATGCGATACGAGAACGTCTCGCATGCTTGAGGCCGCATTTCGTGCGTATTGAGCAAGCATTGCGATCAAGCCGTGAACAGCATCTGCGCTCCCGCCTCGCTGATTGGTTTTTGGAGACGCAGATCCATGTGCAGCAATTGGTGGAGGCATATGGCAAGACGGAAACGGTACCACTAGAGCAGCTCTTCATAGAATGCCATGAACTTATCGGCCGGCTTGATACACGGAACACTTGGCAGATACTAAACGGAAAGAGTTACGAATACGAGCACTATATCGCGATCGTCGTCGAAGAACTCGAAAAAGCTAGGGTCGTTCCTGCCACAGATTTCGAGCTCGAGTCCTTACGAAATCTATTAGACGGCAAATAACTTTACAAGGCGGCCACGAGGGCCGCCTTTCGTCTTACCCTGGCGCGAGCTAGTAATCGGCTCAAACCAACCCTTCTCCTCAGATCAGAAGCGAAGCAGGCAGCCGCATGCCTTGGGAGAGCATCGCGCAGCAGATATCCAAGCGTGATGACACATTGCAGTAGATGTCGATTTTAAAGTCGCCCCGCAGGTCGTGTTCGGTGCAAGGCATGCGGCTGCCTGCTTCGCTTCACCCTCCTCCTACTTGTGCTTCGACCCCGAGTCCACCTCGTAGTTCGTGTTCTGCGCTTCGAAGAAGTTGACGAGCTCGAAGACGTCGGTCGAGGTTGCCATCCACTTCGCGGGATTGGTGACGTTATACGCCTTGCCGAGGCCGAGCTCTTCTAATCGCCTGTCGGCGACGTACTGCACATACTGGTTCACATAGTCGGCGTTGAGGCCGAGGATGCCGCGCGGGAAAAGGTCCTTATTGAAGGCGGTCTCGAGATTGACTCCCTCGACGACGATGCCGCGGATCTCCTCGGCGAAATCGGCGCTCACCAATTCCGGATTTTCCTCGAGAATGTTGTGGATGAGGTTGATGCCGAACTTGAGATGGAGCGATTCGTCGCGCAATACCCAGTTGATCATGGAGCCGAGGTTCCTGAGCTGATTGCGCTGGCGGAATGAGAGCGCGACCATGAAGCCTGAATAGAACCAGATGCCTTCCATCACGATGTTCGTCGCGGCGAGATTGCGGATGAAGTCCTTCTTCCCTTCCGGCGTCTCGACGTTGAGCGTATCTTCCGTCATCCGCCGCATGTACTTGTTGATGAATTCTTCCTTCGCCGTCATCGAAGGGACCTCGAGGTGCATCTGGAACGCCCTGTCGCGGTTAATGGGGAACGTCTGCAAGACATACTCGAACGCGACGCAGTGGTTCGCCTCTTCCCACATCTGCTTGGCGAGATATAGGTGACACTCGGGGGACTTGAGATACGGATAGATACCGAGCGCGATGGAGCGGTTCACGATGAGCTCTGCCGGATTGAAGAATGAGATGAGGAATTCGACGGCATGGCGTTCGTCGTCCGTCATCTTCTGCCAGTCGTCGAGATCCTCCTTGAGGGCGATCTCATGCGGGAACCACGTGTTGCGGACCGCCTGATTGTATAAGTCATACGCCCACTGATAGCGTATGGGATGGATGTTCATGTCGTCCGGAGACGGTCTTCCAAGTAACATATGCGCACTATGTTAGTCGATATCGTTAATAAATGTGATTGACAGCTACTGGCACGCGTCGCACAGGGCCAATTCGGCGGGATCGGTAGGACACACGAGCGGTTTCTTCTTGGTGGCGACGATAGTGGGCATTGCGGCAGCTGGCATCGCGATGGGTGCCAATGACGGCGCAGAAGCCTGAAGGGATGTCGCGGGAACTGTTGGCGTAGAGACGACGGCGGTGACCGCAGGGACTGCCACAGCAACCGTCGAGAATCCCATGCGCGACATCATCGCTTCAGGCGCAGGAGAGGCATTCACTTCGGGAAGGCTCTGTTGGGCGACGGGAGCTATCGGCAATGCGCCCTGATCCGCCACGGATGCGAATCCTCGCATGGACGGCATCGCTGCCGCAGGGGCCGGCATGGCGGCTTCCACAGGCTTCGGCGCAGGAGACTGCACCAAGACCGTCTCTTGTACTTCGATAGGGCTCTGCTGAATGGGAGAGATGGTCGGCATCTCTTCCTGCGTGAAGACCGGGGATGCGACGACATTCGCGAATCCGCGCTTTCCGATCTGCTGGCCCTTGTTCACGTGCGTCGTCGACTGCTCGGCGGTGTGACGAGGCTTCATGTGGAGGTAATAGGTCGTCTTCAGCCCGCGCTTCCACGCCGTCATATAGAGGTTCTTCATCTCGTCCATGTCGCGGTTCTCGAGATACATGTTGCGCGAGAGCGCCTGGTCCACCCATTTCTGCGCGCGCGCTGCGATTTCGATGTATGCGTACGGGCTTGTGGTGAACGAGGTCTTGTAGATCTGCTTCAGGTACGATGGGATCTCGGGAATAGCAGAGATATCTCCCTGCTGCTCGACAATCTTCTCCTTCACGTCATCCCAGATGCTGAGGTTCTTGAGGTCTTTGACGAGGTTGTGATTGAGATCGAGGTACTTGCCGGAGATCTTGTTGCGGGAGAAGACCTGGGCGAAGCGCGGATCGATGCCCGGCGTCGTGCCCGCGACGAGGCCGATATTGGCATTCGGCGCGATGGCCATGAGCGTCGCATTGCGCATGCCGCCTTTCACCTTCTCGCGCAATACTTCCCAATTGAGCTGCTTGTTCTTCGATTCGCGCTTCATGCCGGTCGAGGCGCCGCGATCCTCTTCCAATCGCGCGATGGAATCGAGCGGCACCATGCCCTTTGACCAGCCGGAGCCTTCGAAATGCTTGTACGCGCCGCGTTCGCGGGCAAGATTGGCGCTCTCATCGATCGCCATGTAGGAGATGAACTCGAAGACGCGGTCGGCGAAATCGGCCGCGTGGCCGCTCTCATACGGCATGCCGAGCTGCTCGAGGGCGTCCGCGAAACCCATGACACCGAGCCCCACCGCGCGGTTCTCCTTGTCGGAGCGGACGGCTTCCTCGATAGGAAGCACGTTGATGTCGATGAGATTATCGAGCTGACGGATCGCGAGACGGACCGAATCCTCAAGCATGTGCCAATTGACCTGCTTGCCTTCGATGTGCCCGGCGAGGTTGAGCGAGGCGAGGTTACAGACCGCGATGTTGTCCTTGTCCTGCGGGAGGCAGATCTCCGTGCAGAGATTCGACATGTGGATGGTGCCGGTGTTGTTGTTGAGGGCACGGAGGTTCACCGAATCCTTCCAGGTGAGCCATGGATGACCGGTCGATTGAAGCGAAGTAAGGATCTGATACCACTGCTCGGAAGCGGGCACTCTCTTAAAGGTGCGCAGCTTCCCTGCCTTGGCCATCTCCACGTATTCGCCATAGCGCTTCGAGAACGCCTGGCCGTAGAGTTCGTTGAGATCCATCACCTCCTTCGGATCGAACATGTACCAGTCATCACCCGCTTCCACGCGCTTCATGAATTCGTCTGAAAGCCAGACAGCGGTATTGGCCGTGCGCATGCGGAGGTAGTCGTCGCCGGCATTGTGCTTCCAGTCGATGTATTCCGGGAAGTCCATGTGCCAGTTCTCCATATAGAAGCAGAGCGCTCCGAGCTTCTTGCCGCCGCGCTGGATGGCGCGGATCGCCGTATCCATGATCTTCGCGAACGGCGTCGGGCCGGACGAGACGGTGTTCGAGGATGAAAGCGGCGAGCCCGCGGCGCGCAGCTTCGTCACCGAGACGCCGATGCCGCCGGAGGATTTCGAGATCTTCATGACGTCCGCGACGGACTTCGCGATGTGGTCGATGTCGTCGTGCACTTCGAGGAGGAAGCAGTTGGAGAGCGCCGGGCGCGAGGTGCCTGCGCCGAGGTTCGTGGAACCGCCGGCGATATAGAGATGCCTGGACATCTTCTCATAGAACTTCTTCGCCATCTCCGTCGGGTTCGTCTCGTTATAGGCAAGCCCCATCGCGACGCGCATGAAGAAATACTGCGGCGTCTCTGCCGGCTTCTGCTGACGGTCCTTCATCGCGTAGCGGTTCATGAGGGACGAGAGGCCTGCATAGGTGAAGATCTCGTCGCGCTCCATCTTGAGCGTGGCAGCGAGGGCATCAAGGTCGTATTTCTCGGCCATGCGGCTATCCAAGAGTCCGCTGGAGATGCCGCTGTGGACGTATTGAGAGAAGTGCGCACGATATTTGGCCTCGAGTTCGGCCTGGTCGTCGTGATATTCGCCGATCACCCGGCGATATACCGTCTTCAAGAGGAGTCGGACGGCGACTTTGTCGTACTCGATATCCTCCTTGATGTTCTGGACGGCGGCGCTGATGGTCGCCTGGTCCATCTCCTCCGTCGTGATGCCATCGTAGAGCGTGAGGTGCGTCTCGGTGGCGATCTGCGTCACCATCGAGATGGGATCGGTGAGATCGGCGCATGCGCGCTCGATCGAGCGGTTGATCTTATCTGCATTAAAGGGCTCTTTCGTTCCATCACGTTTGGTGATCGTTAATTGGACCATATCGCATTGCTTCTAGTGAAATTCACGCTAGTAATCTTCCCCGAATTACCTCGTCTCATCTCTCGAACCTGCGTTTTCCGGGGGCAGGAACCACGCCCGTCCCGCTAAGGACTGGCTCATTCCGCTTACCGGGCGTACGCACGCTCAGTTGACTTACAGTAGCACAGAGGCTATTCGTGAGGCTTTTTTCGGGCACTGTGGATAACCCAGGACCACCTCATTTCGTGCTCAATTTCCAGCGTTTTCTATTCGAGATTTGCCTTTGAGCCGATTCGTATGTCGTGCTGGTCGCTAAACCCCGCCCGCACTTCCAGTACATACCGCGAGGGTGAACTCGGCGTGAACGCCTTAGGATACGTCTCCGGAGAGACCGATTTCTCGATATGGACGACGCGCCCCCGGGCATCCAGCCAGAGCATATCGATGGCGAATCGCATGTCTTTCATCCAGAACGAGTAGATGCCGTCGTCCGGGAAGACGAAGAGCATGCCTTCGTCATCGGAAAGCCCGCTCAAGCCGCTAAGACCCTTCTCGCGGAGCGTTTCTATATCAGCAACCGCGACGTTGAGGGTGATGCCGTCGAGCGTGATCATACGGGAAGATGCCTGATGAGGGATCGGGATGGGTAACGGGATGCCGGCGCCTGCGATTGGAATGAATGCCGTGTCAGTGCTGACCAACATCTCCCAGTAGACGGCGAAACCGAGAATGACCGCGATCACCGCGAAGATCGCATAGACGCCATAGATGAATTGCTTCGCTTTCAAGGGATTTTTCTCCTTCATCCCTTTATTCTACAAGAGTCTACGCCAGGAGTACCAGGATGACCGCCATGATGACGAACGAAACGAGCCAGTAGCCTGCAGTGATGATGTAGTAACGGAGCGATTTGCGCTCCCAGAGGATCATGCCGAGCATAGGAGGCGCCACGAAGCCGATCCAGACCCAGATACCGAGCTCGACGGCTCCGATCCAGTCAAAGACGCCCCAGGCGATGCCGAAGTAGTTGAGGACGTATGCCGCCACCATGCTCGCGAGGAATGCGAGGAACGCCATGAGGGGCATCCGCTTCTTCCCTGCCTCCATCTGCTGCGGGGTGAGATTGAGCATGCGCATCCATGCTCCGCCGAAAACCTTCGGATTGAACCATATGAAGCCAAGGATCGCACTTGCGATCGCGGCGACGAGAATAGGTATGAATGTGACTTCGAACATATTAAGAATAGGGCTGATGGATAAGCGCTTGCATGCATGATACCGCCGCACAGGCGGGATGCCATGGGGCCATGTGCGTAACTCAGACGCTCTCAGGCGCGGAGAAGGGTGGAGGAATGACTGGCTTTCGATATGCCATCGGAGTATAGTCTCTGTGGAAGTTCACTGATAACGCAACTAGAAGGAGGGCGCCATGCGCTCACAGTACCCCAGTGCGCTTGAGCTGTTCGAACGATTCCGTCCGGAGTTCAGGCAAATCGCGTTGGTGCCGGCGGGATTTAAGATTCCCAACGAAACGTCCGGTCTCTGTAGCGGCCGGGTCTACTTCGAACTCCGCCATCTCGGCGCGCGGGCAGGGCGGCTCGAAGGGACGATGTCGAATCGCGATCTGTATTTCAATCTGCGCGAAGGGAAGCTCCGTTTCAACTTGAAGTACGATCCGGAGAGCCATTCTCCCCTCGCACAGCTCGAAGAAGCCGTTGCCAAGTCTCTCTTCGCCGGACCATTCAAAGACGTACGGTTTTTCATCGATCCGAGTGGCGAAGAAGAAGGTCAGTGGCGGTGCGAGCGGTTCCGTGTCACCGCCGATCGCGACGTGCCCGGGCTCCATCTGCCGGATTCCATTCAGATGCATGGACCGGACTGGAAAACCATCATCCCGCCCGGAAAAGAGCGTGAGGCGATCGAGGCGGCGGAGGTGCTTGAATGGGCTCGACACGAGCATTTGCGACAGCCTGAAAAGACATTCGACGAGAAGCTCGAGGTCGTAGGCCTCTAAGATAGGCGCGCGCTCCCAGGGCATCGGAAACCGATGCCCTGTCTTTTTACGACATTGCGGTGTCTTGTCGTTTCGAACATTCAGGCTCATACCTGGGCCGGAGATTCAATTTGAAACAGCTTTCTCCCTTCACACAGCGGAGGCGGCGGGATTCGAACTCGCGATGCCTTTCAGCATGCCGCCTTTCCAAGGCGGTGCTCTAGACCACTGAGCGACGCCTCCGCTCTATGAAGGGACTGCGATTTGTACCCAAAGATTCTACGTGAGCTTGAATCTTTGGACAAATTGGGAGCGATCGCGTGCCTAGACCGATGCGAACTCTCCACCTCCAAACTTGCCCAGTATAGGCCGTTTTTTTGCCTTTTCCAACTTTTTGGAGTATGGTCGAGATAGGATCAACAGCAAGGTGCTTACACAATGCGTATACCAATCGACTGGGGCGTAGTCGTTCCTATCCTCATCGTCGCAGCGATCATTGGGATCGCGTGGGCGAATTCAGACGCCGTGTGCGTCAAGATGCCGGATGGCAGCCTGAAGGACGTCAACTACACCGGGAAACCGTGTCGCTGATCCATTTCGCACCGCCCGGCTTCATGCCGCGCGGTGCGTTTTCTTATCGTTCCTCCCGATGCCTATCGCGTCGCGCCTGCCATCTTTCTCGGAATACCGCGCGTCGCTTCGTGAACCGCTCCTTCTCGCGTGTGACCTCGACGCGCAGCTTCCCTTCGAGGATGGATGCTTTCTGCGACGCCTGCCAGCCGAAGAAGCTGAGGACGCCATCGAGTGCGAGGACGATTATGAAAAGTACGATGACGTACGGCTGATTGAAATGCGGCGCAAGGAGGAAGGTCGGCGTGAAGCTCGCCATGCCGACGACGACATCAAGGATGCGGTTCCAACGAGTCTCTTCTATCTGCGCGATCACCTCGAACATCTCGTATGCGACAAGGACTAGGAACGCAATCGTGAGCGCGGCATTGAGCGCGAAGCCGAGGAAAAAGAGCGAGAATCCGACGACCATCCCCGAGAGGAAATGCGGCACGCTCCAGAGATCGAGGTACTTCCCTTCGCGCCAGATATCCGTGCGGATGAATTTGCCGTCCCTAGTGAGAAGCATGGAAATATCATGGCATGCAATATGCGTACGTAAAAGGACAGGCTCCGGTCAAACCGGAGCCTGCGTTACGTTCGTGAAGATACGATCTTCGACCTCTTCCTTGCTCATGTGCATGGGGTCATACGGCAATACGTAGTAGCCCGTTTTGGGCAACTTCGTATCGCCTATCGCTATGTAGCGGGAAAATGAGAACTGCGGCCGATGAAGCCCTTCTTCGCCCGTAACGATACGCGTGTACGTCGGCCCGAGATAGATCTCAAGGACGACGCCGTCGCCGAAGATCCGATACCATTTCTGGTCTTTGAGGTCCGCGTCGGAATCGGCTCTTTCAGCGTAGCCCTCTCTTTTGAGTCTCCCGATCCAATCGGTGAAAATAACGTCCATTCCTGTACCTCCTCAGCACTCTTCTCCCTTAGTACCACATTATGCGCCGATGTGCATGCCTTCAAGGGCGGCGATGCGTTCTGCGACAGGCGGATGGGTCGAGAAGAGCTTCGCGACGAAGCGTCCCGCCTCATGCGTGCCGAACGGGTTGGATATGAAAAGATGCGCGGTCGCGTGACTCGCCCGCTTCATAGGGGCCTCGTACGAGGAGATCTTCGCCAGTGCCGATGCGAGCGCGTCGGGATAGCGCGTAAGGAGCGCACCTGAGGCGTCGGCGAGGAATTCCCGGCGGCGCGATATCGCCATCTGGATGAGCTGCGCCGCAATGGGAGCGAGGATGATGCCGACGATACCCAGCACCATGATGAGTGCGTTCCCTTTGCTATCCCGGTCGCGACCGCCTCCCCAGAAGCTCATGCGCAGGAAGATGTCGGCGATCATCGCGACGAATCCCGCGAGGACGACCGCGACCGTCATGACGAGGATGTCGCGGTTGCCGATGTGCGAGAGCTCGTGCGCGAGGACGCCCTCCAGCTCGCTGCGATCAAGCCGCTCAAGAAGCCCGGTGGTGACAGCCACGACCGCATGCTTCGGATCCCGTCCCGCGGCGAAAGCGTTCGGTGCCGGATCATCCATCACATAGACGCGCGGCTTCGGCAGGCCCGCCGTGATCGCGAGGTTCTCCACGATGCGATGCAGCTCCCGGAATCCGCCTGGATCGGCCTCATGCGCTCCTGTCGAAGCGAGCGCCACCTTATCGGAGAACCAATAGGCCGAGACATTCATGACGAGCGAGAAGGCGACCGCGACATAGAGGATGCCCGGCTCCTGCAGGTACCATGCGACGAAATAGCCGATCGCGATGATGAAGACGAGGAACCCGAGCATGAGCAGCCAGGTCCGGCGGACGTTCTTGCCTTGCTGTGTATAGAGGCTTGCCATCAGATTAACTATAGCCGTTCAGAGAAGGTAAGAAAAGGCGGCCTGCATACGACCCCTTTTGATGGGATCTACCGAGGCGCACCATCAAGTACGAAACGATGCCCAGGAGGAAGACGAAATTGCCTGAGGTCATCTGTCCCTAACCACACAGATTCATGTTTCTGTTGCTCTTCTGCCGACGGCTCATCGCGCTCATCGTCTACGAGCTCGAAGAGAAACGAACGAAAATGCGCATGTCGGTTTTCTCCCTTAGGGCCGTGAAAGAATTTGGCTTCGAACGGTGAAAGTTCCGCTACGAGACGCAGATTCTTGTATCCGGTTTCTTCACGTATCTCCACGCGCGCTGCCTCCTCCGGCGTCTGTCCTTCCTCGATTCCGCCGGTCACGAAAGTTTCCCAATCAATTTTTTTCCATCGAAGACCGAGATCCTTACCTGTTTTGGGATCACGAACTAATGCGGTTATCGCCTTACGTTCAACAAATGGCATTTCCGGTCGTGGAGCGTCAGGGCCTTCGGCCACGAATAGAGGAACCGTTTTCACTAGCTCGACTCCTTTCTCAGGTGACCCGGACATGGCTATCAAAATTGCACCTTGACCGGCTCTTTGGCAGCCTGTTCGTTGTCTCCGAGCTTGAAGAATTCGCGCGCCTTGAAGCCGAACGATGAGCCGATGATGTTGCTCGGGAACTGCTCGAGTGCGTTCTGGAGATCCTGCACGACGCCGTTGTAGAAGCGGCGGGCAGCCTGGATCTTGTTCTCGGTATCTGAAAGTTCGCGCTGGAGCTCCACGAAATTCGTGTTCGCTTTCAAGTCCGGATAGCTCTCGGAAACGGCAAAGAGGCTCTTCAGTGCGCCGGTGAGCATGTTCTCAGCTTCCGCGTGCTGGTCGATGGTCTCTGCCCCCATGGCCTTCGTGCGCGCTTCCGTCACCTTCTGCAGCGTACCCGCCTCATGCGTCATGTAGCCCTTCACGGTCTCGACGAGATTCGGGATGAGATCGTAGCGGCGCTTCAGCTGCACGTCGATGTCCGACCATGCTTCTTCCGAGCGGTTGGTAAGCGTGACGAAACGGTTATATGCATAAATCACCCAGAGCACGATGACGGCTGCGGCTGCGAGCAGGATGTAGGTTAGTGTCATATCGATAATGCTAGCATAATGACTGTCGATCGAAAAGCTCTTTTATCCCCCATAGAGTTGGTGATGGGTGCCGATCGCTTCGAGAGAAATCGTGTCTTTCCCCCGTTCGCGGTACACGATCTGGAAATCACCCGTTACATTGATACTACGGCAGCCACGATATTCGTCGGCAAGCGGATGGTTATTTAACAGTGGATGAAATGGATCTGCCGAGAAAAGCGTGAGACGCTCATCAGCTTTTTTACGCACCTGCTTCGATAACTTTTTGTACATCTTCTTGAATGTCGTCGTGTAGTAGATGTACATATGCTGCTACGAATGCAGCGCCTTCAAAAGACTCTTTGCATTTTGAAATGGGCCGTGCATGCGGCCTTCGCGCCATTCGGCTTCTGCCTGTTCAAAGATCCGTTTTAAGCGCTTAGTGGGCTTCAAAGGTTTGCCAGGAAAAAATGGAAGCGCGTCTTCGCGCGCGACTTGCGCGAGGTAGAGCTTGATGCCGCTTGAGACATCGAGGCCCATCTTATGGAAGACTTTACGCGCCTTGCGCTTCGTCTTTTCATCAATACGGATCTGGATAGTGGTCATAGGGACAGCATACACGACTGATTGCGGCTGTCAATACATTGTCACTACACTCAGCGCAATCCGCCCGGCGGGATGGCACAGCCGTTGGGATTCGGCTCGGCTTCGCAGAGGCATCTAATGAAGGAATCGATCGGCTGCTCCGGATCGCAGGTGCGCACGTCATTGGGGGTAGCGCCCAGTTGCGAGGAAACGCCGGTCTGGGTTCCTGTGCCTGATTGCGAGCCGCTCGTCCCTCCCGCGCCTGTGCCTGGAGCCGAGGACTGTCCCGACACGTTCGCCGAGACGGTCGAGCTCGCGAAGATACGTGGTGGATCGGTGTCCTCGCCGCGCACGCGCACCAGTGTCTCATTGAGAAGCTTGTCCGTCGCGTTATGCGCGTTGCACACGAGGCCGAAGCGCGTCGATTCGGTGATGATGGGAGAGGTGAGCGTGCCGTCCTGCCCGCCGCGCTTGATGACGTTGAAATCAGAAGTGATGACCGCGCAGGAGGACGAGCTGACGTCCGTCCCCACGCTCGACCACGAGAGCTGCGTCGTCGAGCTCGCGTCGATGAGCGACGGATTCGCCGTGATAGCTCCCACGACCTGCTGCGCGGGCTGTGTCGATTGTACAGGCTGTGTCGGCTGCCATGGCGTCGTATTCGAAGCTGACTGCTGATCCTGCTGCGAGCCCGTGAACCACCCCATGACTCCTTGCAGGAGTCCGCTCAAGAGGCTCATCTCGCCGCCTAAGAATCCTCCGCCACCAGCGTCCCCACCACTTCCCGTGGTGTCAGGTCCACCTCCGCCCGGTCCCGACGGAGCTTTCGGGTCGGAATCGGGAACGGTGCCTGGCGGCTTCGCCGCTGGCTCCTTAGCATCGGGAGGTGGTTGCGAAACGACGATTCCGCCCCGCTGTATATCCGCATCACTGTCCGAGGGCTGCGACTGTTCATCGGACGAGAGCATGGTGACAAGTATGCCGATTCCCGTGAACGCGCAGAGTCGAGGACGTCCTTGACAGAACTGCTTCGTGCGACTGAACCACCCGCCGCCGTTTCCACCGGAAGAATCGCCTCCAGAACCAGCTCCACCTGATCCGCCTCCCGGCGGCGTGGCACCTCCCCCGCCTCCGGACCCCCCTCCTCTCTTCAGCCACGCATCAAGTCTCTCGGTCATTGTCTTACCCGCATCGGGATCAGCGCCTGCGTTTGCCTGTGCTGCATGGTTCTGCGCTTCTTCGTCGCTCACGCGCTTCACGGTATTGCGTCCGGTCTCTCCCTGGAGCGTCGCGGCGACGGCCTTATTCCTTCCCGATTCCTCCAGAGCGCTTGCGGCAACGTCACCTTCGAGCGTTCCCTTTTCCAGTTCGACGATGGCGTACGCCAGATCGTCCGAAGCTGCGATACGGCCCGCTTGCGCTTCCGTGAAATCATCGAGTGACGTAGCGATATTGGCATCCCAACCGCTTCGAAGTCCTGCCGGGATCGAAGCCTTCAGCGATTCGTAACTTGCTTCCGTCGCGGCACGATACCGCTCTTCGAATGCCGCGTTCGCGCGCAACTCGTCCATAAGCGAGCGCAATTCGCTGATGCGGTCTTCGCGGCTCAATGTCGGATTCAGCGCATCGGTCAATCGCTTGACGAGATCGTCCTGCGGCGGGATAGGTGGAGGCTCTGCCGGGAGCGATGACGTCTGAATCGGGATCGGCGGGGGTGTCTGGGAAGCAGACTGGCTTCCGCGGAAGCGCGCTGCAAGCGTCTTGATGCCGTTGCTCGCGAATCCGAGCGCCTGCTGCGCCAGAGCCTGCACGCGCGCAACGACGTCTTTCGCGTTGGTGGGCTGTACCGAATCGTCAACCATTCGATACACCAATTCTGGATCTATCGAAGGTTCGCCTGGATTGCGAACAGGCTCAGACGGTATGGCGAGGCCGGACGGTTCCTGCTGAGCGAATGTATCCTCACCAGTCGCCGTGAGGTTGCCGGCACTCCTGTTTGCAGCAATATCCGCAATGCCGATATCATATAACCTCACGCGCGTTGGCCATTCGGCTATAGGCGTGCCTCCTAAGAGATCGTTTATAGATACCGTATCATGCCCTGCCACGCTCAATCGAAATACGATTCCCATCCCGCGCGCGACGTCACCAACTGACACCTCGGTACCCTCGACATAGCCCATGAGATTGAGGAAATTTTTGAAAACACTGAAGGGGTTAAGCAGTGAACCTTGGAGGGCAAATGCTAGAACTTCATCGCCAATCTGGACTTGCGGGTCTGCGTCGGAACGCGCAACCGGATTCAGTGATTCTATAGCAACGGCATTTGCCAGCCGTGCCTCGAAGCTCATATGCTGAAGAAAGTGCCCAAATTCATGATCGAGCACTTTTCGTCTCAGGGAAAAATTAAGATTTAGAGCATTTACCACATGAGCGACTATAGAGTCGTTCAATACAATAAGAGGAACTTTGCGGTCTCCGGAGTACATGCCAATTGGCGAATAAATAATATCGAACAGGGAGAATTCCATATTACCCTTCAAAGCCCGTGCCATATCGAACGTAGAATTCGTGGTAATAATCAAAATGCCGGGACCTTGCTGTACATTAATCCTCCCGCGAGGTTTGATACTGGTCAACATTTCAAAGAGCTGTGCGGGCGTATTTCCTTGCAGGAGGCGGGCATTAAGCTCATTTTGATTCTTTATCGCAGCAAACATCCCTTCCGCGGTCGCAACAAATTCAGGTGACGGATTATACTCATCCCGAATCGTCGTGAGTGCACGCTCTGCGGCAGCCGGATTGAACGGCGTCGTCGCAGACATCTCTTTTCGCAATTCTTTCATGAGTTCTGTTTGCATGACAACTTCGCGACCGAGCGAACGTACAGACGCGAGACCCTTCTTAGTTGCCGCACTTATTTCGGATTCTCCTTGCGACCCTGACGTTTGCGCGGATTCGCTGATGCGGTCTTCGCGGCTCAATGTCGGATTCAGCGCATCGGTCAATCGCTTGACGAGATCGTCCTGCGGCGGAATCGGGGGAGGTTGTGTAGCGGAAGCCGGAATAGGCGGAGGCGTTTGGGAAATAGCTTGATTTCCTCTGAAGCGCGATACGATTGCTCGAGCGCTGTCGCCGACACGCCTCAGCGCTTGCTGCGTCACGTTCTGAATGTTGGCAATGACGTCTTTCGCACTCGCAGGCGGTACCGCTTCTTCACCCATCCGATAGACAAGCGACTGATCTATTGAAGGTCCGCTCGCAGGATTCGTAACTGGTTCCGGTTGAACAGCGGTGAGACCGCTGCCAGCGGATTCTGTCGGAGCCAGATTTTGCTGCGCCGCTCGTACTGACTTAAGAAGATCGCCCCCCGCTCCCGGAGGAGGTGTCCCGTATCGCGAGCCAGGGAAAAAGACTTGCCCAAACGCTCGTAGCTCTTGCCACAGAGTAGGCTTTGCTTCTTGCGCGCCGGTAATCTTCACGGCACTTTCCTGTGTCTGCGGTTGTTGACTCGGCGATCCTAGATCTTCTTCTCCTAATTCCGCGATGGGTCCTGAAGAAATGTCTCCCGGTGCATTCGTATATCGCGAAGCCTCATTCAAAAGATCGACGATTCCCCAGCCGTTCACGGGACCCTGACTTCCGTCCTTCAGAGCCGCCGCGATGCGCTGGACATATTCGACATCGGGTGTCGATCCTGCCGCAGCGTCGGTCTCTGTCGGATCCGACGCCTCCTCATCTTCTTCCTTTCGCGCGGTCCGAGCCGCTTCGGAACCTGCCGTACTTCCGCCAAATGGAATCTCGGAACCTGCCGTACTTCCGCCGAATGGAATTAATGGAAAGATCGATAGCATGGCGCCTCCCGTCTTTGCAGTATCCGCTTCGCTCCGCTTTTCCAATTTGACCGGCTGAGCTGGTTGGACAGGTTTCGTCGCTTGCGTGCGGTTGATCGGCGGCGTAACGACTTTTTTCGTTATCTCGATGATTTTCTGCACCCCTTTGACCTGCTGGAGTGTCTTGTTGAGATTGCGCACCGCGATTGTACCTGTATTAATCATCTTAGTAGCCGGTCCGCGAATCCACGAAGTAGGCAAGGTATTCAACATGGGAAGTTGCTTGCGGAATGAAAATATCTCTTTTATTGCGTCGTCGACCGGAACAAGTGCGGCTTCAATGGTCGCGGCATCAACGCCTGTCAGAGCGCCTTTTTTTTGCGCTTCTTGATATGTCGCCCTCACATTGTTTCGAGCTTCTTTAAGATTTCCGGCAGCTGTCTGAATTCCGGGAATATCTATCTTTCCTTTAAATACTTCTTTCTTGAATATATCTCTAAAAGCCTCAGAAGCCTTTACAAGATCGTTGCCTACAGCCCTCATTTCACCCAACGCCTTCTGTGTCTCTAGGCTCGCCGGCACGGTAACAGTGACTTTCTCCGGCTGCAGAGCCGCCTGGATAGACTTTTGCGTGGGAACTGCTGTAGCAGGCTTTTGCATTGGGACTGGCGGCGCTCCAAGTTTCTGGATAGTCGGTAACGAATTGCCGTAGTCGAATCGCACTTCCGTCGGAGCGGCCTCTAATGGAGACGGTGCTACCGGTTTCCCGGTTTCCAGCCCACGCATTTTTATCTGTGAAAGGTCGGGAGCGCCGAAATCGAATCCAACGCCCGCCGGAGATTGATCCGCTACCGTCGAAACGACCGGTGTCGTCGCATCCGCAGCGGACTTCTGAGTCGGAACCGGCGGGATCACGTTTCCATCTCCCTGAAATACTATGATTACTTTCTGAATGACGGGACGCAGGGTGCTAATCACAGGACGCGCGACACTAATGGCTCCATCAAAAACGGGGGCAGCTGTTTCGCCGACCCACAACAATGCATCAAGACCATAGCCGACGAACGTAGGGGAAGCGCCGATTCCTTGGCCCGCAGGAACTTCTATGACGCGTTGATTTCTTGCAGGCTCCGAAGGTATTTCTCCTTCTCGAACAAGCGCGACCGGACCCACGAGTTTGGGCTCCTGATCTTGAGCGGAAGATAATGCGCCCTCCGGAACGAAAGCCGTTCGTTGCAGGAGCGGGTCGAGAGACGCTGGCGTTGCTGCTGGTGGGGTTTGATTCTGAGCTACCTGCGTAGGTTGTTCTGGAGATGGGACAACTGGTTCTGCCGGGCTCGTCGGAACTACCTCTTGGCCTTGCTTAATACCATAGAAAGCAAATGGAGACGTCCCTTCCGCAAGAGGAAGAGGAGGTGAAGGAGGCAGCAATGCGGTTTTCGAGTCGGCGGCGACTTCAAAAGCGATCCCGAACGGCGTCGAATACTGAAGTGCAGCTTGGCGAATCGGATTCAGGCCGGAATCCTGACCCGCTTCGACAGTCGCTGTTGGAACGTTGACGCCTGACGGCGATATGCCCTTACTAAGCGCGAATAATTCAGATGTCGCATGATCCGCGCTCATGAAAATGTATTGCGGAGTCCCGTCGGTCCCTCGCGCGTAGACGCTCGTATCGCGGAATTTGACGAAATCATTGAATGAGAGCCTTTCTGCTGCTGAATAATATCCATATATCGCTCGCAGATTGTTCCTGAGCTCCGCCTTATTTCCGAGCAGTGCGCGGAGCGAATTGACAACTTCCTGATCAATGAATTCATTTCCTTGATCCCATACACTGGTTTTCGTCGCATCGACATGTCCGCTCGCGCTGCCGTACACGCCCATCGAGAGACCGCCGGTCTGCCCTAAGAGCTCATTCGCTTGGTAGAACGATGCAAATTGAGCGGCAAGCGCGTTGCCTCCCGTTGTATTCGCATTAGTCTTGATGCGCCATATATAATCACTTGCCAATGCGGACGGTCCAGTTCCGAAATCAACAGCATTGCCGACACTATGACGTGACGAATGCCCATTTTCAGTTGCTGCAAGGATATAGCCGATATCACTCTCACCGCGTAACGCGGCACCGAGCACCAAACGCTGCAACGCCTTCTCGTTCACGTTGTTCTGATTTGGATTGAGCGGATCACCATAGCTGTCGCCTGCCTCAGCGTCCTGGAGCGTCTTCATGAGGTCAGCAATCTTGCCATCATCATTGAAGACCCACGTGTTGATAGCGCCTTTAAGCGGGTGCGCTGTCGCAAGGATTTTCTTCCAATCTTCTACATTGTACTTGCCGTAATTAGGACTGCCGTCCGGTTTTGCCTGGCGTTCGAACGCATAGTGGCGCGTATAAATCGGAGTAATGCCAGGCAGGCCAGCTGCCTGCAGTTCCCGCTGCAGTTTGAGCGTCGCCTGCGGCCACACAGTGATCTGCTGCGCTGGATTATCAGGGTTCAGGACGACGAACGGCAGACGCACAATCGCGGGCGTGACGGTTTGCTGCACTTTCGTCGCGAGCGCTTTCGCTTCAACTTCCGTCGCCGGAGCTCCTTTCGTAAGCGCAAGCACGTCACCGAGGGCCTGGCCGTTCTTATCATATAGACGCAGGCCATATGGGATGGGCTGGGTCGATGCAACCGACGCGCGGACGTTTTCGGGGATTGCTGGTATCGATTTCAGTTCAGGAGATACTATTTGCCCGACCCCCGCCTGTGGCGGCAAGGCTACTTCAGTGATTCCGAGATCCGCTGGCATGGTACGTCGCAAGAATACGTCCGCAGCTGACATCACCTTCCGTATTCCTTCTGCGACAGGTACTGCGGGCGGCTCAACCTTAGCGACTTCAATCGTCGGAGCACTGCCGCTCCGACGCAACACGACTGTAATGGGATTCTTCCCCATCGCGTCCGCGACGAAATCTGCATGGCTGATTCCGGGTTCGTTATCAAAAATACTCACTTTTGCATTTCCACCTGCTTGAGGAGCGACGGAACTGAATGCGATTTCCCGCTTCGCGAGCTCGCGTTTCAAGATCTCATTCCGCGCGCTGGTCCCCGTCGAAGGAACGGTCGCGCTGATGAAGAACGCCGATGGATCCGATTGATGCGCCTGTATCCAATCTGCAACGGGAGTAACGTCACCATACATCGCATCAAGGTAGATAAGGCCTTGGACCCGATCACTTACGGATTTACCGGCCGCGAGCGTTTCGCGGACCGGCTGGAAGCCGCCGCTATAGGCGATTTCCACGATGGGCATCGCATCGAATGTGGAAACCGGAAGCCCCGTCTTAGTCCCGAGCTTCTGCGAAAGTTCCGTGAGAAAGCCTGTCACTACCTTCGGATCCTTGAATCGCGTCGAGACTGCCCCTACCAAATCCGGCTGTTGCGTGATAACGAGCACACCATTCTTCACGCCGGTCGCTTCGAATTGCGCGACGACGCGCTGGCGATCCTGCGCATCCGCGATGCTGCCGTTCTGGCCGAAATTGTAGATGTATATCTTGGCGTTCGTCGCGTCGAACCCTTGGGGCAGATACGTGAGCACCTTGCCGTTCTCAATCGGACTATTGACGAATAGTTGTATTTGCGTGATTGCCGAAGAAGAAACAGTCGGCGGCGGTTGGACAGTTTCGGGAGTGAATGCGGTCTGCTGGATACCTGGTGCGAGCGGTTGCGGTGTCTGGTGAGCAACTTCAGTCGAGGGTTCATGACCACCGGCAATGACCGCGTCTCGGACCGCGACACCTTCTCCCACTGCTTTATCGTCGAGCGGATAGTGCGAGACAACATTTGCAAGCGGTATATTAAAGACATCCTGGAGGACATTGGTGAGCCCCACGACCATTGCAATCTCACCCTCCGAAGGGTCTCCGTTGCTGGTCATATGCCTCAATTCGATGCCGATACTATTACCGTTACTCACTTTACTTGCAGCATCCATCCGCTTTGGCGTTCCAGGACTATTGACATGATTTGCTCTGCCGTCGGCAGCATTGGCGAGCGCCGGGTTGTTGATGAGAGGATAGACCTGGATTATCCGATATTTATTCCCTTCTTTAGCAACCACGAACGGCGCTCCGTATTTTGCGCACCTTGGACGGTCCTCGCAGTCCACCGTATGCATGCCATCCACAAGTTCCGCAACACTTTTGAGCTCGTCGGTATAATGCTCGACGATATATTGGTACAGCTCGACGAGAGAAGTTGGGGTGGGGTTGAAACCGGTCAGTTGCAAATTGTACTCCATTTCCGCGTGTATTTTTGTCCCGTTTTTTAGTGTAGCCGTGACTCCACCGGGAACTATCATGCGACCAGCATCATCTGTAAAGACAGGTCCGCTCGACGGTATCTGTGGCGGCGTTGCCCACTTTTGCATCATCTCCGCGTTGGCGGTCATTCGTTTACTTTCGGGCGTGTAGGAGAAGATCTCCAGTGCTCTTTGTTTCTCTTCCGCAGTGAAAATATTCACACCAGAACAGACGCTGTATTCCGCACATGCGCGTCCAGCACCAAGCTGGAAAAGTTGTTCGAAATCCGTCGGATTGAGACGTTTATCGGGATCGACTCCCGCTTTACGGAGCGCCGCCTGATATGCATCGCGCCACGCTTTCGTTATTGCATGATCAGCATCAGTCTGCACCCATATGACCTGCATCTCGCGGGCGGTGTCGAGCGAATCGCCGATGTCAGTGAGTCCGAGATCGGCAAGCGCCTGTTTGAACTTCTCTTCGCTGCCCAATATGTCAATAATCTCCTGACGCGACAATTTCATATATGCGATCGTCTTATACATGTCAGCAAATATTCCGCTGCCAAGGTCTGGATATGTCGCATATACCTCTCCTCCACTTCCGGTACGTGTGCCCACTTTCCCACTTGCTGCTGCAATAGTTGATTTGATAACGTCCATGCCGATGCCATTGAACTTATGCCCGCCGAATGCATTCTTGATACTGGCGAGTTTCGCACGATCCGCCAAGACCTGGGAAGTAGGGGTTGTTTCGGTTGGCCCGCCAAGTCTCATCGGCTGAGAACCAATCCCCGCGCTCTGGGAGAATGCTTTCGCAACAGCCGCCGTCGGCTCAACTCCCTGGTCGCCAAACCAACTCAAGCCCGCAAGCATGTCTCCATTTGTCATACCATTGAACACGGATTTCGCTCTTGCCGCACCGGTTCCATGAGGTAGAACAGCATTCGGACGCAAGAAGCCATTGGCACGTACGCGCGTGACATCGCTTCCCCATGCGGCCATGAAATCATAGATGCTTTGTGGGTCACCCTGCGAAAGCAGGCCGATCTGGCGAAGGAGTGCGCCTGCAAGAAAATCAGCCTGTAACTCCGTTTGAGCTGTAAAGCGTCCCCCTTCTTCAAAAGTAGCCCCGTCACGTATCAACTTCGTCAAGAGAGCGCTAATCTGATCCGTCAGGCCGAGGGTGTTGACGAGGTGGTGGCCCATTTCGTGCGCAACGGCGGCGTCAACGGATGACAAGTCGGTGTCCGCCCATTGTTCTGCCTGGAATTCTCTAAAGTAATGCGGGTCAATAGTTATGCGATTTCTGCTTCCGTTATAGACAGGACCCGTTGGTTGAGAGTCAGCGTCGGATTCTATTACTCGTATTTCTGGCGGAACATAGGCGTCACCGAGGACGCCACGCAGGTATTCATTAATACGAGTCTCCACAAGTCTGACATGAGTCTCAAAGGCATCGAATGGAATCTTATCGATCGTCTCGGAAGATTGTGTTCTTGCCGGAAGCACTTCAGAAAACTCGGGCGCTGGAGGCGGCGTTACTTTTGCAACTTCGCTTACGTCTTTTCCATCTAAATACGCACCACTTCTCCAGCCGGCTTGCTGGGCGAATGAAGACGGATCTTGGGATGCAGGTTCGGCTTGTGCTGGAGCCGAACCGATACCGATACGGGAGAAATCGATGCGCGGGAGATCGGCGGTCAATATTCCCGTGCCAAGCACGATCGACGCCGCGGTTCGCGCAATCCTGCGCACTGCGCTAGTAACCGCATTAGAGGCGCGGGAAAGAATCGGAGACTGCGCGGCTGCGTCCGCGGCGATAACTTGATTCAGAGGATCGGCAAGCGCTTCTTCTTCCATCTGGGTCATCCATTCTTCCGGCAGCTCAGTCTGCGCAACGCCGAGAAGATCATCGAGCGACGAAATCGCCCTGAGACCGATCTTCGAGGGATTCCAGCCCTCTTCCCGGAGCGCCGCAGCGATGCGCTGCGCATACGCCAGCGCGGGCTGCGGTGCGGCATTCGCCGATTGCGGCGTCTGCACTGCCAGCGCAGGCCGCATAGCTGCGATATCCCTTTGCGTATGTTGGATATTCCGCGTGATGATAGCCGCTCCCGAACCGAAGACCCGGTTGACTTGCGCCCTGAGATCACTTTGCTGCTGAGCCGTAATAAGGCTCCTTCCGGCGAAGAGATCAATGGCCTTATCGAGCGCACGCCGATAGCTGTCGTAGGCGGCGTCAAGAATATATGCTTCTGCCGGTGTCTGCGCACCCGGCATCACGGAGACATTATGCGGATTGAGAAGATTGAATTGCGTATCCCGATAAAGACTTGGCGCGTCCCTGAGCGCGCGCACCCATGCCTGCCGCTCACTGTCCTCCATCAAATCGATAAATTGACCGAACAGACGAACATCTTCGGCCGTAAACGGTTGTTGAGAAGCCTTCTTATTTGCAAAGTATCGGGAAAGCTGTGCGCGCCTCAGGCCTTCGGTCAGATCGCTTGCTTTGGCATGGCCAATCTCATGGAATACCGACGGTGCAAACCCGACGTCCCTTTGTTCCGCTAGATTGACATAGATGCAGCTCTCCCCCGGCACACACTGGTGGTCGGTACCGCTCAAGAATCGATACCCCAGCGGTAGATATTTACCAATATCCTTGCCGTTAAGCTCGATGTTGATGAAGCCGTCCGCCTTACCCGAATCCGAGATTTGAATGGCTGCGTTGCGGGAAAGATTAGTGTCATAGGCGGCCAGTTCCGCTTTCCGCGCATTCAGGAGATCATCCAGCGTCATCCGTGCTGGGAACGACGCGTCCATAGACAGGCTTGCAGGCTCGTGATCCCCGCTCAGAATCATATTCTGGACGGCGGGGTTTTGCCGCAACAGCGTCTCCAATTCCTGTTTTACTGCCGGGTCCGTCCACAGGATGTCTGCGTTGATTGTCCTGGTCGTGGGATCGTTCTGCATCTTGAGGACTGCCGCGGAACTGTAATAGATCAGGTTGTTCCAGAGCTCTTCCTCGGTGAGTTGCGTTCCTATAGGATTCGGCTTCAAAATGTTTTTGATGATAGCGCGACGCTCTGCGGACGGGATAAGCAGCGCGGTGCCTAACCCGACGTCATGCGCGGCACCGACTGAGACGCTTATCGCGGGCCTGGTAATTCCCTTCTGTTGCAGGTCGGCGATCACGTGAGTAATCTTCTCCGCCATGACGAGGTTGCGGAGGGTCAACACGGTGGGAAGCAGACCTTGTTGTTCCATCAATATGGATGACCAGTCTTGGAGCTGACCCTCAATGCTGCCAAGACTCCGCGCATCCCCAACACGGCTCGCGAACTGCTCCAGTCCGAGAGGGGCGGTAAGATAGGTTCCAACACCGAACGCCGTTCCGCTGCCGAGTATGCCAAGCATCTGTCGCCGCTCTATCGGCATTTCAGCCAGGCCCACTCCCCAAAAAGGAGACGATGCGATGAAACCGGCTCCTACAATTGTTTGTACCGTTATGGCTTTGAGTTCATCATCAACGGACTGATCAGAGGTCCAAAGATCGACAGCATAGAGCGGAAGATTCTTACTGGCTGCCGCTTGCGCGAGCGGTGTGGCATCGATAGTTCCATACTGGAACGCTTCCCAAAAACGTCGCATCCCTGAAAAAGTCCCCAGATATTCATTCGGCTTCAGAATCACGCCGGTTTCGAACGCCGCCGCGTTGGAGTCCAGGAGTTCGCCCGAATTCGGCAGGTTGTGCTGAGAACGGTGGATATACAACGTCGCGTCCGCCACCTGCTGGACTCGTACGTTGAACGGCAACGCCTGAGGCGACGCAAGCGGAGCCGATTCGGCGGAAGGCACACGTGCCACGCTTGCACCAATGGCACCGCCGAAGAGACTCAGGAATCCGCGTCTTGTAATCGAAGTGTCGGCTGTGCGAGATGGGTCATCCGGGCTCGTGAAAACATCTGCAATCGTCGAAAAAATTCCCCTGTTGCCCGTAAATAGTGCGGCGATACGGTCACGCACTGTACGCAAAACCCCCTGGGCTTCTGGGGTTCGGGCAGTCGGAACGGCAAGAGAGGTATTGGGCGGAGAAGCGGCAGTAGGAGGTTGGCTTCTTTGCGCCGAAGCGCCGTCAGCAAGCGGAGCAAAAGGCTCGATCGTGCCTACAGAACCGAGTGCCGTAACGCCTTGCGCGGTAATCGCATCTGCGTTCGCAATAAATTCCGCCAACTGAGACGGATTATTAAGTATCTGGGGATAGGTCTGAGCGAGTGCAACGAGCGTACCTGCGGCACGCAGCGCGCTGCTTGCGCCTAAGCTGTAGGCGGAAAGCAGTCCTTGCTGGCTTTGCCGCGCCTCGGGGCTCAACGTGCGTGCGTCATCAATTTTTTTTTGGAACGTCTCCGCCTCTCTCGCCAACGCGTCAAATCTCTCGACGAGTCCGCGTAACAGAGGATCACTGCGGAGGTCTGCTGCAGTTCGCGTTCCCGTCATCTGCTCTCGAAGAGCTGCAAGAACTTCACTCGGGCTGCACTGCCGTGCCTGAGCCTCGGCCGCGGGAATGAGCCATGCGACGATACCATTCCTTTTCGCTGCACTGATAAGATCGAGGCACTGCTCACGGGTTTTCGGATTTGCTTTATTCAGCGCTTCGAGGAACTTTCCGAATTCGGCATCCGAGAGTGCACGTACCGCGCTGCGTAATTGCTCGACAGCTCCTGATTCGCCTCTTTCGATCGCTTTCAGCGCGTTGATGACGCTCGCATGCACGCCCGCTTTTTCGAACGTTCCGATCAACTCCCCTGCCGCCTCCCGCGAGAGCGTAGCGGTGCTTTTTATTCCTTCGGTCGCCGGAATCTCAAAGGTGGCCGCAGGACGCGTGGGCGCAATTGTCGGGATCGGCGAAGCAGTCCGTCCCGCGTCTTCAAGCGCGACATGGGCACTCTTGAGGACTTTTTTCTGGTCAGTGCTTCCCGCGACCAACTGAGCTGCATCTCGAAGCGCACGTGATGCCTCGGTGAGCGAATCGGTGTATGCACTATTGGCACCAGCGGACGCTTCGAGAAGGCGGTCGACATCATTCTGGAGCCCGACGATCGTGTCGAATCCGGCGCCTTTTTCTGACAAAATCGCAAGTTGCTCCGCGATAGGCGATACTTCTGATGGAGACGTTCCGATGGCTGTACTTCCACCTGGCTCTTGTACGGAAGCCGCAACTGCGATCGCGCCGGCGTTATCCACGGCACCGATTGAGGCAAGGCCGGGGATGGAATCCCTCAACATTGAGGAGACAGGAACGGCTGGCGCCTGCGCCGCCGCTCCCGACACGTCTGACTTCCCCGTCCAGAGCACCCATCGTCCATCGCCATGCCCGATACCCACTTCCGTGACGTACGGATCGAGAAGCACCGCACGATGCGCAGAGCTCGCCATCCACTCCGAGAAGACCGTGTCGAAATCGTCGATCTCCGACGCGAGATTCTCCCCGATACGTATCGTTCCGACGCCATAACCTGCCGCGACCGCACGGCTCGCCGGCGTGGACATCACGCCATTCGCATCCGCATATCTATGCAAAGGAATCTGGTCGGTTCCGAAATGCATGTCTACCCGACCTTGTTCCGCTCCTGCTTTCAGTGTTCCGTCATAGCCGAGCGGCGTAAGTCCGGCAGCAGTGCGCGCATCGTTGGTGCGCGCACGATAACTCGCATCTTCATCGCTCTCGGCAATCGTGTCTCCAACGCGCTCTCCCCCGGCAAACAACTCATCGATGAGCCCCGCGATGCGGCTGAGGGCATCCTTCGTCGTCTTCTGCACCGCCTGTACCGCGTTCGTGAGAGGCGCAGGGAGGACATTCTGGATGAACGAGAGCGTCTGCTGTATGGGCGAAAGTGCCGGACTTGAGGGAGCGGGAGTCGGCGGTTCGATAAGTGCGCGGACCTCACGAGCAGCTGAGAGCGCGGGGTCAACGCCAAACGGCTCGACATTCGTGCCACTCGACCCCTCCGCGTTCGTTATTGCGTCGGCCGCAATGCCAAATCGACGCGCCGCATCGAGTAGTGGTGCCTGCGCGGGATTTCCTTCATTTAACGAACCAGCATAGGCCTCAACCGCTTTTTGCGCTTCGCGAAATTGCGGTGCGCTTGCACGCGCACCATTTACGCCGAGTGCATCAAGCGCATCGGTCGCTGCCGCAGCAGGAGTCGGGTTTAATGTAGAAATGTTGTCATTAGCGGCGAAGATCGCTTCTGATGTACCGCCGAAAGGAATGCCTTCGAAATTCGAAATTGCCTGCTGCCACGCTTCCGGCAGCGTGAATTCGCCGCTCGCAAGCCCGCGCATGATCGAAGGAAGTGCACTCGTCCCGCGCAAGGTGCTGGTGAGAGAGTCGACGACACCTCGCGCCATCTGCTGTGCGCGATTCGCAATCGCAGGAGTGGGCGTCCCCGCGAGCGCGAAGGCCGTCGTATCGATCGGTGCCTCGGTCGAAGTCAGCGCACGAGCAAGGCGTTTTTGTACGGCTGCATGCTCGGCAACACTTTGCGTCGCGGAGAACGCTTTCGATGTATCGGCATTCGAGATCTTCCTGAAATCAACTCGTTCCCATTCATCTAACCTTGCGCGCATGGCATTCGTGCGTGATTCCAAGGCAGCGTTCGGCTTCACACCTGTCGCGCGCACGCCCTCGTCAAACTGTTCGAGCGCACGTCGTGCAATCGCATTCTCCGAGGCATTGAGTTGATTCAGGAACATGTCCCCTGGATCCCGGATATTCGAGCGGGCGATGCCACCGAGTTCGCGGCCATCGCGCGGAAGGTTCTCCAGGTCGTTAATAACCTTTCTCGCTACCGCACGATGCTGCGGCGGTATAGCTGCATCCTTTGCAATACCGTCAAGCTGCCGTATCGATTTATCAGCTCGCATTTCCACTGCCAGCTCTGATTTGACGGCATTCTCGATCCTCTCGGTCTGCTGCAATTTCGAATACAAGGTGACTGTTTCGTTGTCCGAGAGCCTGCCTCCGTCAAGCGCTTTCCTGAAAAGCGTCGCCCCTTCCTCGCCTCCATTCTCGGCAAGCCGCAATGCACGAGTCACCTGCTCAGGATTCCGACTGGCTGCCGCTATCGCATCTGCCATCTTCGCATCGTTCGCCACGATGACGCGTTCGCCGAGCCAATAACCGCGGGTCCCGTTTGGTCTCCCGGAATCATCCACTAATCGCGTGCCGAAACGGTCTACGGGACCGTATTCTCCGGTCATGCCGAAGCGTCCTGGCCGCCCCGTCACTTGGCCCATCGTCTCGAAATCCTTTACGCCGAACGTAACATTGCTATTGAAACCCTGAGGGTCGTACCCTTCCCCGCGACGTGTTATGAAGACGTCTCCTTTCTTACCATAGGTCTTCAAGACGTCGGTCAATTCTCCTTTGACCGGAGCTCCATTGCGCGTTATTACACCGAATGCGTCTTCGTGATATACATTGCCGGTGAAGTCCTTGAACGGACCTGATCGTGCGCGAGCCTGAGTGAGGTATTCCGCTTCGAGCTTGGGTTCGTTGATAAATGTCAGAATGACATTGCGCTGGTCTTCTCCTGGGGCGAGCATCCGCTGTATCTGCGCGTCTGCTTCCGCATTGCTCTTTGCGATGACGGTCCCTTCTTCCGCCGGATTGAATTTCTTGGAACTCAGATATGTCGTGCCGTTCCCGATACGAGCTTGTTCGAGCGGAGCGACACCTTCGTATGTCGCAGTAAGTCCGCGCACCTGTCCACCATTCTCTAATACGCCCCGATAGATGTCGGTCTGCGCGACACGCGTGGTCGAGCGCAGCTGCTGGATAGCCGCAGCCGGATCGCCGCCCTGATTCTTCACCCACGCGATGAGGCCATCGGTATCCTGCGGCATGAGTCCGACACTAGCGTTCCCCCCGTCATCAAGAACGGTGAGCTTTTTCCCATCCGCGCTAAGGGTGAGTCCGTTCACTTGCCCGGACCGTTGCGCGAGGCGGGTCAGTGATTCCTCTGTGACGAGATTGTCGGCGCTCCCCTTCACGCCCGCCTGACCGAACCCTTTCGATTCCAATTCTCGGAGTCCCGCTTTATTTATCTGTGCGATTGTGCCGTTTTCGTTGGCAAAAATCATCGGGCGAGAATCGTTTGCGATCGCGCCTGTACGCGCTTCTTCTTCCCATTGGGATTTAGAAAGTCGTAGGTTTCCCTCTTCGCCTGCCCATCCTCGTTCGGCTCGGAATGCTTTCAGATTTCCATCAAACGCCGTCGCACCCTCGTCTCCAATCACGCTGCCTTTCTTCAAGCCTATTGCGTTAGAAAATTGATCAGCGCGGGCTAACCGTGCTGCGCTTGGCGCCGCATCCGCTCCTACGGTGCCGATGATGTGAGCAGTATTGTCTTTGAGCCACAGGTGGTATTCGTCGACCGTGACGCGATTCGATTTATTGAGTGCCGCCCGTAACGCGTCATCGCCAGCGCTGTCCGCATGCGCCAGTATACTGCCGCGTGTCTTCGGATCGATGATAAGGAGGTCGTTCGAGGTACGTCCTTTGATAAGTCGTATCGCCTCAGCCTGATTTCTCTCCCATAATCCGGTAATGAGGCGTGGCTCAAGGCCGCCATCGCGCAGAAGTTCGGCCATCGTAGGACCTCCTGCGAAGCGTTCGTTCAAAAGTCCTGCCGCGAGCTTCTGGGGCGGCGCCAATTCCCCGAAGAATCGATCGCCAAGAAGCGCCTTCTGCAACTTCATCTCAGTTATCTCCATGATTGTCTTCCCTGCACCGGTCGTCGCCACAACATTCTCGCCGCGCGCGAGAGCCTGAACACCGTACTTCTGGCCGACAAAGAGATCTGCCCCGCCCGGCGCTCGTGCTCGCAAGAGATTCGAATTGAATTCCGTATATACGAGAAGTGGATTCTTAACTTCGCCTGCCGCGATATCGCGCTGGAGTCGTGCTTCTGTGCGCGCCCATGTCCAGCGCGTGTTCAAGAGCGGCTTATACTGCGCCGCCGCCGCACTTGCGTCCGCAGTCGTCTTCTCAGCCGCGACAAGAGCGTCGGTAAACGTCATTCCCGCCTCTCGTGCTTCCTGCGCAGCAAGACGCACATTATTGACAAGATCGTCAGCGGCCAATCCAACGCGGCGAGCGCTTAGCGCGGCGTCCAATGCCTGTGTTTCATTCGATGCTAAAGGTGCTCCTTCGCGTACTTTTGCCGCAAGCGCGGCGTCCTGTTCTTCAACAGCCTTAAGCGCCTTCGCTAGCGTCGATTGTTTGCCGGCAATTCCCTCTGCGGATTCGGCCAGACTTCCGGCGGCGCGTGGTGCACCAGTTTGCGCCGAGGCTGCGGTAGCGCCTTCGGTGCCAATTTGATTTGCAGGGGACCCTCCACCACCACCCATGAATTCACGGATGCGTTGCCCGATTGTTTTCGGCGCCTCAGCTGAAACGAACCGGTCAGTTGGACTGGGACGAACTGAGCCCAGCGAATCAGACACAGGCGGCTGAGAAGGCGTGGGCTCTCCAACACGTGCCCCGGCGAGATCTCCACTCTCAGCGGCACGGACACCCGCCGCCGAATCAGCAGGGATCGGCGGAGGCACTTCCCCCGCCGCGGCAACCGGTGGCGCGCGTGGTGCTTCTGCAAGCTCTTCGAGCGCACGTGTTACCGCTGCCGGATCTGCTTTCGCAAGTGTCACCACCTGGCGTTCGGCTGCAAGTGCCTCTTGCTCTGCGGCAAACGCTTTCGCCAACCCTCCCGAGACGTTCTGCTGAAGCTGGCCGAGTGCTCCTTCGCGGTCAGCACCGGCGATGGCGGCACGACCACGGAGATCCTGTGCCAGTTGTCGATAGGCAGCCGCTGCGCTCTCATGACCCTGCGCAACAGTGCTCAACGTACGCGCTTCAGAAACAGGGAGCTCCGGAGTGATCACATCGCGAACGGCGAAAGCACGCTCGTTCGCAAGGGCAGCGCGTGCATCAGCCGCGTCTGCATACGCGTTCGCAGCGGCTTTCCCATTTGGTGCGACCTCAGCTCTGCGAACCGCGGCTGCAGCGTCCGCCTCACGACTGGCGACGCTTGCACTGCGCTGTGGAGAAAGTGCCGCGGCGCGTGCCGCCGTTTCAGCTTCTGTAGGACCTCCGAGATTGCTTCTGCCTGTCAGCGTCGAAGGAGCGCTTCTTTCGGCGGCGGCGCCTTCTCCTGACCGCACGGCAGCCGATGCCTCGCTCGCATATTCGGGTGCAGCGCCAAGACCGCGCAATGTTGGTGATACATCTCTCACTGCCGGTAGCGCAGAAAAATCTCCTCCAATGCTTCGTATATCAGACCCGATACCGCTCAAGGTCCGGCCAAGTACGGCATCGCCGATGCCACGTGCTGCGAATTTTGCCGCCTGACCGACGATCGGTACATTTAAGGCGGCGTCCGCAAGACCCCATGAGGCATTTGTAGCTTCGGAAGCAAGTAATTCGCCGAATTGACTGGACGCAGGCGTGAGACCGAGGTTGTACCCGGCCAAACTACCCGCGAAATCAACACCATTAAGTCCTGTTGTGACAAGCGCGCCAACTGCTTGCGGAAAGGCAGATGCAATATACATGTCATATTTCAGGAGCGCAGGCAGTTGATCACCGAAAGCACGCCAGGATTCCGCCACTCCCGCATATCTGTCCGCTAGTCTCATGAGAAGATTTGTATTCTTTCCCGTCGCCGTATCCACGTACTTCGCAACTGCAGCGTTAGGATCTTGTACTTTAGCAATAAGTTTCTCCCCCCAAGATCCCTTCGGATCCGGGGCCATCCCACGTAGCGCTATTCGCTTATCAACTGCCGCAGATTCCCCGGCGAGTCGCCCTATAAGATTTTCCGCCCTTTCCAGGCCATTGGGATTCGGAGTTATTTTTGTTTGTCCCGTACTCGAATCCACAGAATAGGTATCGGGATTGTTCACCAATTCGGCACGAGCATTCACGGCATTGATGAGTGCATTACGCGCTACGACTGCTTCCGGTGTTGTCGCTGGTGTCGCCCACGTACGTGCGAGCGCATCGGAGTAGCGGCCATTTCCCTCGATATAGTTCTCAATGTTCTGGTTGATTTTGATTCCTTTCTCGAGGTCGGCTATCGCGTTCTGTTGTCGGCGTATCGCAAAATCTTCACTCGTGAGACTTGCCATACGTAAAGGATTCCATGGGGAATATTTGTTCTCCATCTTCTGCTTCTGCAAATTCTCGATGTTAGCTCGTGCCGTGGAAATCTCATCCGCTGCGCTCTGTGATGTTAGTTCCAGGTTATTTATAGCCTGAGTTTTAACCGGAACGGTAATCGACGATTTACCCACAGCATCAAGCTGAGATTGTATATTCGCATCATTGAATTCCGGAAGATGCGCGGGCTGTATGGATCCATCTGATCCAAGCGCAACGGCATTGCCTTTCAAATTCGCATCGGCTTGTGCTTTAACTTGTGCGTTTATTGCGTCATTGATCGCCCCAAGCGCCTGCGCTCTATCGGAAATCCGGAGGCCTAATCTATCCCCTAATTTCGTCAGAAAGCCTCGATTATCCTGAGACGACTCGACTATCTCTTTTGCTGCTGCGAGTTCATCCATTGGAACTTCTCCTTTTCTCGCGTCTCCCGCCACGTCATAGGCAAAATCAAGTTGACTTCGCTGGATTTCTTCTCTACCCATTCCCGCGAGTTGCTGTCCGACGTCTTCAGGTGTAGGCAACAAGCCCCCTTGGTCCATTTGATTCAGGATTTGATCGCTATTAGCAATGGATCCGGCATCCGGCAGATCAGCCGCAGGTATTTTGAATGGGTTTTCCGCAGTCGTCTCAGGCTTCGTCCCGTTCCACCATTCGCTGAGGGGGTTCACGATGTATTTATTCAGTGCATTATATATCCCAGGACCGATCATCATAAGAGGGCCCCCAGTGAGAGAAGGAGCTGGCGTAATGGGCGGTGGTAATGAGAATGGATTGGCGAGACCTGCATTATTAAATGTACCCGCGGGTTGAATGAGATTACGTGCACCCTGCCCGAAAGTGTCGCCCGGGATGCTGGATTGCGGAGCATATCGGCTCAGCTGACCGATATCAAAGACTCTCGCACCGCTCGAATTAATATAATCGGATAATTGCTGCGGGCTGATGCGCCCTTGATCCACGAGATTCCGATACTCTGCGTAATCGCCCAATGAACCAGTTATTGTTTTGGCAGACGGGTCAGGGATGCCCGCCATCTGACGAAGATCATTTGCGAAGGCCTCCGGATTCGCCTTCCACGCTGAGATGATTTGGTTATCTTGCCTGATCTCTGCAGGCGTTTCCCACGACTTATACAACTTATCCCAATAATCGCTCATTTTTTGACCGAGCGTCTTGGCATCGGCGCCCTCGCCGCTCTGAGTACCCGGCTGGCCTTGTTGTGGGATAGTCGATGGTCCTCCTCCTTGCATCGCATCAATGGACTTCTGTTGGAGCTCTTGGCATGTGACAGCCCCGTTCGGTACTTTGCAGCCTTTCTCGTCCTTTCCGCCTCGTATGTCTTTCTTCCAGCATTTGACCACACTCCCTATGCCACCACCTGCACCAGCGACTCCTTGAAAGGAAGCAGTATCGCACTCGACAGCGGTTTCATCTTTGCTGTTATCGGGAGTATTGGTCGTCGGTGTCTTTTCGGCGGTACCCGGTTTAACATCTTCTTGATTTTGGGCGGGACACACTTCAGGACATACTTGGCTTACCTTCCCATTCACCGCGCAGTTTATCTGCGCTTTCCCTTCTGCGCATTGAACTTCAAAAGCGGAAGCGAAAGAAAACGAGGCAAGGATGCTTGCAACGAGGAAAAAAGCCGCGGCCGGCGCGTATACCATTACGCGTCATTATATAGACATTCGCCACCTTTCATTGAGGATGTCCCCATATGAAAAAGCGGCTCGGAATCCTTCCGAGCCGCTCATTTTTTGCGTGGCGCTCACTGCGCCCGCGCTTCCTGAAGCCTCATGTTCGACAGAAGCCCCCGTACGAGATAGCTCGACCTGTTAACGTCATCGAGCATCTTTACGAAGGCAACGGGATAGTTCCCTTTGGCCGGGAAAATTCCCGCGACTGGTCGCACATCGGGGTTACAGTTCCGAAGTGCCATCGCCAGATCTTCTGCATGGACTTTCACGCCGCTAAGATAGTGTGCGATCGTGTCGGCGTCAGGGCGATTGGAGCAGAAATAACCTTCCATCATTCCGGTCTCTAAGGTTCCTTCAGCCTGAAAGCTGTTCGGATCCGTGAGACTGATGGTAGTCTCGCTCCACGCAAGAGCCGTGCTGCTGACCGCGCCAGCGAACACAGCCGCTAACACTGCAATCTTGAACATTGTCTCCGCGTCCTTCGGCGCTTTGCTGCAGGGTTTACTGACAAAACTATACATGAAAAGATCGTTTCGTCAAGGGGATCAGGAAGCCCCCTAGAAGCTATTTTCAGCATTATCATGAAAAACATGAAAGCAGGATGATGTATTTGAAAGAGATGTGGATAAAGGATTACAAAAAGAAACGGCGACTATTTGCTAGTCGCCGCCCGTAGGATGCGTGTCCTTGTCCGAACTGTGGGTCGGCACGTCGCTCTGCGGTTCGCAGAACGTCTGCTTGCCGATCTCGGGTAGGCGGAGCCCGCCCATTTCCGACCATTCGCACAGATCGACTTCGGCTTCTGAATGAGTCGGGCCGACGATCTGCTGATCGAACAAAGAGACCTCTTCGGATGGCTTCGCGAACGCCACACTGGCGCTGGTCAGCGTTACCGCGCAGACCGAAGCGAGGATGATTCTGAGCATCACTGGCCTCCAGGAGTCAGCTAGGCACTATCGCCTGCTTTCTGTCGCAACTATAGGATCATTCTCCCTGACGTCAATGCTGACATGGATGTCATCAGCCGCCCGTGAAAAGAAGAGGCGCACGTTCTCGGACGTGCGCCTCTATAATCTTATTGCCTATCGCTTTTCAGATGCCGGGTCGGGCTGAACTTCCCGAGATCAGCTTCCGACATTCCGGACTTCAGATCTCCGCGAGGAAGATATGTGCCAAGCTCCTGCGGGTCCGGAACGGCTCCGGCCAGGATCTTCTGCATGCCTTTCGGATGCAGGCTTTCTGTCTTCTTCAGTGGCGCGTCGTCCGCGATCCAGCCGCCAGGTTCTCGGTACAGCCTGCCTGCGATCGCCGAGTCTCGGAAAAATGCAGAGCCGATCGTATCCGACCGCCCACTAAGCACTTCGATCGTGCGTGACTCCGTCGACGGTTTGACCGTGAAATCCATGAGACGAATCTCGAGATCGAGCGGAGGTGGAAGCTCATACGCGCTGATCGGATACTTATCGAGGAGCGCGCTTAACGCACTGATACGGGCATCAGTCATGATGATGAATGCCGCGAGCCCGCCGACCAATGCCGCCGTCATCACGATGCACGCAGCATCGATGAGCGGCGATGGATGATATATCTGTCTCTGGAAAGACATCGTTTTCTCCTCATTTCAGCAAGCGTCAGCCGCCTGCTTTCTGGAACAAACCTAGCATTAAAAACACAGAAGTCTACAGTCCTCCCGGAGGGATGGCGCAGCCGTTCGAATTCGGTTCGGCTTAGCAGAGGCATGCGATGAATGAGTCGATCGATTGTTCCGGATCGCAGGTTCTTTAAACACTGGCCAAGCGCTTCTTTATTTATACACATCGTGGTCACCTATCGCCAGGAGCGCCACGGTGTTTTTCGACACATGCTTGAACACGACCCGATAGCGATAATTGACTGAGAAACTCATGTATCCGGCGAGGCGACCTGTGAGCTTGTGCACGCGCAGCTGCGCGTGGTTCCGCGTCTTCGTGAATAGTTCGATCTTCTCGCGCGCTTCGTCCTGGAGCACGGGTTCGAGTTTTTTAAATTGACGCAGAAATGACGGTTTGTAGTGCACCGCGATGCGCGTCATATCCTCTTGAGGAGATCGTCGAGGTCGCCTTTGAGGCTTGGTTCGCGCTCCGCGCGCAGAACCGCCTCGACGGCGGCATCTTCCGCGAGCTTCTCCAGTGCCTTGCGCATCACGCCAGCGCGGGTGGAGGCAACACCCGCCCCGACGAGGTGGTCGAGTTTCTCTTCATGTTCTTTTGAAAGCGGGACGGAAATCGTGCTCATATACGTATTATACTTTAATATGACAATATCATATCGCACATTCTTACGAAACACAATTGAGGGCTCCTTATACTCCTCCCGGAGGGATGGCGCAGCCGTTCGAGTTGGGTTCGGCTTCGCAGAGGCAGCGGATGAACGAGTCGATCGATTGTTCCGGATCGCAGGTGCGTACGTCGTTCGGCTGTGAAGATGCACTGCCTGTGCTCGCACTTACCCCGGTACTCGTCGGTGCGTTCACGTTCCCCTGCGCGACCGCGTCTGACACGGATCCGCTATATGGGAAAAGCGCGGATGGATCTGTTGCATCCCCTTTCACGCGCACAAGCGTCTCGTTCACGAATTTATCCTTCCCTCCTTTGATATCGCATACGAGTCCGAAGCGAGCAGATGCAGTGAGCGAGGGCGAGATGAGATCGCCTGTCGTGCCGCCGCGCACCAAGACATCGAATGAACCGTCGATGACGGCGCAGCCTTGCGTGCCGACGCTCGACCACGAAAGCTTCGATTGCTCGCTGGAATTGATCTGCGGGGGATTCGCGGTGATCGATCCGGCCGGCGTCACCGGAGCAGGTTGCAGCGGCAGAGCCGGCTGCGCTGTGCTGCCTGAACTTCCGGTAAAGAAATCTGCCAGCCCCTGCAGCATGAGGCTCACGAGATTTATGCCGCTCTGCAGGAATCCGCCGGATTGCGCGGATGCACTCGGCTGCGGTGCGCTCGGTGCCGATGGAGCTTGCGGCGGCTGAGGCGACTGCGGTGCAGGCATGCTTGGTGCGGGTGTCGGTTTCGTAACAGGTGGCTGCGCCAGCGGTGTGCTTGGTTGCGTCGCGGACGGCGTCGGGGCTACGGCAATATTTGGAGCAGAAGGGGCGCTCGGTGCTGCAGGTGGCGTAACTGTGTCAGGAATGCTTGCGCCGAAACCGAGGCGGGCGGCAACGGAACGTGTCGCATCGACGACGCGTGATGCCATCGAACTCAAGCCGGAAAGAAGTCCCGATTGCGGTTCAGGCGCGGGCGTGCTCGCTGCTGGAGCAGTCGCCCCTGCCGCCGGGCCGCTCCACCAAGCGACTATTTTATTGAACCCTTTGGCTGTCAAAGCGACAGGACTGAATCGCAAATCGAAGATATCGACGAACCCTGAGGTATCGAACGGTTTGGTCACCGGCGGCTCGAGCGAGCCGGAATACTGTCCGAGCCGCGCAATCGCTTCGGAATTACCTAAGATGTCGAGCCGCGCATTCGCTGCATCGACGGCACGCTGCACCGCGGTTACGGAATAGATATTCTTATCGATCCATTCATAGAACCCGAGTGCGTGCGTCATATATTCACGGTCGCGGATATTCTCCACCTGCGCGACATCTTCCTGCAGGATGCGTCGCGCGAGGCCGACATCCGATGCGTCTGGAGCAAGACGGCCGTCGGCGAGCCCCGCATACACGCCCTTGACGAATTCACTCTGGGCGCGATCAGCAGCAACGTCCGGTGAAAGGCCGCTTTCGATACCGGCAGCGAACGTGTTCTCGAGCTGCGGCGTCCACCAATCGGGATGTGCAGGCAGCACGGGACTCGCGTCATTCTGAGAGCCGGTATCATTCTCGACGAGTCCGCGTCCGCCATTGGTTGCCGGAGCGGTAGGCATCGTCGGTTCACTATCCCAATCGGGAATACCTCCGCTTCCCGGAAGCCGGATAGGTGGTGAACCGCCGGTGAGCGATCCAGAAGGCGCGGTGAGCGGAAGGCCCGGGCGATCGAGCGGTTGCTCAGGCACCAGCGGGAATCCGTTCTGAGGATTCGTCGGAAGCGGCGCGTCAATCGGCGACTGAAGCGGTCCGAAAAGCTTCTCAAAATCCGCAGGAGTCATGAGCGTCGGATCCATGTCAGAGAATTGCCCGCCGGCGACTTGCGTCGGCACCGATGGGCGGGGCGCAGGCTGCGGGGCTGCGGGCGCGGGGGAAGAAGAACCGCGTGCAATGCTCTCGGCAGAACCGCCTGCAAAAAAACCAGAGAAAAGATCCGCCAATCCGGACACGAAGCTTGCGAACAGATTCGTGGAAGCGCCTGCGGAACCGGAACCGCCCCAATTGCCCCCGCCGAATGTGTTTCCTGTATTCGAGAACGGATTGCCGCCGCTATAGACCCCGTCATCCATGGCTCCGCCGCCGTTGCCGCTCCAGCCGGCACGAGGATTGAGCGAATATGAAGGGCTTGGCGAGAAGGTGGTGCCGCTTGAAGAAAGAGGTGGATTTTGTACGACCTGGATAGGTGGTAATTCTGCCGGCCCGCTGCCGTTATCGATGATGCCGCCGCTCGTTCCTCCGGTGCCACCACCAGAACCACTGCCGCTCGCCCCGCCGGAGCCAGAAGGTGTAGAAGGGATCGGATTCTGAGTGCCGCCGGTGTTTGGCGTCATCGGAGATGGACTATTGGGCTGTGATGGAGTGGTATCGGGAATTTCGTACGGCTTATCAGCAAGAGGCTTTCCGCAGGATTCAACCGCAACGCAATCCTTATTCATATTACAACGTGATATCACATAACCGAGGGAGCCGTCTTGGCAGGGCACTTTTTGATAGTGACAAATGTCTCCGATCTTGTATTCCAAGCGATCGTTCGATTTGCACAGCTGTTCAATAGGACGCGTGTCTTCGCCCATCCCCTGAGTTTGAGATCCAGTGACAGTTCCCTGCGCGAATACAAGGAAGGGTGCGCATAGAGTTGCGATCAAAAAGAGAAGCGTCGCTTTGGCTTCTTTCATTAGCCTCATTATATACAGCCCGGCCGCCCTTTCGGGCGGCCCTAGCACTTTTCTGTCGACAACTTTTCTTACTCCATCCCGTCCATGCCCCCCATGCCTGAGTGGCCTCCGCCCTCTTTCTTCTCTTCAGGCTCGTCCGCGACGGCTGCCTCGGTCGTGAGGAGTACCGCCGCGGCAGAAGCGGCGTTCTCGACGCAGCTGCGCGTCACTTTGACCGGATCGATGATGCCCGCTTCGTACATATCGACGATCGCCGCTTCGGTTGATTCGCTTGCCGCGTCGAAACCGAAGGCACCGCCTTTCTTCACCACGTGCTCGAGGATGACCGCGCCGTCCTCACGTCCGCAGTTCTTCGCGATCTGCAGCAAGGGCGCCGAGAGTGCGCTCAGGAGGATACGATAACCGATCGTGTATTCGTCATGCGCCTTCGGATCGACTTTCTTGCCGAGCTTGTCGCCCACTTTCGCGAGCGCGGTGCCGCCGCCCGGGACGATGCCTTCGGCGATCGCGGCCTTCGTCGCGTTCACGGCATCTTCGATCTTGTCTTTGAGGTATTTCATCTCGGTCTCGGTCGCGGCTCCCACGCGGATGACCGCCACGCCGCCGGAGAGCTTCGCTACCCGCTCGTCGAGCTTCTCCTTATCGAATTTCGAATCGGAATTATCGGACTGCGTGCGCAGCGAGGCGATGCGCTCCTGGATGTCAGACTTCTTCCCTTTGCCGCCGACGATGACCGTCGAGTCCTTCGTGGCCACCACGCGCTGTGCGCGGCCGAGCATGGTGAGATCGGCACTTTCGAGCTTCACGCCGAGATCCTCGGAGATGACCTGCGCACCGACGGTGATCGCGATATCCGCGAGCATCTCCTTCTTGCGATCGCCGTAGCCGGGAGCCTTCACCGCGAGCACATTGAACGCGCCGCGCAGCTTATTGACGACGAATGTCGCGAGCGCCTCGCCGTCCACGTCATCGGCGATGATGACGAGATCCTTCTTGCCGCTCTGCGCGAGCTTCTCGAGGAGTGGGAGGATCTCCTTGATAGTCGAGATCTTCTTATCGGTGATGAGGATGGCCGAATCCTTCGCTTCGGCTTCCATGCGCTCGGCATTCGTGATCATGTATGCGGAGACGTAGCCCTTATCGAATTCGAGGCCTTCGACGTAATCCGTCTCGATGCCGATCGATTGCGATTCCTCCACGGTGACGACGCCGTCCTTGCCGACTTTCTCGACGACATCCGCGATCTTCGTTCCCAGCTCCTCGGATTCCGCGGAGATGGACGCGACCTGCTGGATATCCTTCTTGCCTTTCACCGGCTTCGCCATTCTTTTGAGTTCTGCGACGGCGTCCTTCGCGGCCGCTTCGATGCCGCGGCGGATCATCATGGCATTCGCTCCCATGGCCGTTCTCTTGAGGCCTTCGTGCACGAGCGCCTGCGTGAGTACGACGGCCGTCGTCGTGCCGTCGCCCGCCTTATCATTGGTCTTCGTCGCGACTTCTTTGACGATGCCTGCGCCCATGTTCTCGAATTTATCCTTGAGAGTTATCTCCTTGGCGATGGAAACGCCGTCATTGGTGATCGTGGGGCCTCCCCACGAGCGGTCGATCGCGACGTTGCGTCCGCGAGGTCCGAGCGTGACGCGCACCGCGCCCGCGACGATATCGACGCCGCGCTTGAGGGCGCTGCGCACTTCTGCATCGAAAATAACTTGTTTTGCCATAGGGGGAATTATCTGAGTACTGCTAAGAGATCGCTTTCATGGACGAGGAAATATTCGGCGTCTTCGCCTTCGATGACGACTTCATTGTCCCAGCCGGCATTGAAGAAGACTTTCGCGCCGACTTTGATATTGATGGGGATGAGTTTCCCTTCGTCGGAGACCTTGCCCGGTCCCGTCGCGATGACGACGCCGCGCTTCGATTTATCCTTCTGCGCGGTATCCGGGATGATGATGCCGCCGGGGGACTTCTTGTGATCCATGTCCTCGCGCTTCACGAGCACACGGTCGCCGAGCGGCTGGATGGAATTCTTCGCTTGTGGTTTGGCCATATGCGTACGAAAATTTAGAGTGGTAAAGCGGCATGCATTATATCGATTTCCACCCCTCAAGCAAGTTCAGGGACGAAAAAAGAACGGCGTCCCCGGTTTGTTGGGAACGCCGCTTTGAAATTAACTCAACTGTCCGCGAACCTCAGCGGTTCGGCAGGAAGCATCATCGCGAAGAACTTCTTGAAGCCGGTCGTGACGACCGACCACAATGTCTTTGGCCTATGCACAGTCTTTGCGGGACAGTTAATGAGCGGCCGCGGACCTGTCGAAACCGGTAACGGCCTCAGCCTACGCTTTCGCTTCCCGGCAGTATGCAGTTCATGAAGTTGATGAAGCAGCCGGATCACTATCTTGCGGCGACCTCGCCGCGTGGTAACCACGGCGAACTTGTGGAGCACGTCTCTCGTCTCACGCATTTTTTGCCCTCATTGTTTCAACTAACTTGTGCCCAGACATCCGAGCATCGGGATGTTGTATACCCGCCGCGGTCGGCGGTCAACCGCCGCAGGTGCACGTAGGATATTTGACAAAATGTGTATTTTTGTTATAGTGCATTCAACGGAACAGGAGAATCTTTTGCAGTGGTCATCCCTTGCCGATTCAAGCTCCTTTTGATACGATATGCCTATGGAAATCTCGGTGGTACTGCCCTACGTGCAGATCACCCTCTCGGTCCTCCTCATGGCTGCGATCCTCTTGCAGCGAACGGGAGCCAGCCTTGGGGGCGCTTTCGGAGCTGATAACTTCAGTTCCGGTTTCCACACCCGCAGGGGGTTCGAGAAGACCCTCTTTCAGTCTACGATCGCACTCGGCATTCTCTTCGCGCTCTCCGCGCTCATCAATTTACTCATTAGCTAGACAGGCAGCTCGCCGGTGCGATCTGTTCGGGATGTTCTCTCGCTCTCTTCTAATTCATGACTCCCCTTTCCGAAGAAAAACGCGTCTCACGTTTCCAGAGGCTCAATAGCCTCCTGCGTGAATTCACGCCCTTCCAGCGCATGATGCTCTATGGATTCACCATACTCATGGGACTCAGCGCATTCGTGCTCCTGGCGAAAGCGAACGATCTCATCTCCGTCGAGATCCCCGCTCCCGGCGGCTCGCTCGTCGAGGGTTCCGTCGGCACGCCTCGGTTCATCAATCCGCTCCTCGCGGCATCGCAGAGCGATCAGGACCTGACCACGCTCATCTATTCGGGGCTCCTTCGCGAACAGAAGGACGGTTCCTTCACGCCGGACCTCGCCTCGGACTACGATATCTCTGCAGACGGCACCGTCTATACGTTCCATCTCAAGCCCGACCTCGCTTTTCATGATGGCAAGCCCCTTACGGCCGACGACATCCTCTTCACCATCTCGCTTGCGCAGAATCCCGACGTGAAAAGCACGCGCCGCGCCGACTGGGAAGGCGTTGTAGTAAAAGCACCCGATACGGGCACGATCGTCTTCACGCTGCCGCATGCGTATGCGCCGTTCCTCGAGAACACGACCATGGGAATCCTCCCGAAGCATGTGTGGCAGAGCGTCCCTGCGCAGGAATTCCCTTTCAGCCCCTCGAACACGCACCCTGTCGGGAGCGGCCCGTACAGGATCAAGGATGTGAAGACCGATACGACGGGCGCGCCGACGGAATACCGGCTCGTGCCGTTCAACGGCTTCGTGCTCGGCACGGCGAATATCACGCACATCACGTATCGCGTCTACGCGAGCGAAGACGCGCTCATGAGCGCGTTCGAAGGCGGTGACATCGACAGTTTCGTCTCGTCTTCGCCTAAGGACCTGCCGCGCACCGCGGCCGATGACGCGAACCTCATCCGCGTCCCACTCACCCGCGTATTCGGGATCTTCCTCAATCAGAACCATGCATCGGTCCTCGCCAATGCGGCGGTCCGTGCGGCACTCGATGCCGCAGTCGATAAGCGGAAGATCGTGAGCGACATCCTCGGCGGCTACGGATCGACGCTCGATGGCCCGATCCCGCCGGGCCTCTTCTCGGATACGAGCACGTCCGCATCCTCGACAGAGACGGATGCCGATCATGCGCAGGCTGCCCGCGACATCCTCACGAAAGGCGGCTGGAAGTTCAGCGCGAACGCCACCAGCACCGATGCGGCTCCGCCAGCTGGCAGATGGATCAAGGACAAGACGACGCTTTCCATCACGCTCGCGACCGCAGATACCGATGAGCTTGTCGCGACCGCGCATGCGGTAGCCGACGCATGGAGAGCCGCAGGTATCCAGACGCAGGTGCAGATCTATCCCTTGCAAGAACTGAATTCGACCGTCCTCCGGCCACGCGCGTACGATGCGGTCCTCTTCGGAGAAGTCGTGGGCCGCTCGCTCGACGTCTACGCCTTCTGGCATTCGTCGCAGCGAAACGATCCGGGTCTCAATCTCGCGCTCTACGCGAACGCGGTCGCCGACAAGGCGCTCGCCGATGCGCGCGCAGAGACCGACCCGACGAAACGGCAGCAATCCTATCTGACGTTCCTCGAGGCGGTACGGAAAGACAAACCTGCCGTATTCCTGTATTCTCCGGATATCGTCTACCTCGTCCCCACGCACGTGCAGGGGATCGATATCGGCACGATAACGACTCCATCCGAGCGCTTCCTCGACGTGTACGAGTGGTACCGTGATACGGAACGCGTATGGGACATCTTCGCTCCGAAGATTCGGGATTCATCGCTTAATTAACAATTATTAGCAGTAAACGCTTTATCAGCATTACCGACAATCAGTATGTTCATGCAACCGCCACCGCCCGCTCATCAGCCGCAGGGCGCCTCACCACGCGGCCCGCGCCCTCCCCGTCCCCAAGGACCAGGAGGACCCGCAGGACCGCATAAATCCCGTTCGCACGGCCGCTCGTCGTTCCGTACGAACCGCCCGCCGCGCCGCTCAAGCGTGCGCGTCGAGCATGCCGCACCGACCCGCGAGCGCCAGCGCCCGCAGACCCCGATCCCGCCCCTTCCGGCTGATGCCGTGCGCATCGTGCCCTTGGGCGGCGTCGAAGAGATCGGCCGCAACATGACTGCGGTCGAGATCGGCAACGATATCTTCATCCTCGACTGCGGCTTCGGCTTCGGCGCGGAGCACGATACGCCCGGCATCGACTATGTGCTTCCCAATACCAGCTATCTCGAAGAGCGCCGCGACAAGATCCGCGGGCTTCTCATCTCGCACGGCCACCTCGACCATATCGGCGGCATCCCCTACATCATCGATCGCATCGGGAATCCTATGATCTACACCCGCCGTCTCACGGGCATGATGATCAAGAAACGCCAGGAGGAATTCTCGCAGACGACGCCGGTCCAGATACGGGAAGTCGAGAAGGACGAGGTCATCAAGCTCGGCAACCACACCATCCGATTCTTCGGCGTCACGCACACCGTGCCTGATTCCATGGGCATCATCATCGAAACGCAGTGGGGAGACGTCGTCTTCACGGGCGACATCAAGCTCAACCACAAGGACGGCATCCCGTCCGCAGAGGAGCAGCGCGAATTCGGGATCTTCAAGGATCGCAAGGTGCTCGCGCTCCTCATGGACTCGACCAACGTCTGGCAGCCGGGATTCTCGATCCCCGAAGCGATCGTCTATGCGACCCTCGAGAAGATCATCACCGAATCGAAGGGACGCCTCATCATCGCGATGTTCGCATCGCACCTCGAGCGCCTCATCCGCGTCATGCAGTTCGCGGAACTGAATGCGAAGAAGGTCGTCATCGACGGCCGATCGATGCGCACCAACATCGAGATCGCCCGCGAGCTCGGCCTCATCAAGTACCGCGATGAATCCGTCATCCAGGTGGAAGACATGGGCAAGTTCCCTCCCGAGAAGCTCGTCATCTTGGCGACGGGAGCGCAGGGCGATGAATTCGCCTCGCTCGCACGCATCGGCAACAAGACCCACAAGCATATCCGCCTGCAGCCGCAGGACACCATCGTGCTCTCATCGTCCGTCATCCCAGGGAACGAACGCGCGGTGCAGAAGCTGAAGGACAACCTCTCGCGCCAGGGCGCGAAGATCATCACCTACCACGCCTCTGACGTGCACGCCTCGGGACACGGCAACCGTGAGGAAGCGGTCTGGATCCACAAGCAGGTGAAGGAGAAATTCTTCATTCCCGTGCACGGTTATCACTTCATGCTCCGCGTCCATGCGGATGTCGCTGAAGAACTCGGCGTGCCGCACGAGAATATCGTCATCCCCGACAACAGCTCGATCGTCGAGATCCGCAACGGCGAGAAGATCTCCAAACTCGGCGTCCGCGCGCCGCACGAATTGCGCGTCGTCGAAGGACACACCGTTTCCGAGCTTTCTGATGTACTCATGCGCGACCGCAAAGCGCTCGGGCAGGAAGGATTCTGCGTCGTCGTCGCGACGGTGGATCGCCGCACGGGACGCCTCCACAAATCCCCCGATATCATCTCGCGCGGGTTCGTCTATCTGCGCGACAACAAGGACCTGATGGATCAGACACGTCTCATCATCCGCAAGAGCGTGGAGACTTCGATGAAGAACCCACGCGCAGCCGATCTCGACGGCGCACGCGACGATCTCGCCGAGAACGTCTCGCGATTCCTCCTCATGAAGACGCAGAAGCGTCCGATCGTGATCCCGGTCATCGTGAGCGTCTAGTATTGCTATATTGCAAAATCCGTGCTATAGTTTCCCTAGCTGTAATAGCTGGAGGAATGACGAATGGAAATCGTCGGAACGATATGGAACATTGTATCTACGTTTCTAGCGTGGGTATGGTCGCTTCTGAGCATCCTCTTCGGCATCTGGTTCATCGGACCGATACTGCAACTCGCGTTCATCGCTGGAGTAGCGTGGATACTCTATAAATACACGCCGCGGCCTATCCGTAGTTTCGTAAGGCAGCGAGTGCTGCCTGCGACAGGATTTGCCCTGACTCCTATTCAGTGGTACTTAACCAAACTGATCGCGAAACCCGAATGGCTCCGTCAGCCTGGTGATCCGGCACCTCAATACATCGAGAAAATCGTCGAAGTGGAGGTGCCAGTACCCGTACGTCGCTCATTTCGTAGCTGGTTCTTCAGTCAGATGCGAACAGTGCTGATTACACTTGCATGTGTGCTCGTGTACGTATATTGGGAAACGGTGGGACCGATGTTCCGACTATAGCGCGATGTCGTTAAGAAAATGGCCGCGCGCGATTCCGATCGCGCGCGGCTACTTGTTTGATAATCTCCACTCTTTCCCTTTCTTTTCGACCATCCCATCAGCCTCAAGGCTGCGTAGCGCAATCTCGACGCGATACGCGTCTTTCACTTCGACGCTCAGTAGCGCCTTTTCAGTTATCGGTCCTTTGATGAGCCGGCGTATGAGGCCGCCGCGGATTTGACGGAGCGAGCCTTCGAAGGGCGCTTGCTTCACGTGATGCTTGCTGCGGCGCGAAGGGTTCGGATTCGCCTTCTTCACAAGCGTGCCATAATCCATGAGCGCGGAATACCATTCGCGCGGGCTTTTCACGCCTTTCAATAATTCCTTGAGTATCGGCATGAGTTTCGCGTCGGGCACTTTCTTCGAGCGTGGGAAGAAATGATGCAGGAGCGCGGCGCGGATATTGGTCTCGATGAAGATCTCCGGTTCGTCGAACGCGAACGCGCGGATGGCGCCGGCAGTGTACGGGCCGATAGCAGGGAGTGCCACGAGCGCAGCAAAATCCTTCGGGATTTTGCCGCCATGTTTCTCGACTATCTCCCTCGCGCATTCACGCAAGAGTTTCCCGCGCCGGTTATACCCGAGCCCCTGCCATTCATTGAGCACATCTGAAAGCGACGCTTCCGCAAGAGTCTGCACCGTCGGAAACCTCTTCACCCATCTATCAAAATACGGCACCACCCTATCCACCTGCGTCTGTTGCAGCATGATCTCGGAAACGAGAATCTTGTATGGGTCGCGTGTCTTACGCCACGGCAGATCATGCCGACCCTTAGAACGATAGTGTTGCAAAACTTGTTTTAGAAAGCGACTGTAATCTTCTTTGACATTCTTACTTTTTATCGGCATACTTCCGCGGGCTTACAGGCCTAGTGTCTCACACGAACTAGGAGTTCGCACATGCCACTCTCAAAACAATCGATTTTTGACGTGCTCGGTATGCAAGGACTTGATGCCACAAAAATCAACACAATCTGCCGTCTTGTTGCCAGAAACGAACTGGATAGCACCGAGTGTTTAATGGAACGATTCGCCAGCGCACTTGAATCTCTTGGCGAAGAAGATCAAGAGGAACTGGCAAACATTGAATGGATCGATTTCATCAAAGCGATGGCGCACATCGGTGTGGAGGAATCGCGACAAAAGACGCTGTAATTGCGGCGCAATATCGCCATACTGCCCCGGTATATTTTGCCGGGGCATTTTTATAATTCGTAAATAACATCCTTTCGTTCCACAACAACTTTCCATCCTTCGCGCTTGGCGTGCCGGTAGAGTTTCGAGTTCGGATTGAAACAGATGGGCTTCGCGACCATATCGAGGAACGGGATGTCCGATTCGGTATCCCCGACGCCTATAGAGTGCGCCAGTGAGAGATCGTGCTTCTCGACCGCTCGTTTCAGGATCGCGGCCTTATTGAAGATGAGATGCGCTTCCATCACTTCGCCGGTGAATGCGCCCTCGGCACCCGTCTCGTAGAGCGTCCCGTATACCTTGTCGAACCCGAGTCGTGGGCAGAACTTATCGAGGATGGTCTTGGGAGAGTGCGAAACAGCCAAGAGGAAATAATTTTTCTCCTTCAATTCTTTCAGAAGATCCCGTGTATACCGATATACGCGTTTCCAGTGGTCTTCGACGACGACTTCCGCGGCATCCGCGAGGATCTTATACTGCATGCCTTTGAGATGCCTGAGGAACGAGCGGACGACCGCCTGGATGTATTCCTCGTAATTCCCCTCGCGGTTGAGCCATTTCTCGTGTTGCTTCTCGAACTCGTCCTGCACTTCTTCCGGGAACGCGCCGATGAAGATAAGGCGCTCGACGACCTCGATGAGCAGCGACGAGCGGAAGATGGTGCCGTCCACGTCGAATACCGCTACACGTCGCTTTGCTGACATATCCCCATACTACAGCACGTAAAAACCTTTGGCTAAACTCGCAGCCGCCCTATACTGCGGGAAGCGTGTGTATGCTTGTCATCGATGGAGGTTCAGATGGTGAACAAGAACGCACTCCCTCCCGGACCGATTATCGCCGCCTTGAATGCGGTGCAAACGGCGACGCGGTTCGCGAAACTCGTCGAATACGTCGCCACCAGGACGTTCACGGCCGGTCATGATGCGATCGCAGCTGCGATCCATTTCGCTGACCATCACCTGTTGGCGGAACACCGGCAGGAACACTGGATCGATCCGGAACTTCAGGCACAGGCTCTGGACAATCTGGCGAGACAGGTGGAATCGGAGGCGTAACTAATGAGCCCTCGGCCAGCGATCAGCTGCCGGGGGCCATACTTTTGTAAGGGAATGCTGCGTACAGTCGTGTTTATTCGCCTTGCATACGTAACGGCCATAAAGGACGAGACCGTTGTTGACGTATTTCCAGTCTTTCTCGGGAACGAGCACTTCGAGATCCTTCGAGACTTTCTTCAGATCCGTGTGGTCGGTGAGATCGAATTTACGCGCGAAGCGCTTCACGTGCGTATCCGTGGGAATACCTGGCCATTCTTCGAACAGCTCCCCGACGACGACATGTGCCGTCTTATAGCCGATTCCCGGCAGTTTCTGGAGCTGCGCGACGTCTCGCGGCACTTTTCCTTTATACTCACTTTCGACGAGCTTTGCGGAGAGAATGATGTGCTTCGCTTTAGTGCGGAAGAATGAGACGGAAGAAATCTCATGCGCGAGTGTCGCAGGATCAGTGTCTGCGAAATCCTTCGGCGTCCTATATTTCTTGAAAAGAGCGTCGGTCACTCGATTTACCAGCTTGTCCGTACACTGCGCTGAAAGCATGACCGCGACCACGAATTGAAATGGTGTCGCGTGTTTGAGTTCGCTCTTGGGCACCGGATACGCCTTCTTCAGATACGCCACGATACGCGCAGCTCGCTTCTTGCGTTCCGAAATGCCCGTCATTCGAGCATGTTACTGGATTGTTATCGGAATGGAAATGGAGGCTTCATTCTCGGGCATTCCGGATGGGTTGTCGTTATGAAGGATGAGAGTCGCTTTACCATGATAATTCGGTACGGAGACTTCGACGCTGAACGGCACGAATGCACTGGTCATCCAATCGCCCTGCGCTTGCACGGGCATCATCTTCAGCGATGTGCCATTCGCATCAAGGACTTCCAGCGGGAAGCTCGCTTCGAAATACCAGTTGCCGACGGCTTTCCCGCTTACGGTGAACGTCGATGCGAGCATCGCACCGGGCTTCGGCGTAGAAACCTGTATCTTATCGGCGTCCGCGTTGTGATAGGTCGCTTGGACAGCCGCCGTGGAGGTTGCCGGGGTATCCGTGCTCGGCGTGTTCGTTGCAGGCGTATCCATATCGGGGCCAGGGAATTGGGGCGCAGTATCGAAACCGCCCATGTACCAGACGCCGGCCGCGAACGCGATGACGGCTATGAAAATGGTGAAGAGTATCCTCATTCGACGATGGTATCACAGCATCATGCGTGCGATTTCCACAGCAATAGAGACGGATAGAGGGAGCAAGACTGTCATCTGCAGGAGCGGGGTCAGGCCGAGGCCGAGGAACCGTGGCATCTTTCCGGTATATTCCCACCGTTTGAGCGCCATGGCTTTGTATTCGACGAAAAGTGCGATGAAGAAACCCACGATCGCGAGACCGAGATAATCCGGTGCCTGCGCCGCGAGGAACCAGATGAAGCTGCCTTTGAAAAGCGCGACGAGACCGATCGCGATGAACGTATAGAGGATGTCTCCCAGCGTCGCGTACACGACGACCGGCAGACGGCCTTCCATCTTCTCGTATCCAGTATAGAGGCGGATATGGAGGCTTTCCCAGATGAGGTGAAGCGTGCCGGCAACGAGCGCGAGGATAAGGAGCACGCTCATATCCTAGAGTTCGGCGAGTACTTTCGCGATCTTATCGGAATCATGGCGCGCGAGATCGGATTCGGATACGAAATCGCCGGTGATGATCCCGCTTGCGTAACGCTCGAGTTCTTTCGTGTCGATGACGATCGGTTCCTTCTTTTCCTTGGCATATGCGGCGAGGACGTCGGCATCCGGTTTCTTGTCGTTGCAGATGACGTAATCGAACTTCTCGAGCCCTGCGTAGCGGCACATCTCTTTGGCGACGCTTGATGCGGTGTAGCCGTTGGTCTCGCCCCACTTGCTCATGAGCGGCGCGACGAGCACCTTCTTCGCCGTCGAAGCACGCAGTGCATCCGACATCCCTTCGACAACGATTCCCGGCAGAAGCGACGAGTAGAGATCCCCCGGACAGATGATGATCGTATCGGCATCGATGATGGCGTCTTCCGTCTCTTCGTAGATGCGGGCATGCGGCTTGAGGCTCAGTTCCGTGATGTGCAGATTACCGTCGTGTTTCGGTATATCGATATTCGTCTCGCCCTCGATCTCCGTGCCGTCTTCGAGTACCGCGTGTATGTGCGCCTTATCGAGGGAAACCGGCAAGACGCGGCCTTTGATGTCGAGGAGTTCCGACGCCTTCTTGATGCCTTCGATATCGCTGCCGTAGACGTTGGTGAGCGCGACAAGGAAGAGATTGCCGAAACTGTGCCCATGGAGCGCGCTCTTTCCATTGCCGTTCCCATTGCCGTTCTCGAAACGATACGCGAACAGCTTACGAAGGATCTCGGCGCGCTTCCCTTCGGAGAGCGCGAGGAGGCAGCGACGGACGTCGCCCGGCGGGAGGACCCCAAATTCATCGCGTAGGACGCCCGTCGAGCCGCCCGAATCGAACATGCTGACGACCGCCGTGATATCCAGCGTATACATCTTGAGACCGCGCAGGATGACGTAGCTTCCGGTGCCACCTCCGATAGTCACGACTTTCTTCATTCCAGCCTTTTTACACTACAAACGGCAAACACACAATGAAATACGGCCTAGTGCGCGGCGTGCCCGCCGCCGCTGGCCTGCTCTTTCTTGCCGTGATCATGACTTCCTTCATGGCCATGATCGTTCTTCTTGCCATCCTTCTTTTCGTGTTTTCCTTTCTTAAAGGGCGCGAGCAAAAGCTTCTCGAGCCAAGGATATACCTTACCGGAGAGCCACCACATTCCCATGAACAATCCCGCACCGAACATGAGCACTGCACCTGCTCCGATCCCCACGATGCCGCCGGCGATCGCCGCGCTATAGAACACGCCGCCCCGAAAGTCCCGCGCCTTGGCTTGCGCGTCCGTCCAGGCCTCGCGATATGTCTGCAGGCTCACCGGAGTGCTCTCGGCGGAAACCGCCGCACCCCGGAGGGCTGTCACGTCTATTGCGCGCGATCCGGGCGTCGGCAGAACATCCGGCGCGGGTTCGGACACCGGTTCTTCCGCTACCTCTGGCATGGGGATCCCCTCGCGCTTGCGATATGCGGCTTCAATGATCTTCTGAGCGTCAGGGTGCGCAAGATCAGTGAGATGCGCGTCTTTTGCATCAAGGCCGAGCGCGCGGAGATGTTCGGAAGAGAGCGATTCGTCCTCTTCGGTACCGTCACTGGCGGGAATGACCACGCGATGATCCGGATGTCCGATATCGAGCGCTCCCGGGGCGATCTCCTTATAGACTTTCTCGATGCGCACCCCTTTGGAGCTGGGTCTGCCGGGAATGAATTCTTCCATGCGCACAGTATATCCTGTTGCACATTCGGAAAGGGCTGCTACCATTGCCGTACACGCCCCATATCGTATCAAGAGAGCGGCGAAAGAACTGGCTTCGCGACCCGCCGGCAACCCTCCGACCTAACGGCCGAAGAAGGTGCCAATTCCAGTCCCATCCGGGAAGATACTTTCGTCGAGCATCTCCCTGTACGGGAGATATTTAATTATCAAGAACGTAGTTTGTAGTACGTAGAACGTAGTATGAAAATCCATCACATTGATACCACGTCCCTCGCTACGAACTACGTACTACGTTCTACGAACTGACCTATGTACGACTTGCTGAAATATTATACGACCGAAAGCGTGACCTCGGGACATCCCGACAAGGTCTGCGATCAGATCTCAGATGCCATCTTAGACGCCGCGCTCACGCAGGATCCGAATAGCCGCGTCGCTATCGAGAGCTTCGGTACGCATGGCGAGATGCTCATCGGCGGCGAGATCAAGACGAATGCGGATATCGACATGGAAAGAATAGCCCGCGGCGTCTATACCGGAATCGGCTACACCGATCCTTTGAATATCCGCGTGCATGTCGCGCGCCAGTCGAATGACATCTCGCAGGGAGTCGACACCGGCGGCGCCGGCGACCAAGGCATCATGTACGGCTACGCGACGGATGAGACGAAGGAGATGCTCCCGATGGGCGTCGTCTATGCGCATGCGCTCGCGCGGCGCCTTGAGGCGATCCGCCGTGATGGAACGCTTCCCTTCCTTCGGCCGGACGGGAAGACGCAGGTGACGATCAAGGAAGGCAAAGTGGTGACGGCGCTCACGTCGACGCAACATGCCGAAGATGCGGAACAAGACGCGATCCGCGCCGGACTCATCGAGCACCTCTTCACGCCGGTCTTGGGATCGATCGAAGGAATCGAGATCCTCGTCAATCCGACCGGCCGATTCGTGCAGGGCGGATTCGAGGCCGACGCAGGGCTCACGGGACGCAAGATCATGGTGGATACCTACGGGGGACTGCTTCCGCACGGTGGCGGTGCATTCTCAGGAAAAGACGCGACGAAAGTCGACCGCTCGGCGGCGTACATGTGCCGATTCGCGGCTAAGAACCTCGTCGGGAATGGCTACGCGAAGAAGGCACTCGTATCAGTCGCGTATGCGATCGGCCGCGTGGAACCCGTCATGGTGGAAGCGTTCGACGATACGGGCACAAACCTCTCCGAGCTCGTGAACAAGAATTTCGATTTCCGTCCGCGCGCGATCATCGAACGCCTCGGCCTCACCAAGCCGATCTTCCGGCCGACGGCCGCCTACGGCCACTTCGGTGTCGAAGGCCGCCCATGGGAGATGGTAGAGAAGATATAAAACGAAGCCCCGCGGAAGCGAGGCTCCGTCGGGACTTCAGGTGCAAACCTCGATCGTAGTGTCCGAGCTGATGACAACGCCAACGCCTTCTTCAATGGCGCACAAAAGACCCCGACGACCGTGGATCTTCTTAACGAGCAAGCGGTGCAAAGGCGCAAGATTCTTGCATGGTTGGTTTTGTTCAACCACCCTAAGAAGTATCTTATCCCCTATAAGAATCTCCGCTCCGTCGGGGATATCGGAAAGGTCTCCCAAGCCCTGAGTCGTGATATTCTCGCCAAGACTTCCGGGGCCGAGAGTGAGTCCGAGTTCGCGATTGAGATCTTCGATAACCTCGTACGCGACCAATGTGATATGGCGATCGGTATTCGGCTTAAATGTCCCGGGCTTGCTGAAGCTGCGGCGCATCTCGCGATTGTGGTAATCGCCTTCTAAACCGAATCTTCCGACGCATACCGGTGTCGATGAGGCATACTTGGGTATGCCCGCATCAGGACTGATGCAGACCGCAACGACTGTTCCTCGCATTTGAACATCTCCCTTTCTGGAAAACTATTCGAGTTTTAGCACAAACTCATGCATCAAGCGAATACTCGTCCGGCCCGAGGAGCGCGAGAGCGAAGGTCGACATCATGATGGCGAAATCTCGTACCGCGACCGCGGTGAAGCCCAGGTCGAAGATTATGACGGCGAGATGGATGGCGAGGAGGCACGCGGCAACGCGCATGTAGAGGCCGAGCGCGAGGAGCGATCCTGCGGCGATCTCGAAGCCGCCGTTGAGAAGGACTATCATGCTCGGCTCGAGACCGGTGAGAGAACTCGCCCACTGTGGCACGAGCGAAGTCCACATCGATGGATCGAGGAATTGCGAAAAGCCGAACCAGAGGAACAGCATCGCGAGCCCGATGCGAAGTACGAATATCCCCCGCTTCATAGCGCCATCCTTATTCATAATCATTGCGTGAGAGTGCCGACTTTGAGCGTTGCTAAGATCGCTGCCTGCTGCGCCCCGCCGCCGTGTTGGACGTTGAATGCAGCTGAGCCGTCCTTGCCGCAGAGACCGAGGATGGCCTGCTTGCCGCCCGGATGGCGCGGGATCCAGCTCGTAAGATCGTAGACGCCGCCGTTGATGGTGCTCCAGCAATCTGACTCGTTATCATGCCTTGCGACATCGGCGAGGGAGTATTGCCCCTGCTGCACGGCAGGCTGCTGCATCGCTTGGACGAGATTCTGATTCTCCCTTTCTCCTTTCTGCCAGGATACGAGCGCACCAGCCCCGCCGATGACGACGAGGCCGATGATCGCAGGAACGATTTTGCTGTTCATATGGAGTATCAGTATATCGCACGGACAGACCCGCTTCGACGCATCAGAGTGCCGCGCCGGCGATGAATTCGATAAGGAGGATGCCGAGGAAGTTCATCGTGTAGGAAATAGGAATGAACGCCGCGATGGGGACGCGCGAGAGTCCCATCATCGCGAGTCCGAGCTCGTCCGGCAGCGGCGAGGCGATGATGATGGCTCCCGTGAGCGGCATGAGCCAGTGGAGGAACGGATGGCGGAAGAGCCTTCTCAGCCGCGCGAACCGGCGTCCGGAGAAAATGAGTGCTATGTCGTCGGAGACATGGTCACGCACGAAGACGAAAAGGAACAGGTCGCCGAGGACGGCGCCGCCCGCGCCGATGAGCGCGACGTAGATATGCGAGTGGAATTCGCCGAACGCGGCGAGTGCCACGGATGCAGGAGCTAGCGTGAAAAGCGACGTGAAGAAGAATCCAGCGACGAATGTCGCGACGAGCGGATGCGTGACCGATTGTACCCATTCCTCGATGAGCCCGGAACGGGCGAGGATGAGCGCGAGGCCCACGCTCATCACGACAAGCAGGCCGTCGCGGAAAAGCCGCTGGTACTTCTTGTGGATCTTCATGCGTTGAAGAGGAATGCGAGGACGGCAGCGCCGACGAGGATGCGATATGCGCCGAACGATGTGAACGAATGCGTCTCGATGAAGCGGATGAGGAACCGCACGCCGGCATACGCGGCTATGAAGGAGACGATGAAACCGACGATGATGAGATCCCATTCGGCCGTCGCGAATGCAGAGCCGGACTTGAGGAGGTCATATCCCGTCGCCGCGAGCATCGTCGGGATGGCGAGGAGGAACGAGAACTCGACGATCTCCTTGCGTCCAATACCGAGGAGCATGCCGCCGACGATCGTCGCTCCCGCGCGCGACACGCCGGGGACGATGGCGAGCGCCTGGATGCATCCAATGAAAAAGGCGGTGCTATACGGCATCTCCGAAAGCGGCTTCCCTTCCCTCACCCTGCCTGTATGCCAGCGCTCGAAGAGGATGAGGACGATGCCGCCGATGAGCAGCATCCATGCTATGAGCGCGAGATTCTCGATGAGATAGCTCTTGAGGATCTTGTAGAGGAGGAAGCCGATGACCGCCGTCGGAAGGAATGCGACAATAACGCGCTTCAATACCGCGAAGTCGAAGACAAGCGTCTTCCAGTAAAGAAGAACGACGCTCGCGATGGCTCCCAGCTGTATCGCGATGATGAAGCTCGAGAGGAACGCGCTCTCCGGTATGCGCAAGAGTTGGGAGACGATGACGAGATGCCCTGTCGATGAGATGGGGAGGAATTCGGTGAATCCTTCGACTAGCCCCAGGATGATCGAATCGAATATCGTCATCCCGTTAGAAGCAGGACGCGGACGACATCGTGCCGTTTCCTACTCCGTTACTCTTTGTAAGCATGATATTCATATACTCCTTTCTTGCGCGTCTGCGGCTTCTAACGGGATCACATCATTTCACCCGGTTGAACGATAATGCGTTCCCGCGATCGAGGTAGATGAGATCGAGTGAATCCGCGTCTGCCGTGATTATCTTGAAATACAGCTTCTCGCTTTCGTTCATCGAGAGGGAAAGATATGCCGCACCCTCCTCCATGCTGCCGGTGAACGCCGAATCAGGGACTTCCTTGGTGAACACCATCCAATGCCCGGTTGATGTGGTTGAAGCGCCCGCGTATGAGTCGATCGCAGTCCCGTCGTTGCGGATCTCGCGCGTGAACTTCGGATCATCGATGGATTGCCACATCCCGACGATATTGCTCATCATCTGCGCGGCATCGCTCACCGCGCTTTGCGCCGTCGCGTTCGCATCGGAAGGAGGCGTGCTCTGAAAGCCGTGATCATAGCCGATGAAGTACCCGAGCCCCGCAGCGACGATAAGACCGACGAGTATGGCGAAGAGATATTGCATATCCGAATGATACATCATTTTTCAAGCTTCAAATGAGTCTTACGTGCGCATTGTTCTCAGAGAACATCGCGCAGCAAATACCCATACGTGAAGACCAGAGCAGTAGATGTGACGTCGAAGCGTCTAATCAGGTCGTGTTCGGGTGAGAACAATGCGCACGTAGGCGAGAGGCCCTACCACATCCCGAATCCCTTCCCTGCGAGGTACGCCCCCATGACGATCGCGACGAGTCCGCCCGAGGTGTACCACGTCGAAGTATTGAACTGCTTCATCAGCTTGCCGATCTTCGTGTACGGCATCGAGAGATAGATGATCCCTTCGACGGCCATCCAGGCACCGATGAGCGTGATGAGTCCCTCCCATGTCGCCGTGAAGATAGGGTGCGCGATGACGATGGCAAGGCCTGCGAGGAGCTCGGCGACGCCGAGAATGACAAGGAGCGCCCTGCTGCCGAGGATCTCGGTGAAGATCGGCATGAACGACTTCTGGCGCATCATGATGATGCCGCCGGCGATGAGGAAATACAGACCGAATAATTTCGCAAGGAAAATCGAGAGATCCATATTCAGATAAAAGTTTCCCTAAAAGGTAATGCGGGTATTGTAGCGCATCCGCGCGCCTGAAAAGGACTTTGCCGAGAGAGGCGTGGATAACTATTCGGGGCGTGTGTGCATAGTCGCCGGACATGGAAGCATCATCTGATAGCATGCATGCATGAGAAAGCGCTCGGCGCTCGGATTCACTTTGACAGGTTTCGCCGCAGGCGCGGTGCTCTTCACGGCCGCGAGCATCGTCTTGGCGTGGACAGGTCCGACATCCGCTCCGCCGAATGGGAATGTGTCGGCGCCCATCAACGTCGGCACGATCGATCAGATCAAGAGCGGCGCATTCGGCGTAAAGAGTATCTCGCCACTCGTCTTCGACTTCGAAGTGAACGGTTCAGCCCTCGTCAGTTCCCTCGCCGTCACGGGGAACGCACTCCTCTCTGGTGCCTCTCGCTACCTCAGCTTCGGTTCGACCGCTGGATCAACAGGGTATGGCTTCCGAGACAATGCGGGAACGATGGAATTCAAGGATAGCGGGGGGAATTGGCAGAGCATGCTTTCAGCTTCCAGTGCTTTCTCTCAAATCAATTTCGCCGACGGCACGACGCAGACAACGGCGGCAGGCGGTGCAACGAACGGTACTGTGGGCGGCGGATGTACCGGAGTAGGCGGACCACAGGACCGGCTTTTTGAAGGTGGCCCCGTACCGGAAAGCGGCTGGGGCAACGCGACACAGTGTTCGACAAGCACCACATGCGACCCAGGCACAATGAGCGGGACATGCCCAGTTGGATACACGGCGACTCGAATCGGTGGAGGCTCACTTGCCTGCATCGGAGGAAGCAGTGATTGTGGTTGTGGCGGTACGTTCCAATGGCCCGGTACAGCCAACTATAAGCCATCTTATTACCCAGCGCCTATGATGTGTATAAAAGACTAGCGTGATGGCTCTCAGATGCTGGCTTGCCATGCCCCGATCGCATCGATCGGATGGATGAATTGGATGATATTGAGCGTGAGATTATCGTGGATCGCGTAAAGAGCGAGAAGCTCCAGCGCGATGACGAGTGCGATCGTCATCCAGACGCGCAGACGCGAGGCAGCGAACGCGCCGACACCGGCGCAGACGACATCGCCCAGGGAATTAAGAACGCTATCTCCTGAATACCCTTCGGCGAGCGCCTGCTGGCGGTAATGATTGATGACCATATCGGTGTTCTCAAAGAGTTCCCAGCTCATCTCTATCGCCATCGCGCCGAGAATCCGTACGCTGAGCGGCAATCGCGGGAATAGGAATGTGAGGAGTGCATAGAAAAATATGCCGTGGATGATGTGCGAGAGCGAATACCAGTCGGCGAACTGCTGGGAATTCTGGGGATCGAGCGCCGCTCCCCCGTACCAGAAGCTGACTTGCGCGCACTCACAGACGAGGGGCTGACCCATGAAGAAAAGAAGGCCAGCGTGCACGAGCAGCAGTCCGAGGATCCCAGCGATGATCCAAAGGGTCCGTTGCATACGCGCATTCTAGCCGAAAGTGAATGTGAATGCCTTAAATTTTCCTGCCTTCACTTTGATTTCCAACGTATGTTCTTCCCCTCCCGGATTGTGGATGATCTTATAGAGCCTTTCATCCTGGATGCGAATCTTCCCATCGTTCACATCTTCGCCCGCAGCTTCTCCGAGCGGTTTACCGTCCTGCAATAATTCGACGTCAGCACCGAGATCGGAACTCGCGACGATGAATACGTCACGTGCACGATATCGGAAGACGATCGACGCATCCTCCGAGACCGATTCCGCGTGTTCCGGCGTGATATCCCATGTCCCGCCGAGATATAAGGCGTTGAGGACAAATGACGCCGGCAGCGTGAACGTCTGTTCCCCCGGCAGGAAACGTTTCCCCCCGACGAGGAGCTCGTTGCGCAACGAACCGAAATAGATCTCTGGGCTTTGCGCGAATTTCCGCGCCTCCGGATTCATCGTCCCGATGAGTGGGCGCATATCGTTGGGCACCGGCTCCCCTAATTCGAGCGCGCGATCCTGCAATGCGCGGCGTATCATCATCTCGGTCTCTACGTACGCCCCTTCTCCTGCGTGGTCATAGACGACGTTGCCGTGGATATCGATGAGATATTTGCGCGGCCAGTAGCGGTTACCCCATGCGCGCCAGGTCGCGTAGTCATTATCAAGCACGACCGGATACTCGATCCCCGCTTCCTCCATCGCTTTGCGCACGTTATCGATATCCTTCTCGAACGCGAACTCCGGGGTATGGATCCCCACGATCTCAAAGCCTTCATTCCGATATCGTTCATACCAAGCGGTCATATAGGGGAACGTGCGCTGGCAGTTGATGCAGCTGTAGGTCATGAAATCCACGAGAATGACCTTCTTCCCGACGAATTGGCTGATCGTGAGGGGCATATCTGTGCCGTCCGGATTCTTTCCCGTATTCACGAAGCCGGAAGGGTTCTTGATCTCCACATATCGCTGCTTACCGTCCGTCGTGAACGTCGGCATGGTCTTACCGCCTTGCAGCAGCTTCTGCTCCCACGAGATCGAATCCACGATGCCGCTGTTCAAGATCGCGATCTCGAGTTTCTTTTCATAGCCGGTCGCAATGAAAAGGCCGACAAGGATGAACAGAACACCGATGGCCCTTTTGAACCATCCTCGGGAATCAGCCGCTCCGGAGAGTTTGTCGGCGAACCGCTGGCCGATGAGCGCTATGAGGATCAGCATGATCGCGAGGCCGAGCACGTAGGCAAGAAGATAAAGCGTCCCGAGCGCCAGGCTTGCCGGCAGCACCGACGCGAGGATGACGAAATACGTCGGCGAGCACGATGAGAAGACGGGGCCGAGCGCGAAACCGATCAAGACATCGCCCCAGAAGCTCTTCTTCTGATAGCCGGTGCCGACAAGCTTATTCGAGCTTCGCGAAAGGCGATTAAGGCCGGGAAGCTTTTCCCACAGCGCGGGGGCGACGAACGAAAGGCCGACGAGAATCAGTAGGCCCCCCGAAAGATACGCCCAGAACGCCTGCGGCACCATGATGAAAAGCGTCGACACCTTGAGAAGGAACGTGAAGAGGATGATGGAAAGGGAAAGCGCGAGAACGACGACGTAGGGTGTCGCTTTGCTTCTGCCTGTTGCCGCGGAACCGACGACAACGGGCAGAAGTGGCAAGATACACGGCGCGAGAACCGTGAGCGCGCCAGCGAGGAACGAGATGGCGAGAAACGTCATACGCTCATTTTACATGAGCCAAGACTGCCGCGAGCGTATTCGCATCTCCCCATTTGGCGATGAGGTTGCCTTTGGCATCTACCTGCGCGAAGGTGTGCTGGTACGTCACGCCGTATTTCTGCTTGAGCATCGTTTCGGTATCGTAATCGGCTTTGAGGATGTGCACGCCGGCGGGGATCGTCTTCAGGTTGGCGTTGATATTCGACTCAAGAGATCGGCAGATCGGACACCAGTCGGCGTGGAAATAGATAACGACTTTCCCATCATTCGCAAGCGCGAGTTTCTCCGGGCTATATGATTCGTATGAGCCGCCTTTCATCATCGCGCTCTCGTCCGTCATCATCTCATCCTTCTTCATTCCGCTCTCTCCCGCGTCGGCTTCCAGCATCACCTCATTCTTTTGTATCGTTGTATCGTCCTTTTCCAGCGCGGCGCTCGAGTCTTTCGCCATCATGGCTTCGCTCTCCGCATCCTTCGGCATCATTGCACTCTTACTGTTATTCAAAAAGAAGAAACCTCCCGCCGCGACTGCGATAACCACGATTCCTCCGATAATCCAATGTATCATGTATAGAAAATAAGATGTGTAATACACGCAGTGTAGCGCGTAATCTGAGTGTGTAAAGTCTACTTTACACGTCCCCTGTGGATTACTACGAATTGCGGTCCGAATACCAACGCGCAGAAAGTTTTGCGAAGACCATCACCGCGAGCGCAGCCGGAATCCACGGATCAATGGCGTGCGCGAGTCCCTGGATAACCAGCGCGAGAGTCAAGACAATAACCCCTGAAAGAAACGCTGCGCGTCCCGCATGCATGCGAAGCACAGTCTCGCGTTCATCACCTGCGCCCTCGCGGATGATGAATCCCGCCCAGAAGCAGACGAGCGCCGTTGCGATAGTGAGCGCGATCATCTGTGTCGCGCTTGGCATCCAATACATGAAAGGATCGGTGAGGGTGAAGAGCAAGACCATCATCAGGCCGACTATCGAAAACGAGAGAAGGTTATTCATGAGCGCAGTGAAAAAATATCTTCGACGGGCACCTTGAAGAGGCGGGCGATCTTCAGTGCGAGCAAGACCGAAGGCGTATAATTTCCTTTCTCGATCGCGATCACCGTCTGCCGCGAGACTCCTGCTTTTTGCGCGAGTTCTTCCTGCGTGAGTCCGCGATTCATACGTAGTTTCTGGACCATATTCGATACCGATTCCATGTGTAAGAGCATTCTAGACCTTAGGCATTGTCTGTCAATGAGACTTTACATCTGCGTTCAGCGCCTTTAGCGCGACGTTATACGCCGCATCGCGCAGCGAGACACCCCTTTCCGTCGACTCGATGAATACGCGCTCACTTGCGGATTCCATGAGGACTTTGAGCTTCGCGAGCACGTCTTCCTTCTGCCATTTCTCGCCGGAGCGGTTCTGGAGCCATTCGAAATACGACACCGCGACGCCGCCGGCGTTCGCGAGGATATCAGGGATAACGATGATTCCTTTCTGGCGGAGAATCACATCAGTTTCGAGCGTCGTCGGGCCGTTAGCAAGTTCGAGTACGATAGACGCACTGATATCCATGGCATTTTTTTCGGTTATTGCGTTCTCAAGCGCAGCCGGCACGACGATATCAACGGGAAGGGAAAGTACATCGTCCGACGAGATGCCGTTGCGGTCGAATCCTCTGAGACTTCCCTTTTCCTTCTTATATTTTTCCGCTGCTGCGACATCAATCCCTTCGGGCACGTAGATGCCTCCTTTGGAATCCGAGAGTCCGACGATGAAGAATCCATGTTCCTGCAGATATGCCGCGAGGTACAGGCCGACATTGCCGAAACCCTGGATGGAAACCGTCATGCCTTTCGCATCTTTTCCAAGTTTCGAGAGCATCACTTCGAGCACGTAGCCGCCGCCGTAGCCGGTCGCTTCCGTTCGGCCTTCCGAGCCGCCATGCTCGACGGGTTTTCCGGTAACGACCGCGGGTGAATGCTTTCCCACGTGCTTCGCATACTCATCCGCGATCCAGTGCATCATCTGCGCGTTCGAACCTACATCCGGTGCTGGCACATCTTTCTCCGGGCCGATGACGTGCGCGAGTTCGCGAGCGAAGTTGCGGGTGAGGCGTTCCAATTCCCCTGCAGAAAGTTCTTTCGGATCGACTTCGATGCCGCCTTTGCCGCCGCCGAAGGGGACTCCGACGAGCGCGTTTTTCATCGTCATCCAGAAGGCGAGCGCTTTCGCTTCGTCGAGATCGACTTGCGGATGGAAGCGAAGGCCACCTTTATAGGGCCCGAGGATATTATTGTGCTGCACGCGATAGCCGCGGAAGATTTTCGTTTCCCCGCTGTCCAGGAGCAGCGGGACGTTCACTTCGACGACGTTATCCGGCTTCTTGAGACGATGATGCAGGTCAGGATGGCCGCCAGTGAGTTCGATGGTGCTTTGGAGCTGTGCCAATGCGCGTTGCCAAGGATTGTTTTGTATCATGCGGTAATCTTACTTCTCGGCGCATGCATTACCAAAGAAATGAGCCCGGCCGTTTATGAGGCAGCCGGGCTTTATAATATTCACTCATCGTCGCACATGAGAAGCGCGTTCTGCATCGCAGCTGCAGCCGCTCCCTTACCGAGATTATCGAGGCGAGCGATCAGGACTGCGTGGCCGTATGACTCGTTTCCGGTGACATAGATGACAAGATCGTCTGCCGCCTGGGTTTCCGCGCGAATCCTGCTTCCTATCGCGTCGCTTGATCGCACGATCTCCACTCGCCGAGTATGCACATAATACTGGACGAGAATCTCCTCAAGATCGCGTATGCTCGGCTTTCGGGGAAGCGTGTCGAGATGCAGAGGAATGCAGACGAGCATCCCCTGCCTGAAGCTGCCGACCGAGGGAACGAAGAGCGGGCGACGTTCGAGCTTCCCATACATCACTATCTCGGGAATGTGCTTATGCTCCAGACCTAGAGCATAGAGCTCGAAAGCCGGTCCTGCTCCTTGCTCGTACGCAGCAATCATCTGCGTGCCGCCTCCCGAGTAACCACTGATCGCATTGATGGTAAGCGGATGATCATTCGGCAGGATTCCGCTCTCGACAAGAGGTCGGATGATCGCGATCGCTCCGGTCGCATAACAACCCGGATTCGAGACGTATCTCGCGCGACGGATCATATCGCGCTGGCCCTTCGCCATCTCGGCAAAACCGTAGACCCACGCCGGGTCTGTCCGATGTGCAGAGCTGGCGTCGATGATGCGCGGACAGTCGTCGCCGAGCGACGACGCGAGCCCTACAGCTTCTTTCGCCGCTTCGTCAGGCAGACACAGAATGACGAGATCTGCCTCTGCCATGGCCGCGAGCCGTGTGTCTGCATTTCTGCGAGCTTCAACGGGAATGCTCACAAGATCGAAATGCGAAACCGAGAGTCGCAGATGCATCTGCAAACCCGTGGTGCCTGATTCGCCATCGATGAATACTTTCATCGACTGCCTCCTTTTGGTTACGAACGAGAAACGGTGTGCTGTTTGTGCAGCCTGACTGAAGTGTATACACGCATCTCCGGCCGGACAAGAGCACGGACTTCATTCGAGATGCTCATCAAGAAACAGGGATGTTTTCGTCCACGCGCCTACGAAAAAACACCATGAAGATGAAGAGGATGAGACCGACGATGATAAGCACGCCCAGGATCGGCCACAGGAGAAGAGGAGCCAGATACGCCTGGTATCCCGGCTTGCCGAAGAACTGGGATTTGATCGCGGGCAGCGTACCGTAGCGATGGAGCGTCTCGCCGATCGAGAACGATTCCTTGCCGCTCACGACGAGCACGTACGGACTGTCGTTGTTGGAACTCCAGACGCGGATCTGATACGTGCCACGCGGCACGGTCGCCTCGAGCGAGGGCCCGGCCAGATAGCTGTCGCGCCCTGCAGTATCGAAGAACCGCGTCCACTCGATCGCGGAACCATCGGCCACCGCGAATGGATTCTCCGGATGCAGGCCATCGATCATGGCGATGGAGATATCGGTCTTCGCGTTCGCGACGTCCGGCACGAGGACGACGAGCTTCACGGGTTCGACGTCGCTATCGGCTCTGAACGTGTAGACATGCGGCTCGCCGCTCAATTTCCCGTAATAGGCGCGATAGACTCCCGGATCGTCGATAGTGGTCGTTCCGGTCCCGACGAGGCGCAGCTCTTGGGCGGCCGCGAACGTGACGGGGGAAAAGAGCATCAGGAGCATGATGCCGGAGAGCAGTGTATGCATACGCGTAAAAAAGGCCGTCCCGTCGATCCCCGCGCTAAAAGCGCGGGGCGTTCGCGGGACGGCACCGTGGCTTTTTTGCTGGAATAGGAGCGGCCCGCCGGCCCCACTATTTTGAAAGTCCGTCGATTCATCCCTGCGCTGAAGCGCAGGGCGTTCTCGACGGATTCCAGTAAGGATAACGGCTCTCCGGTGAAGAATCGAAGTGTGGTGCATCGCGCCAGTATGTCATAGAGCGGTACCCTTGTTCAACAGCCGAACGAGACGTATAGAAATCCTACGAAGGGGAATGCTGCACGGAAAAAAGAGCAGGGAAGTCGGGATCCTGTTTTTCATAGCATGTGTCATCAGGGAAAAATCCTTGATCGGATCCTCTGCTCTCTTTTTTCCCATCCGCGTCTTGGAATCCGTGCGATGCGCGCGCTCGATAGCGGCACGAAAACCGCTTCGTAGGACCATGAAGATGCAGATATGGTCGAAAAGTTATCCACAGGTCCCTATTATGAACGAATCCGAGATACCGGGGCCCGAGATTGCCCTTGACTTCCCTCCCTTTCCCCTGCCCCGTGAGATAGGCGGAGCCGCCATGGACGTTGATCCTCGTCTCAGAAAGGACAACAAGAGCAGGCTTTCGTTTTCATTCCTCGCTACCCAGTAGGTCAGCCCCTAGGGTGATTCTGTTGAATCATCTACTGAATGACCCAGTAGGTCATTCTACTGAATGAGCCTCAATAAACGCGTCGTACGCCGGCTTCGTGCTTCCGTCAGCACGCCGGATGCCATAGAAATTTTCCGGCGTATCCGTCGACGTGCTCAGATCCTGATATGAATACCAGAAGAACGGCCCTGCCCAGGGATATTTTTGTATCGAACGCAGCGCATCGGCCAGCATCTCCTTCTGATACGCTTCGGTCACATGGCTAGTCCGTGTGAGCGGGATATATGCTTCTGCAGCCGAGCCGGGGCCGCCCGTGGGCGCTCCATATTCGGTGATCCAGATCTTCTTACCGGCATCACCGTTGCTTTCCATGATGCTACGCAGGCTCGGCGACGTATACGCCATCTGCTGCCACCCGTTCCACTGCGCGCGATGGCTGGGGAGCGCCGGAAAAGAATATGGATGAAAGGCGACAGCATCGAAATAGGACGCGACTCCTGCCTCGTACATCCGCCCCAGATATTCACGTGGTGCGATGCTCCCCCGGCTCGTATCGATCACCGCGAGGCCCCCGCTTATGATGACAGCCTCCGGATCGACATTCGTTATGCTTGCATATGCTTCTTTGAGAAGCGTCGTATAGGCAGCAGGATCGGCGGCGGGACGCCAGGAAAGCGATGTATTCGGCTCATTCCAGATCTCCCAGGTATGTATCCCCTGCGATGAATAGCGCTGTGCGGCCTTCTCGGCAAATCGCGCGAACGATGCAGGGTCGGCCGGCGGACAGCGGACTGATCGGCAATCGGCCGGTTGCGCCCATTCTGGCGTATACACGAGGATCGGCAGAAGCCGCAGGTCCTTCTCATGGGCCGCAGCGACGACGCGATCGAGCCGCTCCCAATCATACGATTCCGGTCCGCGCCGCTGGATCACTGCCCAGTCGAAATCGAGCCGGATCCACTGGATCTTAAGCGCCACGAAGTCGTCGAGCTGCGCCTGTAATTCATCGGGGCTTAATCCGGTCAGCGTTTCAGCGACTGAAAGACCGATCGGGGGTTGTTCGTCTGTAAGATCAACGGACGCTTGTTTGGCTTTATAGAGCTTCTCCGGTAACGTACGTATCATCTGTGGCGTGGGGACGAGCGAGACATCCGGCGCGGTATCGGTTCCCGGCTGATTCGCACGCACGAGAGCGATGACGGCCAGCGTGATACCGATGCCGAAGACGGTCCCGATCAAGAGGCGGCGGACGCTGAAACCTCGTTTTTGACTCTTCTCCGAGAGACGTGTACTCTTGGGCTGCTCCATAGGGAAGAGCGCAGTTTACCATCATCTCGTGCTACGTGCTCCCCTATGATTTCCCTCGCCCAGCGATTCTTTCACGAAAGCCTCTTAAGGAATTCCGTCTACCTGATGGCATCGACAGGCGTGCTCTCCCTGTTCGGCTTCCTGTTCTGGGTCGTGAATGCGCGCCTGTTCTCGGCCGAGGAAGTCGGCTTCGCCACGACACTCATCTCGGTGATGAACCTCATCTCGATGCTCTCCTTGGTGGGGTTCAACGCGTCGCTCGTCCGGTTCCTGCCCCAGAATCGGCGGCCGAATGAGATGATCAGCTCGGCGCTCACGATCGTGATGCTGACCTCTCTTGCCCTCGCCGCCGGTTTCGTTGTCTTCATCCCGCTTCTCTCCCCCCGACTCGCCTTCGTGCAATCATCCGCGCTTACGATCGGGCTCTTCGTGCTCTTCTCGATCCTGAGTTCCCTCAACACGCTCACGGATTCGGTCTTCCTCGCCCATCGTCGCGCGCATTTCATACTCATCATCAACTCTATCTTCAGCGCGTCGCGCCTCGTCTTCCCCTTCTTCTTGGTCTCGCTCGGAGCGATCGGCATCTTCGCCGCGGCGGGCATCGCGCAGACCATCGGCCTCCTCGTGAGCTTCGCGGCCATGATGCTCTTCTTCGGCTACCTCCCGACGCGGATGGATATGACGGAGATCAAGACGCTTACGCACTACTCCATCGGCACCTACGCGGCAAGCTCGCTCAATCTGCTGCCGGCGACGCTGCTTCCGCTTCTCATCATCACCCATCTCGGCCCTGCGGAATCGGCGTATTACTACATCTGCCTCATGATCGCGAATCTCCTCTATGTCATCCCCTTCGCGACCACGCGCGCCCTTTTCGCGGAAGGCTCAAATACCGAAGAGGAATTCCCGGCGCACGTCGTGCGTGCAGCGAAACTCATCCTTACGCTCATGCTCCCCGCCATCACCCTGATCGTGCTCACCGGCCATTTCTTCCTCGGCTTCTTCGGCGCGGAATATGCGGCGGGCGGCTCCACCCTACTCACGCTCTTCGCGATCGCAGGCTTCGCGGTGAGCGCCATGTCGGTCGTCAACGTCTACTTCCTCGTCACGAAGGACACGTCCGCGATGATCGCGATAAGCGGCGTGTATGCACTCTCGACGATCGGCCTCAGCTATACACTCCTGGGTTACGGTCTCACGGGCGTCGGCATCGCCTGGATCGCGGGAAACACGCTCGCCGCGCTCACCGGACTCGTTCTGTATCACTACCCGCTCCGATTGAAAGAGCGATATGCCGCGATCTCGTACGAAATCTGGACTCGCTTCACGTGCTTCCGACGATATCGTCGCGCCCGGAAAGCAGGACGACCGCAGAAGACGATCCTGTTCTATCCCGATCTGCCGAAGTATTACTACGTCCACTACACGATCTGCCATGAGCTCGGATACCGGATGACGAAGAATCCGCGCGCACCTTTCGACCTAGCGATGTCGTTTAAAGACATCACGCTGCGTACAGAGGATGCGATGGAAAAAGAGCTCGCTCGGAAGGGCCGATTCGTCAATGGCGCAGCGCGGGACATCAGTAAAGAGAAAGTTGAGGAAGTGTTTTCAGAAGTCTTTGGATACGGTATGGCGGTTGATCCGCGCACTTTCATGGGCGAGTGCGTCCAGAAATCGAATGAGAATGCGACGCATGACGGCAAAGTCGTCATGTGCCCGAGAGAACCGGGGGCAGGATCCATTTACCAGAAGCTTGTCAATAACCGCGAGGGCGATCGCGTCTCTGACATCCGCGCGAAGGTCGTGGGCGGGACGATCCCTTTCATCATGCATCGCACGAGAAGCGCGTTCGATCGTTTTGACAACACTCAGACCTCAAAGATGGTACCGATCGAGGAGTTTCTCTCGAAAGACGAGTGCGAAAAGATACTTCTCTTCTGCAAGAAGATGGGCATCGATTTCGGGGCGCTTGATTGCCTGAGGGATCGTGATGATGGAAAGCTCTACATCGTGGACGCTAATCTCACGACCGGCACGCCGATGCCCGGCTTTCATCTGACCCGCGAAGAATTCGAAGTATACGTCCGGAGATTCTCCATCGCCTTCGAGAAGGCATTCATGAATGTATGATCAAGATCCCCGACAAGAAAGTGACGATCATCGGCGCGGGTATGGGCGGGTCGCTTCTCGCCATATACCTTGCGCGGCGCAATTTCGAGGTCGATATCTACGAATCGCGCGACTGTCTCGAGAATCTCCCCGTCGTCTCGCACAAATCCATCAACCAATCCCTCTGTGTACGCGGCATCCGCGCCTTGCAGGAAGTGCACCTGTGGGATGAGGTGAAGAGATACGCCTCGCGCGAAACCGGACGCGTCATCCATCAGAAGGATAATCTCTTGTATCAGGCGTATGGAGAGAGGCAGGGATTCAGCGAATGGTCCATCAACCGTAACGACCTCAATCGCACGCTTATCGCCGAGATGAAGAAGTACCCCTCGATCAGGGTGCAGTACGACGAACGATGCGTGGAAGTGGATTTCGAGAATCGCACCATATTTCTCGAACACCGGGAGACGGGAGAACGCCGCCAGCACGCAGTCTGCCTCCTCATCGGCGCCGACGGCATCCATTCGACCTTACGCAAGGAAATGGAGCGCGCGGGACTCACGGATGCCCGGCTCGATGTCCTAGACTGGGGGTACAAGAACATCTACATCCCCGCACCGAAGGACGGCCCGCTTCCCTTCCGCGGCGACGCGTTCCACCTGTGGTCGAAGAAAAGCGCGGCCGTCTTCGGCATCCCGAATCGCGCCGGGTTCTTCACGGCGACCATCACGCTGCCGCTCACGGGTCCGGGCAGCTTCGAATCGCTCACGACCCGCGAATCACTCGTCGCATTCTTCAGGGATCTGTGCCCGGACCTCGCGCCGTATATCGCCGCATATGCCGGCGATTTCCTGGAGCAGCCCACTACTCCCTTCACGAGTCTCTATACCTCGAAATGGTATTACCGCGATTTCTGCCTCTTGATCGGCGACTCGGCGCACGCGATGACCATCTTCTACGGTCAGGGCATCAACGCGGCCTTCGAAGATTGCCGCATCTTCGCCGAATGTCTCGACTGCTACTACCCTGACATGGAGACCGTATTCCAGATGTTCCAGGAGCGGCGCAGGCCCCATACCGACGTCCTCGCAGGGGCGTGTCTCAGACGCTTTGTCGAATTGAGGGATAAATATGAATCATCGTTCTTCGTAGCGCGCAGCTCCGTCGAGATAGCGCTTGAAAAGCATTTCCCCAACAGCTTCCATTCGCTCTACACGCTCGTCGTGCATACGACGATGTCGTACGGGAGCGCCTACCAGCGCTATACGAAAGAACGCCGGCTCGCACGACTCCTCGGCATGGACGTGCTCGTCTTTTTCGGCATGATCCGCGAGGCGGTACGCACGATGTGGCACGCACTGCGATCCCAGAACGCCTAGAGTTTCTGCAGCCGGTCGATGATAGCGGAGGCGACCGCCTGCCAGCTATGCCCGGTTTCGACGAATCTCCTGCCTGCCTGCGCGCGAGGACCGAGCTGCGGATCGACCGCTGCATTCCTGATCGCTTCAGCAAGCGCCACGGCTGATTCAGGCTCGATGTAGGTGAGGACATCGCCGAATTCGCTGCGGATACTCGCGAGATCGGAAGAAAGTACCGGCTTCCCGCAGGCGAGATATTCATAGACCTTGAAGGGAGAGGTGGCGCCGTCGCGGAACCGCATGGGATAGCTGATGCATAGATCGAACGCATTGATATGCTGCGGTATGTACTCGTGCGAGACCGGGGGGCGCACCTCCACGTTCCGAAGACCGTATTCCCGGATGCGCGATTCGATGAGGGGCGCCTCCTCTCCCTTCCCGAGGATGAGAAAGCGGATATGCTTCTCATCACGGAGAAGATTCGCCGCCTCCAAGAGAAACCGCACGCCCTGCCATTCGTGCAAGGAGCCCACGTACCCGACATACCACCCATGCGCATCGAGCTCCAGGGCGCGGCGCGCCTCGTCCTGCGGTTGCAGCTGAAACGCATCGGTATCAACTCCATTCTGGATAACGGCGATTTTTTCAGCCGGCACCGCATAGCGCGTTAGAAAATAATCCTTGATGCCGTCGGTGACGGCGACGATGAGGGATGCCGCGTGCGCATTCATCCGCTCGAGGAGCGAGAACATGCCGGTCCTGAGGAGTACGCGCGAGCGAAGCGTCTGATTGATGTGTATCGCATCCTGCTCGAGAATGCCGTTTATCTCAAGCGCAATCGGGATCCTAAGGATGAATCCGGCTATCGTGGGCGCGATGAGGAGGTGGCTGTGCCGTACATACAGCACGTCGGGACGCGTCCTCAGAGCGCGCGTAAGGAGCCGCACGAGGAGCTGCGGCTGGAAGAAAACCGAGAGCAGCGTGCGCGGTGTCGGGATCCGCACTTCTTCATACGCAGCGTGCGGCGCCGTTCTGAACCTCGGCGCGAAAAGGACGACGTCGTGGCCGTGCCCTGCGAATTGATCGCATATCGCGCGCACGTGGATCGCGGGAGCCCCGGTATCGTCCAACACGAGATCGGTGCAGTAGAATATCCTCATAGATCAGCGGTAGACGGCGGCCGAGCCGTTGTTATAAAGAAGATTCTTGTTCTCGTCGAGGAATGCACGCGGGTACGTGTAGGTCAGCACGTCACCGGTGTAGACGAGCGTGCCTCGTCCCTCCTTCTGCGTCATGGGACCCACGAGCACATATGACTGCTTGCGGACGACTCCTGGATAGATCGAGCGCAGCGCCTCGATGCCCTCGGTGAGATCGCGCGGTAAGAGCGGAAGGGCGTTGACGGCGAGCCCGGATTGATACGTGTAGACGTTGTTAGCGCGCATCTCGCGCACAAGCCACGCGGTAGCCACGATCTCGCCACGATGCATGTAATAGAGATCATACGAGCTCCCCGCGTTATTGAGATGCAGTTGCGCGTCGTAGCCGCCGAGCGCCTGCGTCATGAGTCCGGTCGAGGAGATCATGAAGAGGATCGCGAGCGCCCCAGCGCCCGTGAGCGCGACGCGTTCCCCCAGCTTTTTCAGGATCGTGAGACTCCCGAGCACGATGCAGGGTCCCACGAAGAGAAGCGACTGCTGGAACGCGCGCAGCAGGCCGTATTCCGCTGAAAGGACGGGAAGCGCCGTGATGACCACGAGCATCAGGATGCTCCCGCTCATGAGCGTCACCCACTCGCTCTCCAGCGGCCGCTTGAGATGGGCGCTGCTCACCCAAAGGGCGCAGAACCCGACGACCATCAGTAGTTGAAGCACTTTCGCCGAAGTCTGCCGGATGGCGGTATTGAATGCGACGACGTCGATGCCGGATGATTTCATGAGGGTACCCAGCGATGTGAGCGGCATGAGCGACGGCGATGCGATCGTGATCGGGTACTCGCCCAGCACTGCATCGCTGAAATACGCATCCGGCTCTTCAGAGCGTTTTGGAGTGATCACTGTGCTCTCATAGAGCTGCAGCGATCGAGCGGGATCGGAACGTCGAGCCGAGAACAGCCCATAGAGGACATCGTTCGAGCGCGTGTCTTCCTGCGAATTAGCGCCGATCACGCGCACGGTCTGGACGAGTACGCGATACAGGCTGTTCGACGACGTATCGGTAAGCACCGAACTCCAGAGGACGCTCAAGCTCGCGAGCGCGACAACCATGAGGAGTGTGATGCGCTGCGGCCCCTCCGCGCTCCCGCGCAGCATCGCGACGCCGGAAGTACGGAAGAGCCGGATCCGCCCGATATACGGCCCCACAAAGCGCAGGAGCGGGGCTGCGAGCGTGCTGAATATGAGAAGCGCCACTACCGTGTACGTCGTCGAGTAGTGCGAGAAGATCATGCCGACGCCGAATATCATGAAAAATGCCCGACGGAGCCTGAGCGAGAGCCGCTCGTCGGTGAGGACGAGGAACATCAGGAAGAGGAACACGAACGCGATCTCTTGGCGGTTCAGGAACGGCATGTCCGAGAAGAACGTCGGAAACGCGATGAAGTACAGCGCGACGAGAAGCGCGATCATCGGACGAAGCATGCGACGCATGATCACGAAGAGCATCGCCGGCACCGTCGCGAAGCATATCTGGAAGAGGACCTTGAACACGGCGGGGTCGCTGATGCGCATGAATTCACTGATGACCGTCGGCAGGATCGTGATGGAAAGACAGGCGTTGTAGGCGTCCTTGAAGCGCTCGATCGACCATGCGCCTGCGGTATGCGCGAGCTGGAATACCTCGAATTCACGCTGGATGTCATGCCCCGTCACGTATGAGCCGCGTAGGGACGTCATGAAAAGAAGCGAGAGCGCGAGTAAGAAGAGCGCGGTCGGGACGACGTTCTCATCGGCTTTTTCGCAGTACCATAGGAGTGCTGCGCTATAGAGGACGACGCCGACAAGGCACCAATAGACAAGCGCGCCGCCCCCGCCATTGTTGAGGATCGTCGCACCGAGGACGCTGAGGATGACGAAGATAAGTGGCGTAAGGACCGCGATCCAATCCCTCGCCGTATCGAACAGGACATATCTCTTGAATCGGAGCACGAGACTCTCGCGACGCACCCACTGCGCAGTCATGAGACCTACGACGAAGACGGAGATGACCGATGCGAGGATCGGGAAATCCAGCGGCCGTTCGACTCCCAGATATGGCAGCAGCGTATTGGCACCGAGGCCGAGGAGCATCAATTCGACAAGGCTCAGCCCGAGGGCCATGGAAAGATAGGTCCACGGATCGAGGCGGCGGATACGGATGAGGAGGAGCGTGGCGATCCCCGGCACCAGGAGGAGCGAGATCGCGGAAAAAGCCGCCCCGATCCACGTGTCCGCTACGGGCGTCTTGGCGATCAGCATGAAAAGGATCCACCATGCTTCGAATAGGATCAATATCGTCGCCCGGTGAAAGGTTATCGTCATAGCCGATCATAAAGGCCCTCCAGTTCGTCGACGTACGCCCGCCATGAATGCCCATGTGCCTTCTCGATCCCCAGCCGCGAATGCCGGCGATACCGGTCGGGATCCCGGAACAGCTCATCGATGGCACGGCCGAACCCTGCCGGTGTCGGCTCGACTAAGACGCCGATCCCTTGCACGAGCTCCTTCACGCCGCTCACATCTCCCGCGATGACGGGAAGTCCTGCCGCGAACGCTTCGAGCACCGTCAGCGGCGTCCCTCCTTCCCGCTCCGACGCGATGAGGAAGACGTCGTGCGTCCGATGCAGTGCCTGCATCTGCGCGTCATCGCAGCGGCCCGCAAAGGTGACGGGGACGCCCTTTTCCCGCGCTCGCGCTTCGAGCGCTGCGCGATCCTCGCCATCACCCGCGATCGTGAGATGGAGCGGGGTGTGCGCATGCGCGCACGCATCGATGAGGCGATCCATGCGTTTCTGCGAGGTCAAGCGACCGATGGCGAGCAGTCGGACGATGCCCTCCGGCGGAGTCCGTCCGGTGCCGAAGAATGCCTCATCGACGGCGTTGGGAATGACCGCGATGCGCGTCGGATCGACGCCGTACCGGGCGCATATCCACTCCTTCTGCGCCTCGGAACAGGCGATGACATGCGCCGCGCCGCGCAAAAAGGGCCCCCACGTGAGCTTCTTATAGATCGTGAAAAGCGGTCCCCAAAAACCGGAAGGTCCGACCTCGAGGTGGTAGTGCGCGATGTAGGGAATACCCCGAAGCCATGATGCGAGGCGCACCATATCAGGCCAGTACGCTTGCGCGAGATGCACATGCATGATGCTCGATCGTGGGAGCGTGAAGAGATGGAAAAGAAGCGTCGGGGTGAATGGCGTATGGGCGAATTCGATCGTCGTCAGTTTCTTCACGGACGGGATATCCGGATTTCCGATGCTGGGGCCGCCTGAAGTTATCACTTCGACCTGCCGCCCTCGCTCCACGAGCATGTGCGCCGCGGTCGAGACGATCCGCTCGATCCCGCCGATATGCGGCGGGTAATACCCTGAGATCTGGATGATGCGCCTTGCAAGACTCCGCTCCAGGATTGTCTCCATTCTGCTCGCCCGATCCTGCCAGGTGGAATGAGCGCAGGTCTTCTCACGCGCATACTTCCCCATGGCTGCGCGGAGCGCGTAATCGTTGAGGAGGATCTCGATCTTCTCGACAAGCGCTTTCTCGTCATGCGGCTCGATCACGTAGCCCATCTTTCCGTCTTCCATCATGCGCGGGATATCGCCGACACGCGTCGAGATCACCGGAAGTCCGCTCGCCATCGCCTCGAGTACCGCGATCGGATAGCTGTCGTTCGACGTCGGCAGGATAAAGAGTGATGCGTCTCGATAGACGGCAGCCAATTCCCCGTTCTCCAGCGCCCCATGGAAACGCACAAAATCATTGAGACCGATGTCTCGGACGTCCGCTTCATATGTGGCACGCATATCGCCATCGCCCACGACGTCAAGTGATGCCCGCACGCCGCGCACGTGCAGCTCTTGCAGTGCTTTCAGAAGATGCGGGAAACCCTTATGTACATACGCACGGCTGAGCTGAGCGGTGATGAAGATCAGTCGCGGCTCAGAAACAAGTTCAGGTGCTGGATAAAAGGTATCGCAATTCACGGCCGGCGAGAGCGTCGAGCTCTTGTGTGCATATTCCTTGAGGAATCCGGATCGAACCGCATCGGATGCTGAGATGACGTGAGCGGCTTTACGCAGAAGAAGCGGCAGGATGCACGACTCATAGAGCGCGACGATGACATCGATCCGCCATTTCCCTTTTCGCATGCTTCCCGAGTGATAGGTGACGACGAGCGGGGCGCGCGTCAGGAATGCCGTGATGTCGCCGATCCCCGGGACCGGCGTATGCACATTGACGACATCCGGCCTCTCCTCACGGAGGATCCTCCGGATCTCCCACAGCCACGCTAATGAAAACGGCGTATTGGAGATCTTGAAGGCATACGGTAATCGGTACACCGTGAGCCCCTCGAATGCTTCTGTCGTCCGCCCCGCATCCCCGCTCGTCACGACGACGACGCGCCAGCCGAGCATATGCAGCGCCTTTCCGATTTCTAAGGCGTACCGCTCCAGACCGCCGCTATGCGGCGGGAAATACGGCGCGACGATAAGGACGGTCTTCCGGTTCATACAGGGTCATACGAGCGCATCGTTAGCAACGTACTGTACCCCCGCCCTATTCGCAATGTATTTGAGCACGTTCTCAAGTCGTGTCCAATCATGGTGCGCATCGACTTCCCACGAATGCCCCCACAGATGGAAAACCCCGCCTTTCTCAAGAAAAGCATCGAAAAGCGCCGTCGCCTGGAGGTCCCAGCGCCGGTAGAGCCGGAGAAAACGGATGAGATTGAAGCGTGCCAGCTTGAGGACGCCCCAGACATCAGACCAGTGGTCGTACGTATGGATGGAGGTGGGGAACGCGAAGGGATCCCCACCGCGCGTAAGCACGAAGCGCTCTGTCGTCCGCGCACGCATGAAGCCCTCCTCACGCACCATCTCTTGGTGCACGGGAAGGAATCCTCCTTTGGGATAGCAGAAACTCGTGACCGGCGTGCCGATCCATTCTTCGAGGATGCGTTTCGAACCTGAGATCTCCTTGCGAGCCGTAGACACGTCGACATGCGGCAGATACGGATGCGTCACCGTGTGCGCGCCGATCTCGAAATCCTTCGCAAGCGCGCGGACGTCGCGCTGCGACAGGCGCTTCTCCGGCGCGAGCTCACGATCGAAGGGAGAGATATACAACGTGCCCTTCACGCCGTATCGCTTGAGGAGTGATGCGAGCTTCAGGTCGAGCACATGGCCATCGTCCCAACTGGTCGTGACATAGTGCCTTCGTGAGAACCGATAGAAAAAGCCGGTGGCCTGCGCGATGTTCTTCCCGCGATCGAACCGCTGCCCAGCGATCTCGCTCGAATACGCGCTCATCCGTGCCGCAAGCGGATGGTCACTGATGATGCGCGTCAGCGCGGCTTTCAGCGCTTCGGGCGTGCGATCGACAAGCATGAGCCCATCGTGGTCGAGGTCATATCCGCCGTACTCGGGCTCATCGCTCGCCACGATGGGAAGGCCCGATGCCGCAGCCTCCTGCATCGCGAGCGTGAACAATTCACCTCGCGAAGGCGAGACGAAGACATCGGCCATCCGGTACGCGTCCGCAAGCTTTTCCTGCGAAAGGGGCCCCAGGAAATGTACGCCCGCGTGTCGCCATGCGGGCTTGATATCACCTGGTCCCGCGAAGGCTATATCGTAGGCATCGCTGCGCGCTTGCAGCAGCTCCGCCACGCCCTTCTTCGGCACTAATCGCCCGGCGAAAAGCGCGATCGGCTTATCAGGAAGTCCGAATGAGCGCCGCAGCTCCGACTTCTCCCCTTCTCGAGCGGGACGGAACAACTGCCGATCGACGCCGTGCCGCATCTCGAAGATCCTGGATGCGGCGACGCCGCGCTCCAGCAGGAACGATTTGACGATCGTATTGTAGACGATGACGGAATGGCTCGAGCGGAATATCCATCTGCCCCAGGTGGCGTATACCATCCTTTGCACTCCCGCCACCAGAAAGCTCGGATGTTCGACGATGCCGACATGCTGCGTCAGGACCAAGGGCTTGCCCCGAAGCGTGGCGCAGAGGTATGCCATCCACGACGTCATATAGAAAACGTCGTGGACGTGGATCACATCGGCGCGTGCGCTTGTGCGCCAGAGCTGCAGCGCGCATCCGAAACCGATGAGCGGGAACGGCAAAGAGAAAAAACGGTCCAGTATATTGAGTGCCCGCACATGATGGACGACGAGCCCTGCGCTGGATTCGCTTCCCGCACGTGCGTCTCCTGTGGCGCAGGTGACAACCTCGACGGAATGCCCCGCGGCCGCGAGGCCCTCGGCGACGTCCCGCGCGACGATCTCGAGCCCTCCCACATGGGGCGGGTAGTAATGACACACGCTGAGTATGCGCATAGTTACGACTCGACGGTTGATGGTACCGCAGGAGCCGCCGTTGATGCAAAAGCTGAAGGCTGGGGCTGCCAGATTGGCCGCGTCATCTCCTGTGGTTTCCACGCGAGATTCCGCACCAGCATCCAGAGTATGCGCGCGCCGTCTTTGAAAGGGCTGAGCGATGATCGTCCGGCGCGCGGATGATAGCTGATCGGCACGCAATGGATCTCCTCTCCGAGATGGGCCATCTTAGTGATCATTTCCATCTCGATCGCGAATCCATCTGAGGTGAGATGCGGCTTCAGGCGCTCCATCGCATCTCGCCGCCAGGCGAAATAGCCCGTCAGCACATCGGTGACGTTGACACGATAGAGCTGCCGGATGAGGTGGCAGAAGATCCAATTCCCGGCTCGATTCAAGCCGTGCATGGCGCCCGGCGCGATGCGGCCGCCGAGGCGCGATCCGATGGTCACGGTCGAGAAACGCGAATGCAGCAATTCGACGAGACGCAAGACTTCGTCCGCGCGATACGTGGAATCGCCGTCGAGCATCACGACGTAATCGGTATCCGGCGAGACATATTCGAAGCCGAGACGGATCGCGTTCCCTTTGCCGCGCTGCGGTTCGTGTATCACCATCGCGCCCTCTGCGAGGGCGATTTCCGCCGTACGATCCTTCGAATCGTTATCGATGACTATGATCTCGAGATCGTATCCGTGATGATCGAGACGCTCGCGCGGGAAACTCCGAATGACCGAGGCGATCCCGGCTTCTTCGTTGTAACACGGTATGAGTGCGGTGATTTTCTGACGTGCTGACATACCAGACGAACGCCTGGTTTCCCTTCGCCCTTCTCCCCCGCAAAAAGGTACGTGCCGACAATATACCACTATCGTGTGCATCCGGAAAGCCGGGAAAAAGCGCCGGAGGAAGACCCGAGGAGATCGCACGTACTGACGCGCACATTGAGGGCGCGATCTCTTCACTGGAGAAGGAACGAGATGCGCTCATCGGGAAGCTCGACGATGATGCGCACCTTCCCGGTTACGCCGAGGTGGAGCGTTTCCGGGATACGGACCGCGTCGCCGTGTGCGATCGGGATCGTGTTGCGATCGAGGACCATGACGCGATCGTCAGGAAATTCCGCACGGACGACGTACGGATAGATCATGTCTTTCCCCTCCATGTTGTGGATCGTGAAAGAGAACGAGAGCGCCCGCGTCGCGGATCTCGGGAGCGTCTCGGTGTCATTGAAATAGAGCTCCGTGAGAGGCTCATCAGCCGGTATGACCTTGCGCTCATACAATGCCGAGTAGATGCTCGGCCATACGGAATACATAGTCACCCCGGCGAGAGACGCGAGGAAGACGAGAAGTGTGTAGAACAGCGTGCGGAGAGAAACCATCCCCGCATACTACGGGAAGCTGCCGCAGGGGCAAGGGAGGGGGTCGAGGCGCGGGATAGTCACCGTCTTCGCGATGCAGCAACCGCCCGACTCCGACGCGGCTTAGCCGCGCTCTTTTTCGCTGCCATCCGCCCTGGCCGGGCAGGCTTCGGGGCGACCTTCGCGCCGACACGGTTTGTGACGATCTTCCCGGCATCTTTCCAGCTCTTCTGGACAGCTGAGATGAACTGCTTCACGTCTTTCGGGTCGAGATCGCGCGCGGCCTCGTAGCGCCTGGTCACCTCGCCGATGACGCGCTTGATGTTCTGATCGGTATAGGCTTTGTCCTTGAGCCTCCTGGCTTCATGGACTATCTCCCGCTCCGCGCGTCGCATCCAAGCCCCCACCTTCCTCCGGTGCGCTGGCGCCTTCTCGCCGCCGTAGAGATAATACGCTCCTGCGGCCGCTGCCATCGTCGCCGCTGTAGCAACTGCCGCCACTCCTGCTGTCTTCGTAGTCTTCTTCATATCCGGGAAATATCGTTATGGATGCTTGATAATCATGAAAGATCCGAGGCTTCCGCGGGTTCGTCCTTTTCCGTCTCCTGCTTCGCCTTCCGCGCCCTCTTCTTCCCTGCGAAACCGAGGACCTGCGGCAGGTACTTCACGAACGCTTTGAGGCTGGACCAGAGAGCCTCGCTTTCATCGTATACCGCTCTGCGGAACCTGGAAAGATCGCCTGCGATGAGCTCGCTCCCGCGTCGCAGCCGGTCGGTGATGTCGCGGATATCCCTGAGGATCAGGATGAGATACCAAAGAACGACGATGAGCAGCGCCGCGATGACGAATTGCGCCAGCGCCCCCAGCACGATTGCAAATGATACGAGCCCGTCCACCTTCGAAGTGTAGCAGCTGCATGATTGGGAACTCATGAAGATGGTGGGGATACGTGCCGATGCTTGCGCAGAGCTTTCTTTTTCCCGCAGGATCCGTATACTTGCGGCAGGTTACGAATCAGGGAGATACTCATGAGCCCGAGATTGTACATGCTCTCATGTATCGCCGCGATGGCGATACACGGCGACTCGGCCAGGATGCCGAGCGCCACGATAGTCCCCCGCCCTCAAGCCGAGATGTTTCCAGGCGTCGAGCCGGGAATCCTCAAGATGCTGGAGGAGTTCAGGAACAAGCAATGCCCCGCCGGGGAGAAAGATCTTCAGCTGCTGGAGAAGAAGACCAGCTGCTGTTGAATACCTTGGTCCCGGCCTCCGCGCCGGGACATTTTGTTGCCAGCTGGCCTAAAATCCGTATGCTTCGTGAAATGTTCAAGTTCGAGATACTGAAGCAATCGAAGAAGAGCCGGGCGAGGCTCGGCGTGATTTCCACCCCGCACGGCGAGATCGAGACACCCTCGTTCATCCCCGTCGCGACGCGGGCGACCATCCGCACGCTCGATAGCAATGAGGTCGCGGAAGCGGGCTCCCAGGCGCTCATCGCGAATACCTATCACCTTCATCTGGCTCCCGGCGAGGATATCGTGAAAAAGGCCGGCGGCATCCATGGCTATATGCAATGGAAAAAGCCCTTGATGACCGATTCCGGCGGATTCCAGGTCTTCTCGCTCGGATTCGGCCGCGATCATGGCATCGGGAAGATATTGAAGGACGAGAAGGAACGCTCCATCACCGAGGGAGCGCAGCCGGTCGCTGTGAAGATCACGGAAGAAGGCGTGCATTTCCGCTCCCCCATCGACGGCAAGCAGCACTTCCTTTCGCCGAAGGTCTCCACCTATATCCAGGAGAAACTCGGCGCAGACATCATCTTCGCGTTCGACGAATGCCCCTCCCCGCTTGCGAATGAGGAATATATGCGTATCTCGCTCGAGAAGACGCATCGCTGGGCGGCGGAATCGCTGAAGTCGCGCACAAATCAGAAAAAGCAGGCGATGTACGGGATCGTGCAGGGAGGCGCGTTCAAGGATCTCCGCATCGAGAGCGCGAAGATCATCGGAGCGATGGAAGGATTCGAAGGATTCGGATTCGGCGGGGAGTTCGGCTACAACAAGGCACAGACGAAGAAAGGCATCAGCGAGGTCTCGGATGTGCTCCCCTACGAGAAGCCGCGGCATGTGCTCGGCATCGGACACCCCGAGGATTTCCCCATCATCGCCTCGGCCGGCGGCGACACGTTCGACTGCATCGCGCCCACGCACTATGCCCGCCGCGGTATCATCTTCACCTCCAAAGGCAGGCTCGATCTGCGCAAACCGCGCTTTTTGAAGGAATTGAAACCGCTCGATCCGAAGTGCGCCTGTGAAATCTGCAAAACCTATACGCGCAGTTACATCTCGCATCTCATCCGCGGCAAGGAACTGAGCGGCCTCAAGCTCGCGACGTATCACAATCTCTATTTCTTCAACGAACTCGCCGCACGGATGCGCAAACGGATCAAGAACGGCGACCTCTAGTCTTCGATGAATCGGGCGATGACCTGCATGCCGGGCTTGATGCGATCGTCCTTCTCGAGCGCGATCGTGACATTGAATCTTGTGATGCCATCCTTCCCTTTTTCGCCCCGGGCGTCGATTCCTGCCACGCGCCCTGCGACCTGCGCCTCCGATCCCTCGATCGAGACGAGCGCTTTCTGGCCGCGCCGTATCCGCGGAACTACACCCTGCTCCAGCGCGATGTGCGCAAGCGCATCGCTCGTGATGAGCGTCGCGACGGTTTCGCCGTCATTGACGTACTGCGCGGTATTTTTTACCACACCGGCGACGATGCCGTCGAATGGCGCTTTCACTTCGTAATTCCCGAGTCGCGCTTTCGCATCGTTAAGCGCGTTCTCGGCTGACCGCACCTGAAGCTCTGCTTCTTTCCGCTCCAAAGCCGTATCGCGAGGCGCAGTGCCTGAATCGATGGATTGAAGCGATGAGCGGGCAGAGCGCACATCCTCACTGACCGCCAGCAGCACCTCGAGCTTATCGTTGAGCTGGGAAGAATACCTCACGAGCGCATCTTCGTATTCCTGGAACACGAGAGGTTTATTGCGGTTGTGTGATTCCAGATGCCGTTTGACGAATGCGTGCAGTTCGCTTGTCGCTTTCAAGGCATCCGAGAGAGCCGTCGCCGCCTCTCTGGTCTTCAAAAACAGGGCTTCGACGGCCGCGTCCCCCGACACGCGCGATGTCGTCCGATATTCCGCGAGCGTGGTCTCATATCGGTTCTTCGCCGTGCTGTATCGTTCCGTCGCCTGTACTTTTACCCGGTTTGCATCGGGGTTCTCGATGTTCGCGCGATCGGCGTGAGCGGTCAGATAATCGGCATCCCCGTTATCCGGGAAGACGCCGCCATAGAGCATGCCCCCGAGGCCTTTGACGATATTCGGCAACATGAGGAAGGTGTCGGCTATCTCGAGATAGGCCCCGTCGAGGGATGCTGAAAACGCGGCGCTGGCCCCGGCACGCGCCGCATCATCAGGCGTCGCACTACGCTGAGTATCGTCGATCCGCGCGAGCGCGAGCTGGGCCCCCGCAAGCCAGGTTTCAGCATCGCGGATTGCGCGTTCGGCCTCGCGCGGATCCATCCGGATGAGCACGCTTCCCTCGCGTACGGCATCCCCCACCCTGACCAGCACTTCCGTGACACGGCCGGAGGCACGAGACGGGAGGGAGAGTTCTCGGACCGGGACGATCTCGCCGTATCCCACCACTCCGGCCGTGGCCGGCGGCGGCAATGCATCCTCTCCGAGTGATGCAGGGATCATCGCGTAGACGGAATCGCGGAGCTGCCCCGGCGTCGAGATACCCATCGCAATCCCGACACTGCCCACGAGAAGGACGAAGCCGCCGATCGCGATAGATGCGCGGATTCTCATCACGGTAGCTGCCGCCGGTTTCTTAAATTTCTTCTTCAATCTGTCCGAACTGCCTGAGAACGTTTCCCTGATTTTCTGGAAGGCGGCTTTCGATTGATCGTATCTATCGTTCATCCATGACCGCATAGGGATATTGTCGAGCGTAAGCATACGAGAGGCAAGTAAAAATCGCATGAAGACACCAAAGGCGGGGTCTGTAAACAAAAGAAGTGGCGTACCGCAACTGAGAAAGAAAAACCGCCACGACACTTGCGTGTGCGGCGGCTTGTCTGTAGTTCTGCGTTCAGATACCTTGTTCCTGCCAGTTTTGGGGAATCGACCGGGGTGCCGACCTCGGCGGTAACATGTCCGAATCGGCATAAGGCACCTTGCAGCGAGGCTCGGCATCTCCCTTGCAGCGCCAGCATTTATAGGTCGGTTTGCCTGCTTGTATCAGCGTTTCGTTCAGTTTTTTCAGGCCCGGTCTCCCTTCTGCCTCCTTGCACGTCGGAAGATCCGGGGACCTCACGCCGCTTTCTATCAAGACCTGCGCTTCCCCTTGCGTCATATCAGACGGCATCTGAGCAGTTGCGGCCGTCGCACAGAAACACAACGTTGCCAATAGGGTCATACGCATCGATATTCCTCCTATTCCTATTCCACCATGGAACAGCTTCGGGCACTCTATCGCCGCCTGGCGGTAAGAGCAAGCTTAAAAAATGAAGAGAAACTAAGGACACTACTTTCTGCGCGCTGCCTGTGCCTTCTTGATATTCGCCTTCTGCGCGCGGCGCATGGCGGGAGTCGGCTTCGCCGCTTCCGGCACATTCTTGCGCGGATGCGCTTTGAAGACGTCGCCTTTCACATGCACGATACGTCCGCTCAGGCTCTTGAGCACTGAACGCGCTTTCGCATCGGTAATGACGAGGTGGCCCTTCTCTACCTTGGCATCCTCTTTGGAGATGAGCCATGAGACAGTGTCCCATGAACCGCTTGAACGGCGTCCGGCGAGGCGCTCGAGCCCGCCCGCCTTTCCCACGTCCTGCACGCGGAATGACGTGAATTCTGATTTCGGCCGCACCTCGATGCGATAGAACTTCCCCTTGCCGCTTGTTCCGGGTTTCGCCCGTCCGCGTCCTTGCGGCTGCGCGAGCGTATGCTGCCGCTTCGTCATTGACTTCCACTTCGCCTGTGCCTTCTTGATATTCTTCTTTGCTGCCGCCTGTTGTCGTTTCGTCGCCATATCAGATGAATGAGGCTTGTAATGGAATCAGTATACTCCCGCACCCGCTTGGAAAATAGGGGCGGGACCGCTCATTCGATGCTCTTCTCGCTGCTTGAGCCGGGTTCCAGGAGCTCCTTCTCTATCCGCTCCACGCGCGCGAGTATCCGATCGAGTATCTCTTTTTCCGAATGCACTTCGCTCTCCGCTTTCTCCATCAGTTTCTTCTCCCTCCTGAACCCGGAGATGAGGATGCTATCGCCGATGAAGAACGATACCAGGAGTCCTGAAAGGAGCAGGATGACAGTGCCGAGTAAGAACGAGGCAGCGCCGTGGAGCCAAGAAAATGATGCTGCCACCTCCCATACTCCCTTCCACACCAGTACGATGCCGATAGCGCCGACGAGCGCGTACAGGATCGGGTAACGGCTGAGGCGGAACCGTATCCGGTCTTCCAGTTTGTCGAAATATGAGACGAGGCGTCCGAACATCCCTTCAGTATAACGCCCTGAGCCGCCCCTCTCGGGGCGGCTCGGATTGACCCCTGTCGGATCCGGATCACTTCTGTACCGCAGCGCAGCTGCACTTCGTTTCCGCCTCATTGCACATCGCACACTTCGACACGCAGTGCCCTCCCCCGCACGCGTGATTTTCATCATGCTCCTTCGCCTCCGTACCGCACATATCGCACTTATAACCCTCCGTGGCACCTCCGCATGTTTTACATGACATAGACATGAATCAGCTATCGTTAATGTCTTTAATAATACACCCGTTATTCGACCTTGAAACTGAACATCATCCCTGTTTCAAGATGCTCCGCGATATGACAATGCGCCATCCATTCGCCCGGATTCGAGGTGTCGAGCATGATGTCCACTGTCTCCCCCGCCTTCACTAAGACCGTGTCTTTCCACACGAGATTCGTCTGTGGTACGCCATCGCGCGCAACAACAAGAAACCGCTGCCCGTGGAAATGTATCGGGTGCTGCATGGGATGCACTGATTTCGGATCGTTGAAAATACGGATCTTCACGGGTTCGCCCTTTTTGAAGGCCCAGTTAATCTCCATGTTCTCCTTGCCCGTATCCTGATCGACGATCTTCCACTTCGCAGAATCCGTATCCGACATCGCGTTCATCATCGCCATCTCGTCCTCCCATTCGATGCCGCCTTCCGGCACACCTCCCATCATGCCCATACCTCCCATCATGCTTCCGTCAGGCATCATGTGTCCGCCCCCCGACATCCCCCCCATCATGTCGATAGAGAGCGCGATGCGCTTATCCGGCGCTTTATTGAAGGACGCCCGAAAGGGATCGATGCTTGTGATCGCTTGAGGATGCGTCTTCAGCTGCGCGAATTCGTTTGCGTACGAGACGTCAATCGGCATATTCTCCACGACCACGTTCCCCAGCGTATACGTTCGATCAGGCGTACGATTCTCGAGCACGAACGAGCCGCTTGTATCGAACAATACTTCCACGACCGCTCGCTCAGACGGCCCGAGTACGACGGAATCTTTCCATTCATCGCGTTCATACGCCCCGCCATCACCGCCGACGAGTTTCATCCTCGCGCCGTTTATCCCGAAGTTGAACGGCCGCACATTGGCAGCATTCGTCACATAGAACCTGACTACTTCCCCTTTCTGCGCGGTGAGTGAATAATCCGTCTCGCCGTTCACGAGCATCACGTTGCCGAACCGTCCCATGAGCGTCCGATCGGCACCGCGTGTACTCAAGTTGATCTCTCCGTTTTCGACCAAGAGGTCATCGAGAAAGAGTGGCGCCTCCCGATTGACCGGGTCCCAATAATCGGCACTCTTCGGCACGACCAGATAATTCCCGTAGAGCCCTAATTCCTGCGCATAATCCTCGCGTATATGCGGATGGTACCAATACATCCCCCCATCAGGGAATTTCACTTTGTACGTGAACGAGCCGCCCGATTGGATCGGCTCCTGTGTGACGCCCGGAACGCCGTCAAACGCATTGTCGAGCCGCACGCCGTGCGAATGCAGCGTCGTCTCGATGCCTGTCTTGTTCTCGAAGTTGATAGTGATCTCCGAACCCTGCTGCACCTTTATCATGGGTCCCGGGATCATGCCGTTGTACGAGAGCATCTTGTATTTTCTCCCGCCGATCTCTTTCTCCACCCAATACGCGACCATGTCATAGGTGTCGCCGTCATCGAGTTCGACGACCTGGGACACCTTAACCGGCGGAATAGCCCCATACATCGTCTGACTCAGATAATACGCTCCGAACGTCGCGCTGACAGCCAGCGATGCCGCGATAAAAAAGATTTTCTTATTCATAAATCATTTCGCGTTATTGATAATAGTTTGAATGATCTGATCGATCTCTTTCGGCCTCTCCCCAAAGTCGGCTTGTGGGAAAAACTGCGGCAGAATAATCGGCCGCATGCCGGAAATAACCGTCTGCCCATCTTTGGTATACACGTTTATCTTACAGGGAAGGCAGAGGCCGATCTTGATATCAATATTCAAAAACTCATTGGCAAATTTTGCGTTGCAAAACTCGACGATCTTGAGCGGTTCTCTTTGAAATCCCTTCTCGCCCAAGGTTTCCTGTACATCGTGGACATACAAGACCCGCATACCAGCTTTAGCAATTTCGTCTTGTACGCTCAGAACGGCCTCACCAAAGGTTTTCGTCGTAGTTGTGGTGTAATCGAATTCCATAGGTTGTTTGATGTGACATTAAGACTAATTCTCTAGATCTTTCTTTTTTTCTTCAAACTCTTTTTGATCAATTTCGCCTTTAGCATATCGTTCCTTAAGGATATCGAGAGCGGATCTCGAACCGTGCGTTTCGCTATGGTCTTTTCTTCCGCTCATCTCTCTTACAAGCCAAACGATGAAAAAGATGATGCCGACCCAAAACAGAATCATCATCAGTCCTCCTCCTAACCCCCAACCAAACATGCTTCCATAATAATTTCCCATCATATATTTTTATTTATTTGATAATGTGTAAATCTTGATGAGTTCTTTGATTGCCATCTCATCTTCACCTTTGTTCTGCATCTGATGCGTAACATGGGAGCGTAGGTGGTTTTCCAGCAAAAAGTTGTCCAGGCTTTTGAGCGACTTTTGAATTGAGAGGGACTGTTCCAACAGTGTGGGACAATATTCTTCTTTCTCAATTGCCTTGATAAGACCGCCGAACTGACCTTTGAGGATCTTCGCACGATGTAGTGCCCGTTTCTTTATTTTTTGATCAACCATATGTCATACGTTATTGATAATCATCAGCCTTTACTGATACCCTATACCCCTACCATCTATTTGTCAAAATGGGCACCCTTGAAAATCCGTCGATTCCTCCCTGCGCTTCAGCGCAGGGTGTTCTCGACAGATTCCAGCAAGAGCTTCCTATTCGTAGCGCAACTCGACTTTGTCTCCATCCTTGAAAACATAGTCTCCGAATTCGGTGTTCGGCTTGCCGTTGACCGTCATCGTCATATTCGTCCCGAATGATGTAATGTCCTTACCCCACGTCTGGAGGAATCTTGAGAGCTTGATTTCATCATTCTTCGCTGCGCCTGCGAATTCAAGATGGATGACTCCTTGAGAGGCGTCTTCACTATGCGTATGCATCGGCTGATGCACTGCACCAATGCCGATATTCGCCGGAATTTCCTGTCTCTGGCCTTTCACATAGATCGTGAGAGAGGGGTGCCAGTGGAATGCGCCCGTAGAAGCGGTATTCGGATTATTCGATTGCAAGTAGCGCGATAATCCGATGCCACCGATAAAGAGGACGATTACGCCGATGATAATGTACGAGGTTTTAATGTTTTTCATAGTGTGATTTTTAATGAGTCGCGTGATCACCCGGGCCACCGCAACCGTCTGAAAGATTCCAGACTTCCGTGACCTGTTCGCCAGTGAATCCGTATTTCTGGATGAGTAATTTTCCTAAGCCGCCATAGACATACCACCGCCAGCACCTGCAGCAGCAGGGTCCTTTCTCGTTCGAGTTCTCCATCGCATAGTCGTACGCTTTCTGTTCTTCGGGCGTCAGCTCGATATCGTAGTACGCCTTGAGTTCCTTAGCGAGTGCCGCATCGATGTCGTAAGGATCAGGCGGTATCTCCGGAACGTTTTTGAATTTTGTGAGTCCGGTGACCTGTTCTTCATAGCGATGCGGGTCCATGGGCGAGCAGCACGAGCCTTGGATCCTGTCGGTATCCGGCATCGTATCGATTGAATCTACGAAGGAGGCCGGACAGTTTGAGTTCCCGTTCTTGCTCAACGTGTCGAATGTAGCCGCGAGCACCTGATCTGCAATCAATACTGGAACTGCCGCTGGCTCAGTGCCCAAGTAATAGGCCCCTCCTATGAGGAATACGGCTATTACGATAGCGATTGATAATTGGGTGTTCATAGTTCGATAGACGTCGGTTCGCACACGAGCGGCTTGGTAATTTGTTTTGCTAAGAGATACATGGAGTATCCTAAGAGTGCGACGCCGATGATGCCGAGTTCGCCTCCTCGCAAGGGCAATATGGCAAGCACGCTTATTCCACCTACAGTGCCGATAAGCGACGTCAGGATAAGCGGGCCGCACGCGGCGCATCCGACGCCAAATGCCCCAGCGAAGATACCTGATGCGCCTATAACAGCACTTCCTCCGATCCTCCTTCTCGTCTTGATCAGATGAACGGTGAGAGCCGCATTAATCCCGGCGAGTAGAGCTATTGCGATCGTGTACGAAGCCGAGAGAAGCGTGAAGTTGGTTGCGATCGAGGGAAGCAGGCTCATCGGCAGTGCGATCTTATCCCCAAACGACACTGACGCGTCCGTCCATACCAAGAACAACAAGCGCAGATTCGGGAGCCACACCGAGAGAACGAACACGAAAGTTGCTAACGTAAGCACCGTAAGCAACGAACGAGTGCTCGTGAGTATGGTGAGTACGGTTCGCATATTCGGCCTGCTGGATTCAGTAATTCCTCGCTCGTCGCTCGGTAGCATACGCGGTTAATTATCTTTCAGTGCGAGATCGATCAATTGCTTCACGGCCTCGTAGGGCTGTGCGCCAGAGAGAGGGTATTTTTTGCCGCTTTGTGTCACGACGATACTCCACGGCGTTCCGTTGCCCCCAGTAACAGTCGCATTTTGCACATTGTCCTCAATGTGCGCGTCGTACTTCGTGCTTGCAAGACAGCTTGCGAACTTTGCGGTATCGAGCCCTATTTCTTTCGCGATCCGGGGCAGCACGGAACCTATATCCGTCTTATCATTCGATGGGGTAAGCTCGAAGAAGCGGTCGGTAAACTTCCAGAACGCGTCGTTGCCGCCGAGCTCTGCGGCACATTCGGAGGCAATAGCCTCTTTACGCGCTTTTGAGTGGAGTTGGTCCAGCGGAAACTGCCGGTATACCCACGCGATATCGTTCCCGTATTCCTGCATCGCCTGTTGCAGTGTCGGATGGAATGCCTTGCAGAACGGGCATTCGAAATCGGAATATTCCACTATCGTAACCTTCGCATCCGGATTACCGCGGATGTGATCATCCGAGGAAATCGGCTTCATTTGTTCCAGATCTCCTGTCGGCAACTCCAGCTGTTGTCCTGCGTTCGCGGTTGCACCGCGAGGTGCGTTTGACATGTAGAGAGCCCCTGCTATCAGTGCTCCCGCAACGACAATCGCGCCAGGAATCAGCAGATTACTTTGTTTTGCTTCTGGTTCCATAGTTGATTATACGATGTAAGGATATAGATAAAATAATAAATTAAACCCGCCTGCCCACATGCAGGATCAGGACGGTCAAAGACTATTTAGAAAATCTTCGGGTTGAGAATGCCGTTAGAGAAAAGTTCTTGAAGCGGTGTGGCTAGAGGAATATATTCTCTGCGGACAACTGACCGTGCTGAGATACGCGCGTCGTCAATAGATGGCCAATGCAGGCGAGTCCATAAAAATGCAATTACGAGTGCGGCCAAAAGCAGCAACATGACCGCTGTGTTGTCTTGTTGAGGGAGGCTCGTGAACATGCTCTGCCACGCGGCGATGTGCTCTAGGGGATTCATATTACACACAACTGCCTGCCCTGACATAAGGAGGCAGTTGGACATAGCCATGTTGCCATCTTCGCCCATGGCCATGCTTACATGTGAAAGACCGAAGAAACCGAGAAAAAGAAAGGCGATAAGGCCTGAAATCAGAAGTGTCCTTCCCGCTTTCGGGAACGTTGCGATCATAGCCAGTAGTATAGCTGGATTCTGGCAAAAGAAAACCGTAGAAAAAGGACGCGTGTAAGCGCTGCGGCGCTCCCCACTAACTACTCGCGCAAACGGCCGGAGAGGGAGCGGGCACCCTCATCCGCCCAGAAGACATGCGTGAAGACTTTTTCGCCGTTGCCGAAATCGCGCTCGAAGAGCGACGCGCGGCCATCAGATGAGCGGCGGATCTCGCGTCCCCACTCGCGTGGGTCGTCGCTCTCGGCGCCAGCGGCTTGTGGCTTGTTCGCCGAACTCTGTTGCAGCGTCGTTGTCGTATCGAGGTGTGCGTAGATAGTCTCGAGCATGTCGTAGTCGTGCTGGTTCGGATGCTGATTCGTTGTCGGACTATTCGTGTAATCCATGCAGGTGCCGAGATTCACATTCGTCGTGCTCTCATCCTGATGATTAAGGCCGAACAGGTGCCCGATTTCCTGGCACATGACGAGGTTCTTCCATGCGGGAGTATTGTAAAACGCTTTACTGAAATAGGTGTCATTCATCTTTACGACGCCCTGCGCGATGTGACCGCCGGAAATCCAGATCTGCGCGATACCGATCCATCCGGTCGAGCCGTATTTCGCGTTGCACACTTCCCCGCGTCCGAGCGTCGGTCGGCAGGTCTTCGCATTCTTCCCGCTCGCGACTACCGTGACATCGAGAACTGTGGAAACACTCCAGTCGGCAGCGGCCGTCGCAAGATACGGGTCCCAGTTCGACGTCAGATTATCACCCATCTTCAAGGTGAACGGATTTGCCGTACGCGCCCAGTGATAGGAGCCCCACGCGTGGTCGGCGAACGCAAACGGGCTGAAAAGGAGAATAACTGCCGACAGCAAACCAACCACTCTGAGTGATGTATTCATGAAATACATGATAGCGCGTGGAATGCGCGAGGCAAGGCAGTTCGTCAGATACTTACCGGTATGTCAACTAAGGCTTCCGAGGATACCTCAAACCAGCCCGAAATAGGGCCGCCTAAGCGGCTCGGGACGGGCGTGTCTTCGGCTGCGGAAAATACCGTATTTCCACCCTTTTCGAAGTGGAGCATCGCGTGGAGCGTCTCGCCATCGCGAGAAGCGCGCGAAAGCGTCACCGGCACATTCGAGTTCTCTCCAGCCGGCAGAAGCGCACTCGCGCCGAGTATCACGCCCGGTGCACCATCCTTGTCTTCATGGATGACGAGGTATCCCGGAGCAGCAAGCACGATGAGCGAGCCGCGGATGCTGGCGCCCGGTTTCTGCTCGGAAACGATCATCATATTCTCCTCTGCGTGCATGCCGGAAACGTTCGACGTATCCATGCTCGCCCCTTCTTCGGGGCCATTCCCTAGGTCATCACTCGGATCACCGCCTAAAAAATAATATATGCCCCCGCCAAGTACGACGACTGTTAGTACTAGAACGATTGCTTTAGCATTCATAAAAAATGTATTGTTAATAGCCCCTTAACCACGATGACGCGACTATTCCCTACATCTTACGGCACACTTCGGAAGCAGGGTATACTTTACATCGGGTCGGGTTATTAATCGATAAACACAACATTTATATGATGGGAGGATATGGAATGATGGGAGGAGCGGGCATTTTCGGCCTTCTCTTCTCGATAGTGATACTTGCCGATCTTATACTGGTCGGCATCTGGCTGTGGCAGCATATTTCTAAGAAGTAGAGCGGGTGAGCCCCGCGCGACACAGCCCGCTTCAGAGCGGGCTGTGTCTCAAAGAAATGAGGAAGGATTCTCTTTCTCCATCTGTCGACGGACGAGCGTGCAGATTCCCGCAGAAATGGCGACGATCTGCACGTTGAGCGCATTCGTGTAGAGCAATCCCGATGAAAACCCGAGAAACGTCCCGTTCTCGCCCGCGACCCACGCGCCGACAAGTGCTATGCCGCCCAGAATGCCCGCGACTATCATCGTCGCATGCATCATTGATGAGTATTTCATAGGTGCTTGATTACGCTTTGCGAGCTGATAAAAGATTATAGACCCACGCGAAGACCCACCCCGCGACAAACCCGCCGACGGCACTGCTCACGATACCCGCAATCCACGCCCACGCCGAACCGATCGGGGCAGAAGTAAAGAGGCTGATCCACATGTGCGTTGCCTGCACATCGGGAGCTACCACCTGCACGATCGCACAGAGCACGAACACCACAACGAGCGCAGCGGCAACTCCTGCTCCCGCTGCAACTCCTGAAATACGATATATGTTTTCCATAACGATTCCTGAATATTGTTACTGCGATTAGATGATTTCTCCTTGCTTCTCAAGCATCATGTGATGGATCGTCGCGATCTGGAGCCAAATAGCGGCAAGGAGCGATGTGATTGCGCACAAGAGCATCACTTCCCTTGTCATTCCGAACCACACTACGCCGGCCGGCCAGAAAAGAACGGCAAAAGCCGACATGATCACGCCGATAAGTCCCATCGCAACGCTGATGACATGGAGAATTTTTGATAGTTTCATATATAATATTATTACTGATTATCTTTCTAATAATACCCCGCTTCGACCAGGCCTCAGGCCCACAGAGTTGTTTTGAAAATACCAGTACACGATGAAGCTGAGGAGCGCCGCGAAAAAACACCACACCGAGAAGAATGTCTCGGTAAAGAACCACGCAGCGACGGCGAAAGAAAGGGAGAGCACGGCGCCGAACAGGTTTATGATCCTATGGCTTGAAAAGAGGCTGCTCCCGCATGTGGCAATGAGATAGAGCGCCATGATGAGGTACACGTACAAATGCGGCGAGCGATAGGCGATGCTGTTATTGACGATGTGTGCCGTAACCGGCTCCGCGATGATGAAATACAGGAGATAAAGCCCTGTCGCCAGACCGACAAACGTGAATAGGTGCAGGATTTTTTTCCGAGTCGGGTCTGTCTCTATCAGAAGGACGGAAATCGGAACGAAGATCGGCCACAGCACGTGAGAGAACATCGAATACGCATAGATAGCGATGGTGTTCAGGATAGGAAAACTGAAAGAAACCCACACCGCCCCTTCGATAGCTTGCTGGATCCCGAACAAAAGCGGGATACTCGCAAACGGCAGCTCGGACTTCTCTTTAACGTTCGCCAATGTCAAACCTCCCGCCACACTGAGCGCTCCGGCTGCTGCAAAACTCGCTGCTGCTGAAAAACACATATCAGTTGTTCTACGTTGCCTGTTCTGCACCCGCTATCCATTTCCGCATGAGCTGTAAAATGCCCGCGGCAACAAAGATGGCAACAACATAGCCAAATAAATATTCAACGAGGGTGAAGGGCAAGCGCCCAGTTAAACCGAGTAAAGTCGCACCCCACCATGAGGTGAACGACACCGCGGCGGCAAGCCAGAGCGGCACGAAGCGGTAGGTCATCGCAACCGCATTCAAGATAATCACCGCTGTAATAATTTCCTTTGTCAAAATCTTTGCACTGGTAAGCGCCCACGTCTCGCCACTCTGATAGAGCGTCCAAACAAGCACGATTCCGGAGAGAATGATAAGCGCAAGTCCGAGACGGATCATCCAATAGTTTGCGTGCATAAGCGCCCGCTCACTTGCGTCCACCGTGCCATCCTTGAGCGCGATATTGACCTGTACTTCCGCAATAGTTGCACCGCCAGTGCCGAGAATCGTACCGACGACGTGACCAATCATGATAAGTGTTTGCAAATCCATATAGTGCGGATTACATGAGTCTAGGGCACGATGACAAGTCCCTGTTTCCATGAGTTGTCGTAGGTTGTATTCGTCTCTTCCATGCAATAAGACTACCTCAGTTATATGCTTCCACCTACGATGTTCTGCACTCGTCCGGCCGCGAAAGATTGGATGTTTTCGACGGTAGTATCGAGGATCCGTGTGATCGCCTCCTGAGTGTTGAACGCGATGTGAGGCGTCACAATGACGCGCGGATGGAGGATGAGATAGTGATTCTCAAGCGTCGTTTTCAGCCTCGACGCATTCGGATGCTCCGCCGCAAGAAGTTGGAGCTCGTCGCCCACGTAATCCTCTTCCTCCAAAACATCAAGTGCGGCCCCGGCGACAATGCCGCGTTTCAACCCCTCAACGAGTGCGTCGGTTTCGATTACCGCACCCCGTGCGGTGTTGATGATATGGACACCTTTTTTCAAAGTCCCGATATTCTCCATATTAATAAGATGGTGCGTATGCGGATTGTACGGCACGTGCAAAGAAATAATGTCCGACGAGGAGAAGAGCTCCTCAAGGGGAACATAGACGAAACCGAGTTCTTTTGCGAGAGTCGCGTCTGAATGAACGTCAAAAGCGATAACGTTCATATCGAAGCCCCGCGCCATCTTGATCATGTGCATGCCGATGTGACCGACACCGACGATGCCGAGTGTCTTCCCTTTGAGATCGAACCCCGTCAGGTTCTCCTGCGAGAACGCACCAACCTGACGCACGCGCTCGTCCGCGTCGATGATCCGGCGCGAGAGAGCGAGAAGGAGTCCGAAGGCAAACTCGGCGACCGTGTTTTCACCGTACGACGGCACGTTCGCAACCACGATGCCGCGCTTCGCAGCCTCTTTGAGGTCGATGTGGTCAAAGCCAGTCGAGCGCGTCGCGATGAGTTTGAGCTTCTGAAAGCGGTTGAGCTCGGCGCTACCCACCTTCGAATCGACGAAGACCGAGAGGATCTCCGCGTCCGTCTCCCGCACATCGGGGTGGTCGCTGATCGTTCCGTCATAAAACGAAACATGCGCGTCCGACAACTTTCCTTTCACGTACTCTTTCTCCCACGGCTCTTTTGCGAAATAGACGACTTTCATGATTCTTGTGCGATCAAGCTCCGGTACCGCTGACAATGCTCACATTCACAGGTGAGGATCTGCGCCATGGTTGCGAGACGCTTGCCGAGAATACGGGCGATTTTCCGCTCCCCTTCATTCATTGTTTTTTCTCCTTTGTGGCCGCTCACCGCTATCGCGCCGTAGGGACTCCCCGCATCAAACTCCGCCCCCTCGCCCTGAATCGGATAGGGAATGCCGACCGGCACCATGCCGAGATTGAGAAGCGGGACGATAAGTGAAAGAAGTGTTGCCTCTTCGCCACCGTGCGTGCTCCCCGCGCTGCAGAATACCGCCGCGGGCTTATTCACGAGTTTTCCCTGAATGAACACTGGCGACAATTGATCGATGAACTGCTTCATTTGTGAGGCAAACGAGCCGAAATGCACCGGTGTACCGAACGCAACGCCGTCCGCACTGACGAGATCTTCCAAGGTCGCTTCGGGAAATTCTTGGGCAAGTTGTTGGTTGATGGATTTTAGAGCCGGCTTTTTTTCAAAAAAGTCCTGCGGCAGGATCTCGGGCACGCGCTTGACGATAGCAGTCACTCCCGGAAGCGTCCCGGCGCCCTTCGCCACTTCGCGCGCGATTTCGGCGGTTTTCCCTGTGAAGCTGTAGAATAGCACCAAGATTTGTATTTTTTTATTCATGGTGTGCGTTTAGTAGCAATTCCTGAAGCCATCCCCTTCTTTTAATCCCTCAAGCGCGGCTCGACCCGCTTCAATAATACCGCGTTTGTCGCGACGATGATCGAAGAGATGCTCATAAGAAGGGCCGCGAACTCAGGGCGGAGCATGATACCGAAATTCGGGTAGAGGATGCCGCCAGCGACCGGTATCGCAAGGATGTTGTAGATCGATGCCCAGAAAAGATTCTGCTTCATTTTCAGCACCGTTGCCTTGCTCAAGATGATAGCTCGAAGTATGTCTAACGGGTCGGATTTCATGAGAACGACTTTTGCTGTTTCGATCGCTACGTCCGTGCCCGCGCCGATAGCGATACCGACGTCGGCCTGCGCAAGTGCCGGCGCATCGTTGACACCGTCTCCCACCATCGCCGTGAATTTCCCTTCCTGCTGGAGTCTTTTGACGTAGCTCGCCTTGTCTTCCGGCATCACTTCCGCGAATACCCTTTCTATGCCGATCTGGCTGGCAACTTTCTCAGCGGTCATTTTGTTGTCGCCGGTGATCATGGCGATCTCAATTCCTAATTTTTTCAGACGCTCTACCGCTTTTACAGCATTGGGTTTTATCGGATCAGCCGCTCCGATAACGGCCTTGATAGCCCCATCAACGGCGAGGATCATTATCGTCTCTCCCCTTTCCAGAAACTCATTGATCTTCTCCTCCAAAATACCCAGAGCGACAGCATTCTCTTTCATGAGCTTCACCGTGCCGATGAGCACATGTCTCCCCTCCACGATGGCTTTTACCCCCAAGCCGGAAAGATTCTCGAATTCATCGACTGATCGAGGCAATGTAAGACCGCGCACGTTAAGCTCGAGAAGTACGGCGCCTGCCAAGGGGTGGGACGATTTCGCTTCTGCCGCACCGACCAAACGGAGCGCCTCATCTGCATCAAAACCATCGGTTGTAGCGATATCGGTTATTTTCGGCTTTCCTTCGGTGAGCGTGCCGGTCTTATCGAGTACGATTGCTTGGATCTTTGAGACTTGCTCAAGGGTCGGGGCATCCTTGATGAGAATATTGTATTTTGCTCCGAGGCCGGTACCTACAGCCACGGCAGTCGGGGTAGCAAGCCCGAGCGCATCCGGACACGCAATGACAACCGTAGCGATAGCAAAAGAGAGCGCCAAGAGGAGCGGTGAACCTACGATAAAATACCAGATAAGAAATACCAGAAGACCTGATCCCACAGCAGCAATGACCAAGTATGATGCGAATCTGTCAGCGATCCGTTGCCCCGGTGCTTTTGAATTCTGCGCTTCTTCGACCATGCGGACGATCTGGGCGAGGGCGGTATCTTTGCCGATCTTTGTCGCCTTGAATCGTACAGAGCCGGCAGTGTTGATCGACCCGCCGATCACCTGATCCCCGATCTTCTTAGCAGTAGGGATCGACTCTCCGGTGACCAAGGATTCATCGATGGCAGTCTCGCCCTCGATGATCTCGCCATCAACGGGGACTTTGTCTCCCGGCTTAAGGATGATGATATCTCCGAGCTGTATTTCTGAAGTGGAAACGAGTATCTCCTTGCCGTCTTTTAAGACTCTCGCCTGGGGCGGCACGAGATCGAAAAGCGCCTGAAGTGCATCGGTTGTCCCGCGCCTCGACTTCATTTCCATCCAGTGACCGAACAAGACGAACGTGATGAGCATCGCAGCCGCTTCATAGTACGAATCGGCACTGCCGATCAAGGTCAATAAAACACTGAAACCGTAGGCCGCGGTAATGCCGACGGCAATCAAGACCGCCATGTTCAGTGTCTTATTTTTGAGAGCAAAATATGTCGAATAGAGGAAAATCCATCCAGAATAAAAGAACACGGGAGTCGTCAAGATGAAGAGAAGCCATGGAATAGGTAGCGGCGACGGCAGATGTATCCCGAGAAAATCAATGCCTAAGGGCGAATAGAGGATGATCGGTACCGAAAGAATGAGTGAAAAAAAGAATTTGTTCCGGATATCGATTTCCATCAGTCGCGCCATCTCTCTGCCGGCGAGACCCGTATGATCCATGCCCATGGTCATCGACATGCTCATCTTGAATTTCTCCCAAAAACCCATTTTGGATGGATCCCCCATCACATGACCGGCATGAGCGCCGTGTCCGGTTTCTTTTGCCGCTTTCTTGACAAGCATCATCCCGCACGTAGGGCACGTACCGGGCGCGTCTTTGACGACGCCCTGATGCATGGGACAGGTGTACTGGACCGCGCCCGACGTATGTTGGTTATGATTCATACGTTCATTATGTGACCATTTCTGTTACCTGTTCTGCAATCACCCTGCTCAGATCTATGCCGTTCGACGTGTGCGGAATAGTATTGCACGTCACCACCTCTTTCGGACCGGCATCCATTAATTCTTGATATGCGTTTCCTGCAAATACGGCGTGCACGCCGACCACTACGGGAGGCGGCGATCCTGATTTCTTCAGATGTCCGACCGTGGCTATCATAGTCCGTGCAGTGGAAATTATATCGTCCACAAGAACCGGCGTATGGTTCGTATAACGATGGATGTCGGGGATTGATATCTCCACGTCACGATCGCCGCGGCGTATCTTTTGCAAGACGATACATGGCGCATGCGTACGCTCCGCCACATCTCTGACCCATTGTTCGCTTTCAGAATCGGGCCCGATAAAGACTGGATCCGTAACGTGTTCCGTGATCCACATCGAGATCTCACCGGTCGCACGAACGATGCGGCTCGGGATAGGATACACGTCTCCAAGAGAACTTATCCGGTGAAGATGAGGCTCCACCGTGACGATAGAATCTGCAAAATCAGAGATGAGATCACCGAAGTATTTCGAAGTGACGCCTTCGCCGGGATTGAATATCGTATCCTGACGCATGTATGCGAGATACGGAGCCACGAGGCAGATACGTTTCGCCCCCAATGAGCGAGCCGTTTTACTGAGAAAATAGAGCGGCAATAATTTTTCATCAGGTCGGCGGAGCGTGCACACGAGGACGACATTCGCGTCCGTGACGTCGGAACGGATGCGCACGTACGTCTCACCATCAGGAAACTGCCGCATGACGACTTCTCCGACGGCTGCATGCATGTGTTTTGAGAGGAGCGACGTGAGCACCTCGTTTCCCGGAAGGCTGAGTAGAATGGTTTTCATACGGGATGGATCTCATTGGATCGTCACGATGTCGGAATTAGCATGGTGATAATCCAAGGCGTATCGTAGCGATCCTTCGGATTCCGCGTAGATCGTGTAGAGCACGTCCCCTGTTTCGACCCGTTTGCCTAACGGCGCACAAAACAAGACCCCGGCTTTCTTCGATCGTGGCGCCCCTGACAATTTCGCCAGTTGCGCTATTTTCCGATTATCTATCCTGCTCACGATTCCGGAGCGATCGGCCGTGACCGAGTGGGAATACGGGGCCAGTTCCGGCTCTGTGAATCTTCCCTGAGCCTCACAGATGGCTTTGAACTTTTCGTATGCCTTTCCTGACTCTAAGAGTTCACGTGCTGCTTTACTCCCCTCACCCCTCCCGATTTTGCCGGAGAGCTCTAATAATTCCCCCGCAAGCAGTAACGCTCTTTCCTTAAGATCGTGTGGCGCTCCATCTCGATTGCGTAACACATCCAGAACATCTCTGGCTTCCAGCGCAGGACCGATGCCTCTTCCGACGGGCTGTGATCCGTCGGTGATGATGACTTTGATCTTTAACTCTACAGAATCAGCTACGATCTCCATGTCTTTCTTAAGCTGCTCAGCCGACTCCTTGGTACGTATCTTTGCCGTTTCTCCGACGGGAATATCGATCACGACATACCGAGAACCCGCCGAGGCCTTTTTTGAAAGGATAGATGCGATAAGCTGGCCGGCGCTATCTATGTCTAAGGCTCGTTCAATTCGTATGAGTATATCGTCGGCGGGGCTTAACTGTGCTGTACCGCTCCACACGATACAGCCATTTTCACGCTCCACGACTTTTTTGATCTGTTCTGCAGACAGATCGACATTGGTCATCACTTCCATGGTATCTGCAGTCCCTGCCGGAGACGTAATGGCTCTGGAGGATGTTTTCGGCATCGTAAGCCCGAATGCGGCAACGATTGAAACGACTATCGGTGTCGTTCTGTTCCCCGGCAAACCCCCGATACAATGCTTATCCACGACTGCGTCCGTGCCCCAACGAAGCCTCTCTCCGGAAGCAATCATCGCCTTGGTGAGATCAGAGATCTCTCCGATATTCATCTTGCCACCTGCGCACGCGGTAATAAAAGCTGATAAATGGATATTAGAATACTCGCCTTTTACTATGTCCGTGATGATTTCTCCGTACGCGTTGTAATCGAGCGTATGGTCGAATATCTTTGCCCTCAGATGACGTAAGGAATCGATCGGTTCTAAATGAGATATGGAAATCTCATCTCCTTCCTTTGCCGTAAGCGCTTTGACAGCAGCCTCTGAGAGGCCGATCTCATCCAGCGCAAGCATATCGGAACGGACGACATTGAGGCTGGCAACTATGGAGATATCGCCCTTTGTGATCCTAAGCCTGGTCAGGGCTTGAAACCCTTCTGAGATACATATATGACAATCCTCTCGCATGTATACGACGTGCTCATGTTGCGTATAAATACCGAGCGATTTGAATTTCAATGTATTAGAATCATTCATGCATGTTGTTCGTCTCCGTACTGCTCTCCATTGCTCCGTTCGATTCGAGTTGATCATCCTGATGCATATATGTTTCGTATCTCTTCCAGTACCGTATCTGCTTGCGTACCATTCAGGCCGATTTTCTCCAGAATACTTCCATCGGTGAGTATATCCTTGCAAAGGATGATTCCTTGATCAAGCAGCTGCCGCTTATGAAAGCGATTAAGCGTGGTGAGACATGTGACAGGATGGAGCTGGTGCTTCTCAATGAGATACTGGAGGCCTTCTTCGGCGGGATAATTCCATCCGATAGCGTGCATACCGACGCACTGCGCATAGCGGGTCGCATCACTCGTCAGTTTCGTATTCGTCACGAGCCAGACCGCATGCAATTTCGTCCCATGTCCCGGCTCAGCTTTCCAGCGTCTTTCGATATCCTCAAATCGAGCTTGCACATAGAGCGCGACCTTGGCATCCGACCTAGTGCCTGGCCGATTATGGAATTTGCACTCGACCATGACATGTTCCTCTCCCTTGTGAGCTACGACGTCAAGTTCATGTGAGATGCATCTGCCTTCCGCGACTACTGCAACCTCCGTCGAGAACCCTCGGGCTTCCATGAGCGCGCCGACGAACTTCTCGAACGGGTGGCCGCTCGGCCCAAGCTCCATAAGTGCCGCACGCATATGATACCGAGCGGCGGCGGGTCGTTCTTTGTGGCGCAGAAGCGAAAACGCGCGAGCGTATATGGCTTTTGTCGTCATACCATCCTGAAGTCCGGCGACGACATCTGCTACGATGGCGTCAATATGCTGCGGAGAGGAGCCCGCTCGTTCGAGAGATCGGCGGAGCTTTGCCTCAGAAAACGGTTCGCGCTCTCCCGACGCTTTTGTGACGAGAATCGTGCTCATTTTTCTTTGTGCGTCTGATCCATATCGCCATGGCCGCCGTGTCCGTGTCCCCGATGCATGAACATGTGCATGAAAAGACATCCGGAGAGGAATGCGAACGGCAGATATGGCACGAGATGCTCTCCGTGATCGACAAGGATGTATCCTCCCGCGAGGATGAGAAGTGCGACGAGAATCCAACGAACGGTATCTTTCATATGAAGGATTATACCCCCTGAGCCGTTCATGTGAGCGGAAACGGTCCTTTTTAACTAACCCTTGACGTCCCTCCCCCGTGTCGTATCGTTGCCATAGCTTAGTTCGATCTTTAGGAGGACCATGTTATGACAACACAATCATGCCTACACACATGGGCAGAGGGGCGACTACGTCCGGCAGGAATCATCATCAACGGCCCGAACCCATGGGACATGCAGGTGCACGATCCAAGGCTCTACGGGCGTGTCATGCGCTCCGGGCCCCTTGGGCTCGGCGAGGCGTACATGGACGGTGGTTGGTGGGATTGCGAGGCACTCGATGAATTCTTCGTACGCATACTGCACGCAAAGGTAAACACTGGCTGGCAATCACAGATGTGGGACGCCGGCCTGGCGGTGAAGCATGCGCTCACGAACATGCAGTCTATCGCAAAGTCGGGCATCGTCGGCAAGCAGCATTACGATGTCGGCAACGACTTGTTCGAGCGCATGCTCGATCCGTACATGATGTACTCATGTGCATACTACGGCCGAAGCGCCGCGAATCTGAACGATGCGCAGGAAGATAAACTGCGTCTTACGTGTGAGAAATTGCGGCTTGAGCGAGGCATGCGCGTTCTCGATATCGGCTGCGGTTGGGGCGGATTCGCCAGATTCGCCGCAGAACACTACGGCGTCGAGGTCGTCGGCCTCACGATATCGAAGGAGCAAGCAGTACTTGCCCGAGAGAGGTGCAAAGGACTCCCGGTAAGGATACTGCTCAAGGATTACCGGGAACTGCCGCCGGATATCGGACTTTTCGATCGGATCGTGTCGATCGGCATGTTCGAGCATGTCGGCCCGAAAAACTATCGGACCTACATGGAAATCGCCGCCAAGTTCCTGAAGGAACGCGGACTATTCCTTCTGCATACAATAGGCGGACATGAGACATTCGATCCGTGGTTCAACAAGTATATCTTCCCCGGCGGCGTATTGCCGGCGAAAGATCAGATCGAGACATCTGTCGAAGGGCTCTTTCACATCTGGGACTGGCACAACTTCGGCAAAGACTATGACCCGACTCTCCTGGCCTGGTATGCCAACTTTGAGCGCGCGTGGCCAGAGCTGAAGAAAAAATACGGAGAACGCTTCTTCCGCATGTGGCGGTACTACCTTCTAAGCATGGCTGGTGGTTTCCGTGCAGAAAGAGTCCAGCTGTGGCAGATACTGCTTGCAAAGCAGCCTGTCCGCAGCAGTTACGTGCCGGTTCGATAGGTACTGACACGTTTGACTGCCGCCTCGGGAAACCCGGGCGGCAGTTTCCTATTCTTAACGTCGTGATTACTGCCGCTGGCGACAAGGAGAATCGCCCTGCCGACGATACCGTTATCCTTGTGATCGTGCTCCCATGCCTTCTCTTCTTTCTGTGCTTGCGATTGCCTGCCCGCTGCGCTGCCGAGCAGTATCACGTCGGGCTTTTCTTCAAGGCTTGGCGCCTTGGCGTGATCCTGTCTATTCCGTCGTCTTCCCGTCGAAATGCTCTTCGTCTTTTTCGGCAGCCTCCTTCGTCACGTGTACGACGCCATCGCGATGATTGGGCGGCGCATAGAGCGTGTAGAGCTTCATCGCTTCTCCCATTCCATTGATGATGTTGTGCCGCGCTCCTGCCGGCACGATGACGACGGTACCGTTCTCGATCGTGTATTCCGTGCCGTCGAGGACCGCCTTGCCTTCGCCCTGCTCGCAACGGAAGAACTGATCGAGCGTATGCACTTCCTCGCCGATGTCCTCGCCCGGCTTCAGGCTCATGACGACGAGCTGGCAATTCTTCGCGGTATAGAGGACCTGCCGGAAATTATCGTTTTCCAATGTAACGCGTTCGATATCAGTAGCGAATCCTTTCATCCCGTTAGAAATAGGACGCGGACAAGCTTGAGTTGCCGCCTCCGATTTGATTATTGCCACTAAGCCCGACCGTATTAGGAAATGTCATATTCGTACGTCCGCGATTTCTAACGGGATTCATATCATTTCTTCGTGAACTGATACACGCCCATGAGCGCAAGTGCTCCAGTCGCAACGATGATAGAAACCGAAGGGTCGATCATTGCCGAGAAAAGCACCAGGAGCGCCGCGAAGATTGAGTAAGCTGCTTCGTGCTTGTTCGTCATAGCATGAGTATAACATTCACAGTATAGTACACATATGAAAACGCTGCTTTCCCTTATTTTCGTCGCGCTTCTCGCCTCTCTGGGATATTACATGTACGACTCGCAGACAAATCCGCGCGAACAACCGCTAGAAATGGAGGGGACAAATACACCCTCCGTGCCTGCGCTGACAACCCTCAACCGCAGCAATCAGGGCCTCACGAAACTCCCTTCCGAGATCCTCTCGATGACGAATCTGCAGCAGCTCGATGTCTCGAATAACCGGCTCTCGGGCGCGCTCCCCGCAGAAATCCGCCACCTGCAGAACCTGCAAATCCTGGATATCAGCGACAATCAGATGACCGGTCTTCCCGCGGAACTTGGCCAGCTCTCGAAACTGCGCGTCTTAGACGCTTCGAACAACAATCTCACCGGCATCCCCCACGAGCTCGGCAACCTGCAGAACCTCGAAGTCCTCGATCTTTCCGATAACGATATCTCAGAGCAGGATCTCGAAATTATCCGGGCAAAGCTTCCTAAGACGACTGAGATCATTCTTTAGCCGCGCGTACTAACGTGTCGACAGCTAGCGGGCTTTGAGAATCCGAATGACTTCCCTGTCGTCCACCTGTTCGAAATGCATATAATGTCGGCCGACGGCCCCGCCGAACGTCTCGGGCGGTTCGAGTACGATGATATCATCGACACCTTCCGATTCCAGGTCACGGAGTGATTCTGCGGAAGCGACCGGCACCGCGACGATGATCCGCGCCGGGTTTCCCTCTCTCACGATACGCGCCGCGAGCCGCATGGTGAGCCCGGTCGCGATGCCATCGTCGACGAGGATGACCGTCTTCGCCGCGATACGTGCCGGCGCCCGTCCGCCGCGATATGCGATGATGCGACGCGCCGCTTCGTTTCTCTGCTTCTCGGTCTCGGCGTCGAGCCACTGCGGATCGAGTCCGGCGGCTTCAGCTTCATTCAACAGCCGCTTCCCTTTCTCATCGACGACGCCGATCGCGTATTCCGGATGCAGCGGGTGGCCGATCTTGCGCGTGACGACGATGTCGAGCGGCGCCCCGAGCGACTGCGCGACCTCATAGCCGAGCACCACGCCTCCGCGGGGCAGCGCGAGTACGAGTGTGTCCGCGCCTCGGAAATCTTCGAGTTCCTGCGCGAGTCGTCTGCCGGCATCAATGCGATCCGTAAACATAGGACTTGCAGAGGGATATATTCATAGGTATTTCCACAGGCCTTTCGGGATATCCTTCCGGCACCTGCGCAGCGGCGAGCGCCGGAGCGCCGAGAAGGAATAGAGCGATGAATCCGGAGAAGATTCTTTTCATACGGGAATCGAGGTGAGGCTAACGATGGATACGATTCCACGCCCACGCGAACGCCGCGCCGAGCACATATCCCACGAATGTCGTCATGATAATGAGCATCAGTGCGGCCGTGAACTCGAACGGCCCGACCACGTACGGCAGATGCACCATATGCGCCCAGAGGACGAAATCGATGAGCACCTGCCCGATGCCGGTAAGGACGAGAAACGACCAGATGAGGTGCCACCCGCCGAGGAAAAGCCCGACGATGAGACCGGTCTTATGGATAGTGAGATTCATATATTTATTCAATGATGTTGGCTTTTAAGCTGATAATCCTTCCTCTCCTGCGCACCCGACCCCTGCGCCTTCTTCGGTGTGATACGCGCGCGCTTCGTACGTCTTTTCTTGCGCTTCGGCTGCATCATCGCTTCTTTCACGACACCTTCGAGCCGCGGCGGACGCGTCAGATGCATCTCCTGCCGCACTTCATTCTTGTCGCCTTTCGTGGGGCGCGCACGGGTTTTCTTCATCTGTTCAGTGTGTCACTCGCGACGGGGAATGCAAGCGCAGCCTGCTGGAAAACCATACATAGAGACGATACAGCCCTTCGTGGATCGCGTACCCGCCGATCGAGAGGATCAACATATACAGCGGCCAGAGGAGGACGTGCAGCTGGAACGGGAACTGCGAGCATGCATTGAAGACGCAGTTCATGTCGTCGGCAGGCGCCGTCCCGGCAAGCGTCGCGGCGTAGAGCGCGATGATATAAACGAGCGAATAGAGAAGCGAATACGGCCGCGGCCTCGTCGTGAGCGTATAGGCAAGCGCGACGAACGGCACCGTAAGATGCAGGAACACCGTCACTTCATTGGAGAATGTCAGCCCTTGCACGAAGACGTAGTCCGCCGTGTTCGAGAGATCGAATCCGAAAAGGTGCGACAGAAAATCCGATACCCACAGGAGCTGCGGGAGGAGGCCCACGTAATTAAGGCCTTTCACGAGCTGGAGATTGCGCTGATAGAACGCAAGCGCATAGAAGAACGAGACGTTGTTGCAGTACCAGAACAGGAGCGGCCAGAGCGTTATCTCCCGCACGAACGCGAGCAGGACCAGGAGCTGTATGATCGCGAAGAATACCGCGGTGATGTAGTGCGTATGCTCATGCAGCACATGGAGCCCGTATCGTGCCGCACGCGTCCAGGGGGAAATCGATACCTCTTCCATAGCGAGGGCATCCTAGCATAGCGGGCCTTTTCAACGCTTCGGCCCGTCAGTGCCCGCTATGATCCCCTGAAGAATCCCCGGAAAAAATATCCGGGCGAGCGTCACCTACGATAGAAAGCGTTCCCCACGCGCCTTTATCCATCCGCGCGAGCGCATGGTCGACGAGCACATACGTCCCCGGAATGTCGGCCGTAAATTCAGTGATTGCCGCGCCGCCCGCGGGCACAAGAGTCGTCTGCACGTTCTTGAAATTCGTCCCTCCCATCTGCGCCTCCGGATAGACAGTGTCGAAAATCTCGCCGATGAGATGGAATGAAGAGATAAGATTCACGCCGCCGTTCCCCACATACATGCGCACCTTCTCCCCCTGCTTCACGACGACGCTGTCCTTCGAGATGGATCCCACGCGCCCGTTGAAGACGACGAATGCCGGATTACCGTCGAGCATGGTGCCCGTATCGATGACTTGGAGCCCTTTTGTTCCACGGGCTCCGCCAGTGTAAAACTCCCCTTGCATGACATAGAGCTCCCTATCGACTGCCGGCAATCCTTCTTTCGGCTCGACGAGGATGAGGCCGTACATCCCGTGCGCCATATGATTGGCGACGTTCTGATGCGCGCAATGGTAGACATAGAGGCCCGGATTCAGCGCCTTGAATCGCATCGTCTTCGACTCGCCCGGCATGACGTCGGTCACCGTCGCTCCCCCGCCCGGCCCTGTCACCGCGTGCAGATCGATCGAGTGCATATGCAGGTTCGAAGCGGCGTTATGGAGCGTGAGTTCGATGGTATCTCCCTCGCGCACACGCAGCATGGGGCCGGGCACAGTCCCATCGAAGGTCCAATAATTCAAGATTACCCCGGGTGCGATCTCGGAGAGCACTTCTTTTGCGGTCAGTTCGATCTTTACCACCGCTTCTTCGGTGCGTCCGGTCGGAGGCGGCACATCCAAGGGATTCCGTGCGATGTCAGCCACACGCTCGAACTTGTCGAGATTCCGGAAGAACTCGAATACATTCTTGAGAGGCAATGTCGGCCCATATCCAGGCCCGTACGTCTTTATGCCGAATGGATACGTGAGATTTTTCGGCACGCCGATGGGAAACCAGAAAAAGAGCATCGCGCCCACAAAAAAGACGATGAGGACGATCGTGGTACGCGCCGAATGCAGCTTGCGCAGAACGATATAGAGGAAGATGACGGCGGCGATCCCGGCAAGCACGAGGCCGAAACCCTGGACGATAAGGTAGGAGACGAGCGACCAGAGTTCGAATAACCGGTTCATATTCGGACATCATGACCGCCCACGGACTATTTTGAGATGCTCGCCCGCGCCGAAAAGGAGGATCAGCACGACCGCGGCGAAATGCGGCACGTGCCCCGCAAGCTCGATGGGGCCGAGGAGAAAGAGCGGAATAGTGAAGAAGACCGCGAGCACGAGCGCATTGATGCGCGTTACGATACCGAGCATGAACACCAACCCGAAAAGCGCCTCGACGGAACCGGCCGAAAGCGTGAAAAGATAATCGGAGTACGGGACGCCGAGAAGTTGCATGAAATTCCAGTCGTACTGGCGCAGGAAGTTGATGCCGAATTCCGGATGCAGTATCTTCTCGGTGAATCCGAGCGTGAACAGCGTGACGCCGGTTCCGATGCGAAGTATCGGAAGCGCGTACGATTGGTATTTTCTCATCCTCGTCCCGAGCGCTTTGAATGGCACGATGCTGAAATAATCGTTGCCCATGATGAGGATGAATACCGCTGTCGAAAGCACCCAGATATCCTCGAGCATCGCGACCCATCCGGCCGTGATAAAGCCAGCTATCCAGAGGAGGATGAGCGCGATCGCGCTCACGCGCGCGAACGCACCGATGAGGAACGAGAGCCCGAGCAGGAACTGGAGCATGATGAGCGTCATCGGGATCCCCGCATCATGCGAAAGGTTCGGCGAGAAGAGATACTCATGCGTACCTGCGATCATGAGGAACGCGCCTGCGACCATCGAGAATGTCGAAGCGACTCGATCGAATGCATGAGGATCTTTCGGGCGTAGAAATGACAGTTGCAATATGCCGCGCCGTTCCAAAATAATGCCCATACAGACGATTACGGCACCGATGATCGCCCAGATAGCGAGATAGAGCCCGGTCGGTTCCGAAGTGAAGTACGGGGGCAGCGGTCCGTCGGCAAACCAGCGCGTGTGCGCATGCGCGAAAAGCGGCAGCGCAAGTACCCATCCCACGAGCGCAAGGAGGAAACGGGAATCACGTGCCGGTATCACACTCATGGTGTTGATGGTTAATAGGGTATTTTACACTCTTCGAAGCAATGTGCCTCGCGATTGAGCCGGTAGATACGTTCCCGTCCTCTGCTCTCGACTTCCACGGCGTCGACGGAACGCAGCGTGTTCAGATGGTGCGTCACTGTCGGCTGCTTGAGCTTCAGTTCCTTCGTGAGCGTCGTCACAGTGAGGCCTTCGGGCTCTTGCCCGAGCATGCAGATGAGCTTGTAACGGCTACGGTCCCCTACCGCCTTGAAACACTCAGGACAAAGCCATTCTTCGCCACTTTTGACCCACACGGGCCGTTTATAGGTTCGCTCGTCGGGAGATTCCTTCTTTTTCGGTTTTCCACGACTTGTCCCCACTTTTTTATTATTCATAGATGAATGTCTATGCTTACAATGTATAGATTATCATCAATGTATCACCCCTATGTCGCGTGCACAAACTTTATCCACAGAAACGACTGTCGTCCCCGTTCTACCGAGCGCTGCAATCCGAGTATACCGGAAATACTTGCCGCAGATACAGAAACGCGACGGCCGCATACTGCCGTTCGAGTTCGAGAATATAGTGAACGCGATCCATAAGGCAATGCTCGTTTCAAACGAAGGCTCGATCGATGAGGCGGAGGTCGTCGCGCATAAGGTCGCGGGCGAGATGATGCGCATCGCGAAGATCTACACGAACTTCCTCCCCACTGTCGAAGGATGTCAGGATGAAGTCGAACGCCAGCTCATGCTCTCGGACTACGTCGCTTCCGCAAAAGCCTACATCCTCTACCGGGCGGGACGCGCAAAACGCCGCCAAGAAGAAGGCGCTGTTCCCGCGCATGTGCGGAAACTCGCGGAAGAAAGCGCGCAGTATTTTCACGATAATCCCCTCGGCGAATTCGTCTACCTACGCACGTATGCACGGTGGGTCGAAGGCGAACAGCGGCGCGAAACATGGATCGAGACGGTTGATCGCTATGTATCATTTATGAAAGAAAACCTCGGCGACAAACTCACTGGCCAGGAATACGCCGAGGTGCGCGAGGCGATCTTGAGACAAGAAGTGATGCCGTCGATGCGCGCGATGCAGTTTTCGGGAGTACCGGCGCGCAAATGCAACTCGTGCGTCTATAACTGCACGTTCACGGCGCCGACGAAGTTGGCAGATTTCGCCGAGATCATGTACCTCTCGATGCAAGGATGCGGCGTCGGCTATGCGGTCGAGAGCCAGAATATCCAGCAGCTCCCGCAGATAGAGAAACAATCCGGTGAGGAAGTCCCGACGCATGTCGTCGGCGATTCCAAGGAAGGGTGGTGTGAAGCACTCACCCTCGGCCTCGCCGCTTGGTACGACGGAAAGGATATTGATTTCGATTTCTCGCAGGTGCGCCCTGCGGGTGCACGCCTTAAAACAATGGGTGGGAGGGCTTCGGGTCCTGAGCCGCTCCAGTCCCTTCTCGCGTTCGCGCGCGAACGCATCCTGAAGCGGCAAGGCAGACGCCTGCGAAACATCGACGCGCACGACATAATCTGCAAGATCGGCGAATGTGTCGTCGCGGGAGGCGTGCGGCGCACCGCCATGATAAGTCTCTCTGACCTCGACGACACAGAGGTACGAGACGCCAAGAAGGGACAGTTCTACCTTACCGACCCGCACCGCACCGTTGCGAATAATTCCGCCGTCTACGAAACGAAGCCGACGAACGTCGAACTCATGGACGAATGGGTCGCGCTTATGAAAAGCGGGACCGGAGAACGTGGCATCTTCAACCGCGGCTCCCTCGCGGTAAACATGCCCGCGCGCCGCCTCACGTACCTTGAGAAGAAATTCGGTGCGAAGCGAAAAGGATTCATCGGGCAGATCGGTACCAACCCGTGCGGCGAAATCCTCCTGCAGCCCAAGCAATTCTGCAACCTCTCGGAAGTCATCGCACGTGCCAGCGACACTGAAAAGACGCTCATACGCAAGGCAAAGCTCGCGGCGCTTCTGGGCACCTATCAATCCACACTCACGAAGTTCAACTACATCTCGAAAGAGTGGACAGAAAACTGTGAAGAGGAGCGTCTTCTCGGCGTCTCCATCACGGGTCAGTGGGATTCCCCTGCCGTCCGCAACGAAACGACTCTGCGGAAAATGCGCGACATGACGATACGCACCAATGCGAAATATGCGAAACGATTCGGGATACCCGTCTCCAAGGCTGTTACTGCCGTAAAACCTTCGGGAACGGTGTCACAGACTTTCGATTGCTCGTCGGGCCTGCATCCGCGGCATTCGCAGTACTACATTCGCCGCGTGCGCATTTCCGCCACTGACTCACTTTTCAAGCTCATGCGCGACCAGGGCGTGCCACATCATCCGGAAGTCGGTCAGGCCCCCGGTGAAGCGAATACGTATGTAATCGAATTCCCCGTGAAGGCTCCGTCTGGCTCCGTATTCAAGAACGACCTCACGGCCCTCCAGCAACTCGAATACTGGAAGATGGTGAAAATCAATTACACCGAGCACAACCCTTCGGCGACCATTTCCGTCGGTGACGATGAATGGGTTACGGTAGTCGCATGGATCGAGAAGAACTGGGATATCATCGGCGGCCTCTCGTTCCTGCCGCGCGAGAACCACGTATACCGCCTCGCGCCGTACGAGGCGATCGATAAGGAGACGTACGAGCGCCTTGCCGCCGAATTCCCGGAGGTCGATTATTCCAAACTCGTCACCTACGAGCGCACCGACGAGACGGAGCAGGCGCGGGAGCTCGCGTGTGCGGGCGGCACATGCGAGATAGAACCCGTACCTAACGTATAAGATGGATTGACTCACTGCCTGCGCCGTTTTCGATTACGTTATCCACTTGCGATATATAGATGGATATCTATATAATCGCTTTCACGCTTGTTGGTGGAAGTCGGGTGTGATTCCCGCACTGTGCCGCAACGGTAATCTTCGTGAGACGCTCGCGAAGTAGTCCGGTCTTCGAACAAGTGGCCTTCCCGAGCAGGAGCGATGCGCATGTTGCGCACAATCCCGCTTCGGCGGGATTTTTAATGGTTCACAGCCACATTATGATCGCACAGCGCGCACTTGCATCGCTCCTTACCATCGCATCGATTTTTGTAGTTCCGGTAACTCCGCTTCTCGCAGAAGACGCTCCGGAACCTGAAGCGCCGGTGCCTGCGGTTCGCACAGTTTCGCTCACTATTCGTGACGGTGTGGGTATTCTCTGGAATGGCAACGCATCAGTTCCCGATTCCGACAGTGCGACGACATCCATCATTGCAACGGATGGCACTGTCGCGGAAGCTCGCGCGGCGAGCGCGCTCGCCGCAGTAATCGCTGCAGACGCGGTGGCGCCGGAATTCTCGATCTCGAACCTGCAATATTTCAGCTCATTCGGTTCGTTCTACCTGAAATGCATCACCGCCACGATCGAGAAATGCGACAACTGGCAGTATGCCGTGGGAGACGCATATCCGTCCGTCGGCATGGATCAATTCACCCTTCATGATGGCGATAATCTCTTCATATACTTTGGCTCGCCACGCCGCACCACACTCAGTACTTCGACTATCCTCGCCGGCGAGAGCGTGACGGCGACAGCCGAGAGTTACGCGCCCGCGAGCGATTCATATGCGCCCGCCGCCGGAGTTACTCTTGGCGTCACGCAGGCCAATCCTGACGATCCATACACGCCATTCGTGATCGCCACTTCTACCGCCGATGCGGCAGGCCAGGCTATCTTCACGCTCTCGGCGACAGGTACCTATGCGGTCGGCATTGCGGACGATTACTTTTACCCATCTGCGACATTGACCGTCATCGATGCCGCGGCGAAGGAGCCGGAGTCGCCAGAATCTCCATCCGCCGAAGCACCTCGGCGATCAGGCGGAGGAGGCGGGAGCAGCGCGCCGGCGCATGCCGAGGTGGATATACCTGCCACGATCTCATTCCTCTCGCTCAACCAGAACCCGGACGGCTCGTTTGCAACGCCGCTTCTGACCGATTGGGCGGCAATCGCCTTTGCTGCGACACCTGAATACGAATCGGGAGAGATGAAACTTCACCGGTACCTCACGGAGACATCTGGCGGACTTTCGAGTCTCACCGATTACGAGCGGCACGCGATAGCGCTTCTCGCGCTCGGTGTGAATCCGTATACGGATACCGGCGTAGATTACATTGCAAAGATTCTTGCTCATTTTGACGGGACTCAGTTCGGTGATCCGGCGCTCGTCAATGACGATATTTTCGCGATTATTCCGCTCACCAAAGCCGGGTATGGCGTCCATGATGACGTGATTGCGGCGACCACTGCGTTTATTCTCTCAAAGCAAAAATCGGATGGCTCGTGGGACAGTGTCGATCTTACGGCGGCAGCAATCCAGGCGCTTTCTCCGATCCGATCCCTCCCTGGCGTCGAGAATTCCATCACAAACGCCCTCTCATTCCTCCGAACGAAGCAGCAGACGGACGGAGGTTTCGGCAATAGCTTCTCGACAAGTTGGGCGTTGCAAGCGATATCAACGCAGAGTAACGACGCAACGGCCTGGCAGCCGGCCGGGAAAAATCCTGAGGATTATCTTGCATCCCTCCAATCCTCCGACGGCGGCATTGAATCTCCTTCGACCGATGCGCGCACGCGCACATGGGCGAGCGCATATGCAATTCCGGCAGCGCTGAGGAAACCATGGCACATGATATTGCGCGAGTTTCCGCGACCTGCGCAGCCGGCACCGGCGCACGGTTCTGAAACGCCGCTTGCGATTGCATACGAAGCAACTTCCATCGCCACAACTTCAGTCACGGTAGTGATTGAAGAGCCTCAGCGCAAGAAAGAAACTCCGACAGTGATCGCACGCGCAGTGGTATCGCAAGAAGATGCAGACGCATTTGCCGTCTCCGAACCCACGCCCGCGAATGAAGAGCCTCCGGTCTCCGCAGCAACCGCGCCTTCAATGCGGCAGGTTGCAGCCGCCGCAGCCGTAGAAACACCGGGATTCTTCAATCGCATTACACGGTGGATCGGCACATTCTTTACATTGCTACGCTCGCTCTTCCTATGAGTCAGTACCGAGGCACTTCTTCTTTCACACCGGCCCGATGCGCGGCGAGACGCGCGAGCGCGAACAAGACGCTTGAGAGACGATTGAGATACGGGATTACTCCCGATTGCAGTGTCTCGTCGCGAAGAGAGACAATCGAGCGCTCCGCGCGACGGGCGATCGTCCGCCCGACATCCAGCGCGCCACCAAGGACCGTCGTCCCGGGGATAGTGAATGAACGGATGGGTTCGATCTCGCATTCGACGTCAGCAATGAGCGTCTCGAGATATGCGACCCGCCCATCCCCCAATACCTTCGGGGCCCCGGCAAGTATCGCTTGGATGACAAAAAGGTCGTTCTGGATATCGCGAAGCGCTTGTGCGATCTCATCTTCACCCCCTTCCGCCGCGCTCGCGGCACAGAAGCCGAGCCAGGAATTCAATTCGTCGATGTTCCCGAGGGACTGGACACGGGGCTCGTCTTTAGCGATCCGCTCCGTGCAACCGAAGAGCTTCGTCGTCCCGTTATCCCCTTTGCCGGTATAGAGCATTCACGTATACTAACAATTCATAGATAATCATCAATATGTTGATATGAAAAAGATACTGGTCGGCGTGGGCGTGCTTATCGCGATCCTCCTCGGAGGATATGTGTATACGCAGTTTGAGTGGCAGCAGCCGGTAGTCCAACATACCGAAACCCGCACTATCGAGGTCGCGCTCGCGATCGAAGGCGTTCTACCGGAAGGACGCGCCGAAGTCCCCGAAGGGATGACCGCGCTCGATTTGCTCCGCAGCGAAAGCCGCGAAAAAGGATTCGTCATGGGCGAAAAGGAGTATGCGGGTCTGGGCATCCTCGTGGAGCGAATCGGCGAATTCAAAAATGGAACCGATGGCAAATACTGGACCTATACAGTGAACGGCGTCTTCGCTCCGGTCGGCGCCGACGTCTATGCGCTCAAAGATGGCGATGCGATCGAATGGACGTTTGTGGTGCCAGATTCCTCATCATATTGAAGTATGCGCACGAATATCATCGGAGTAGCCGGGCTCATCGCGCTCGGCATCAGCAGCAGGCTCCTTCCCCATCCGCCCAACATGACGATGATCAGCGCCATCGCGCTGAAGAGCCGTTCGCGCTTCGGCACTCTTGGCCTTGCGATACCGCTCGCGAGCATGATCCTCTCCGATGCGATCATCGGATTCTATGACTGGAAGCTTCTGATTTCCGTGTACGCCTCGTTCGCGCTCATCAGCGTCCTCGGAGCATTCGTGAAATCCGACGCGTCGATCACCCGTATCGGTGCCGTGAGCGCCTTCGGCTCGACGCTCTTCTTCCTCATCACGAACACGGTAGTGTGGGCGCTTTCCACGTGGTATCCGCACACCGCGGGAGGACTCCTCGCGTGCCTTGCCGCGGGGCTGCCCTTCTATCGCTACATGCTTGCGGGAGACATCGTCGCAGGAATCGCAATGTACAAGCTCCCGCAGGTCGCTGCCGCGCTTGCGCTACGGCGTTATCTCGGTAAGCACTCCTTCCGTCCCGCTTCCCAATGAGGCGAAATCGCCCCAACGGATCCACTTCGGCTGGATCCAGATGATCGCGGTATCGGCATCGCCGAGCTTCGTGAGGGGCGCGTAGTACCGGCTGTTCGAGGTGAGGACCTTCATGAGTTCCGCCGCATGCGCGCCGATCTCCTCTTCGTGCTGGAGCATCGCAGCCACTCCTTCGAGCTGCAGCGTCTGCGGGACGTCCTGCGTGCCGACGGTGAGTGCGACGGACGGATTCTCGCTCAAGTTCGCGAACTTCCGGCTCGTCTTCAGTGTTATAAAATAGATATTGAAAGAGTCGTCGGCGACATAATAGATGGCGCTGCCGTGCGCCTTGCCGCCCTCCGAGACGGTCGAGAGCACCCCCGCCGAATGCGCCTTGAGGAACGTAAGCGCATCGGAACGCGACTGTCGTGCATCCATAGCGGAAGTATATCAGATGTCCTCTGCAGGCAAGGAAGCGTCACTTCCCGATGAGCCTGCCGTTATCCATCCTCAGATATCTGGACACTCCTTGCGATGGCTGCGCCGTCATGGGTTCATCCGGCTTCCGATCGGCATAATTGACGGTGAGCGTGCCGTTGCTGATCTCGGTCGTCTGCGGCGCGATGCGATCGCCGAGAAGCACGGCATTCGTGCCCGCATATCCCCCGTCCGCAGCCTGCAACGCGACGACGACGTAATAGAACGTCCCGCTTCCGCCGCCGCTTTGCGTGAGGAGGAACGCGATATCGGGGAGGCCGTCGCCGCTGAGATCCCCTTTCGCTTCGTTGCCGAAATACGTCGTCACGATCTTCGAAGCGGAACCCGGCGCGGCATCTCGTTCCGCGACTCCGTTCACCAGGGTGACCGGCGCGCCTTCGATCTCATACGTCGCATCCTTGTAATCGCGCATCGGCGTCGGCTGGGCATTCGATGCGGCCGGATCCCTGCTCCTGCCGTACCAATAGAAGGCGCCGGCAGCAGCGATGATGATGAGCGCGATGACGAGATATCTTCTCATAGTAAAGGATGTCCGCGATCAGTAGGCTTGCAGGGTATCGATGGTGTCGATGTTCAGCGAGCCGAGATACGAGTTCATCGCTTTAGGGACCGCAAAAAGGAGAAGGACGAGCGGCAGGACGAAGAAGACGACCGTCACCCAGAAGGTTATCTGGAAATACCGCTGCATCTTGTGCACCGCGAGCAGTATCTCCTCGAGCTTCGCATCCTGCCCCTTCAACCTCTCTGCGAGTTCGGCGTCCATGCGGATAAGTGTAGCAGGAATCGTCGACCTACGGATGATGCTGGGGCTCGTGTTGATGCGCGTGCTCTGGACCGGGTTCCGGCGGGATCACGAAGATGGCGATTATATAGGCGACGAAACCCGGGAAGAACCCGGTGAATATGACGACGAGGAGCCAGATGAGACGAAGGATAGTGGGGTCTATGTCGAAGAATTCTCCTAATCCCCCGCAGATACCGGCGAATATCCTGTTCTTCTCGGAGCGGTAGAGTTTCTTGGAATGCATGGAGGCTATTCTACCAAAACGCGCCCGAAAAACATCCTGATGCACTCGTCCTGATCATGGACAAGTGGCATGGAGAGCGTCTCATTGGGTGTCACCCATCGGAATGCCTGATGCTCGCTCTCGCTGAGTTGGATCTCTAGAGCCTCATCGAATGAGAGCGAGAACATGTGATAGCGAAAATCATGCTCATCGTGCCGGACGGATACATGATCGAAATACCTTAGTTCGCTTTCGAGGACCCGTATGCCGGTCTCTTCGCGCAGTTCCCGCTGCATCGCATGAAGGAGCGATTCCTCTCCATCGCGTTTTCCGGCAGGCAATCCCCATGTATTCCCGTTCGGCTTCCATGCATGCCGATGCAGCATTAGGAACCGGTCCTCGTGCATCACATAGCAGCCGACGATGTCGAACTGCTTATTGAAATCGACGGGCGGTTCCTTGAAAATCATACTCAGCCGAGAATCTGCGAGAGCGAATGGGGGCGGTTCTCATGGATGGAAAGCGGTGAGATGCGGATGAATCGCGCTCTCTTTTGGAATTCCGCGAGCGTCTTCGCGCCGACGTATCCCATCGAGACCTGGATGCCGCCGACGAGCTGATCGACGACGGAGAGAAGCGTTCCTTTATAGGGAACAAGCCCGGCGACGCCTTCGGGGACGATGCGCTTGCTCTTGCCGAGATACCGGTCGTTCGTGACTCCCTTCTCGAGGACCGCGCGCGAACCCATGCCGCGGTATTCTTTGAGCTTCTTCCCGTCGCGCGTCACCAACCTCCCTGGCGCCGCATCGGTGCCCGCAAGGAGATTCCCCAGCATGACGGCCGAGGCGCCGGCGGCGAGTGCTTTCGCGATATCACCCGAATTGCGCATCCCGCCGTCGGCGATGACCGGTACGCCGTACTTCTTGGCGACTGCGACGACATCCATGATGGCGCTCAGCTGCGGCACGCCGACGCCGCTCACGATGCGCGTCGTGCAGATGGAACCGGGACCGATGCCGACCTTGATGCCGTCGGCGAATTTCACCAGCTCCCGCGCGGCTTCCGCCGTCGCGATATTCCCGACCAGAAGCGGCACTTTGCCGATTATTTTCTTAATGCGCCTTGCGCCGTCGATCACGTTCTTGTTGTGCCCATGCGCGGAATCGATGGCGATCACGTCTGCGCCGGCCGCGATGAGCGCTTTCGCTCTCTCGATATCGAAAGGCGAACACGCCGCACCGACGCGCACTCCCGCCTTCTTTGCTTTGCGGACCATCGCGACTTCCTCTTCTGCGGTATTCGAACGATGCACGATGCCGAGACCGCCGAGCTTTCCGAGCTCGATCGCCATCTCGGCTTTAGTCACGGTATCCATCGCGGCAGAGATGATGGGGATAGAAATAAAAAAGCCGCGTGCGATCGCGGTTTCTGTTTTCGCCTCGCGTGGCTCGATCGAGCTCGCGGCCGGCAGAATGAGGACATCGTCGAAGGTGTAGGCTTCCTTTTGTATGAGTGTTCCCATGTATAAGGATAGCATGCGCACATCTTCACGCAAGAAAAAAGGCCCCGATTGCTCGGGGCCTTTCAGTTCAATGTGCAAGTTCATAGAGCTCGTCGGCAAGCCACTCCATGATCTCCCGACCTTGGAGTACGGAACGCCATTCCATTGGAATCCCCTCGTATCCGAATCGGGCACCAAGGATGCCTCCGGCAATCGCAGCATACGTATCAGTGTCCCCGCCGCCGGCTGTCGCCTTCACGATGCCGTCGCGGAAATCCTCCGCCGTCGCTGCCGCCCAGAGGGCGACGCGGAACGAAAGGACGACACCGCCCGTCTGCGGCTTACGATCCGTCGGCCAGATGTCCGTCTGGAGCGGCTCACGGACCTCCGACGAGATGATCTCGCCCAAGGGGTCGATCGAACGGTATTTCTCACGCGAGAGCAAGTCTCGTGCGAGATCCCACGCTGCACTGACCGGATATCCGTCCAGAACAGACGAAACGAGCACCGAATACGCGATACACGCCGCCTGCGCTGATGGATGTCGGTGCGTGACGAAGGATTGCCGTCGCGCGACCTCGACCATCCGCTCGATGTCGCCATGATACGCAAGCGGCACGCCGATGCATCGCATGAGACTGCCGTTCGTGGGCAACTCGGGAACGCCGCCCGCTTCGAATTTCGTGAGCGACGCGGCATAGCTCGGTTCCGAAAGCGCCTTCCTCAGCGTACCGCCGGAACCATAGGCCTCATCCGAGGTAAGGATCGATTTCCTCCCCCAGATGAATGTCCGCAGACGATCGTACAGATCGACCTCATTGAAATCCGGATTGGCGGCGAGGCTCATCATGAGCGCTGCCGCAAGCTCCGAATCATCGGTCGGCTGACCTGCGCGCATCTGGCGTTTCCCCTCCCAGGGACCCAGATAGTCGTACGCCTTAAGACCGCCTCGGCGTTCGAGATCCGCTTGAATCTCAGCCGGTCTCTTGTTCTCGTATGGTGCTGCGATCGAATCACCGGCAAGTTCGCCGACGGCTGCACCGCGGCATCTTTCACGTGTCGTGATCATCAACCTTCTCCTCGACAAAAAGATAGGCTCTGGACGCATTCATACACGTCCAGAGCCGGAAAGTCACGCCGCTTTCAGGAGTCGCGTCCGGAGATGCTTCCCGAGTGCAGTGGGACCGTGCGAAGTGATCGTGACGGGAACGGAGAGCTCCCGTTCGATCAGCTGCAGATAGCCTTCCTCGTTTCCCGGCGCAGGCCGGTATTCGGGGATAGCGGATTGCAGGAGCCGCGTGAGCGCCTCCTGGTAGGTAAGGTCGGTCAGCGTTTCCTTGCGGAAAAGCCGATCGACTCGTGTCATGTTCCCTTCGATACGGGACAGCGCGATGCGCTTCCCGTCGTGGACCATGCGCTCTTCGGGGACGTGATACGCCATTGCGATCTTGGCATCCGGGATCTTCGCGAAGCGATCGAGGTTGGTGATCGCTAAAGAATCGATTCCCCCGCTTACCGTGATCGCGTAGCGTGCCATGACGAGATCGAACCATCCGACGCGGAAATCCCCCTGCCATGTACCCGGCTTGTTGAAGGCATCAGGAAGCATGACAGAGAGCCCGCTATCTTCGGTCACGAAAGGTCCGGCGCCATGACGCGTGAAGTACGCGCGCAGGACGCCGAGCCGTTCTATCGAACCGTCGTACCCGATCTCGCTGAGGAGTTCGAGCGCGTTCGCAGGAGTCGCCGTACTCCAGGTCGTGTACGGATGGAATCCGTGCCACTCGTCCAGAAGCACGCCTTGCGCGCCTTCGAAGAGAAGGTCTCCCGCAGCCGCGATCGTACGCAGATACGAACCCGGTACGATGCGGAACCGCATCGCGAGTCTCCAGAGGTGCCGCGCATAGAGTGCGGCTGCGTCCGGAGTCGCGAGCAGTTCCGCTTCGTTCTTCGCGAACGGATTGAACGCCAGATGCTCCAGCTGATGCCGGAACTCCTCACGCTTCATCTCCTGGAAGAACCTCATCTTTTTCTCGAGCGTCTCCGGATTGCGAAGGTCGCGTGCACGCACCGCCCATTCGGGAAATGCAAGCATGTCGGCCATCGTCTCCCCGATCCCCATCCCGCAGCTGCCGTGCTTGCCATCGCCGCGGGAGATCTCCCGCAGGCGGTTCGCCGCTTTCTGGAATGGCGTCACGACGAGCGCATCCTCATCGACGGTAAGCCGCGAGAACACATCATCGCAGCCGAGTTGCGCGAGATGTTCGGCTTCCTGCGCCATCGCCGTGAGGTCGATGAGCATGAAGCGCGAGAGATGCGTGCGGGCGCCGGCCAAGGTGCCGCTGCCGAACTGGGCGAACGTGTGATGACGCCCGTCCGGGGCGATAACGTTGTGTGCCGCCTGTGCGCCGCCGTTGAAACGGACGACAGTTGAGATGCGCGCTTTGCGGGCGAGGAAATCGATAATCGTCCCCTTGCCCGCGTCGCCGAACCCTAGGTCGACGACGATCGTAGCGTTTTGTTCCATGATTTCCTCCATCGGTTGAAGAAAGAAAATGCCGGGCGAGCGTGAGCTCGCCCGGCAGAAGATCTTCGGAAAGATCAGATGCGGCTGACGCCGCCCGCACCCTTGCCACGCACCTTGGGGAGATTCCCCTTGGCAACATGGCTCGGAACGCGGCCTTTCGATACCGGCACGAGTGCGTTCTTCACGCTCGCGCCGGCCGAACCCTTGAGTCCCATGTCGCCGACGACCGTGTCGACATCATGGGCGGTCTCGAGCATGTAGATGAGACCGGCGATGATCTCACATACGAGCGACGAGTCCTCGACCTTGACGAAGCGCTCGCCGAGGAGCTTCCGCCAACGGTCCTGGATCTCCGTGAGGTCAGGATAACCGCCGTCCATCGCGAAGAGGTGGAATACTTCCCACTTCTCCTGGACTTTGGCGATCAGTTCCTCGACCGTCTCGTCCGCCTCGGCTTCGACGCCGAAGATGCGACGGACGTCGTCCGCGCTCACCTTCGGCCAGGGCATCTCGTCACCCATGGTGAAGAAATACCCTTTCTTGCCGCGCTTCTCCCAGGCGTCGCTTACCGTGTGGTACGCGGCGAAACGGTAGGCCAAGGCATAGGACTCCTTGATCTGCCCGCCGCCTCCTCCTTCCAGGATGATCGAACGCAGCGCGTCGTCGAAACGATTGTCCGACTCGAACTGGCCGACCTGGAACGGATAACGATCGCACGTGGCATCGCCGATGGCGCCGACGAGGACCTGAGGATCCTTGAGCTGTGCCTTGGCGATGATGACGTCCATCAGGCTCGAGAGCTTCGTCTGCAGGATCCGCGGGATTCCTCCCATGGAGCCCGTGACGTCGAAGAACACGGCGATCGGCACGGAGTCGGGATGCTCATCGCTGTCCCGGCTCTCGCGCACGTTCTGTCCGGCCAAGGGACTCGTGGGGCCTGCGACCGTTGTCGGGTCGAGGCTCGCATGGATCCCACTGGCCCTGCCGCTCTGCACTTTCACGTCGTAGTCGAAGTCATCGATGCCCGCGGCTTTGCGGGACGATGCCGACGACGCGTATGCGCTGGTATCCCAGCTTCCACCACCCATGATGTCCTCCATCGGTTGGGCTGTTGTCACTCGCGATTCAACGTACCGGCATCGTAAGTGGCAGGTACGCTTTTCCCCATATCTTCCTGACGACACGAGTGAACTCGTCAAGATATGCCTTTCCGTCACGAGGACGGCGGTCGGGGGTCTTCTCGACGAGGCGCAGTATGACGCGCTTCATCTCATCGGGGACGGATGCGGGAAGCGTGTTGCGCTTCACGTCTCCGCCTAACAGGTTCACGATCGTCTTGCCTGCCATATAGAGATCCGTGCGATGATCCGGCGTCTTCTTGTCGAAGACTTCCGGAGGATAGAAATCCCTCCAGCGGTCGATCACGTGCGTGATGCGGCCGCCCTTTCTCGCAGGATCGTCGATCGCATGCGCCCAGCCGATATGCATCGGCTCATGCGTCTGCGGATCGACCAGCACGTGGTCGGGAGTGATCGCCCCGTGTACGACGCCCGCCATCGATGCGGCAAGCGCCTGCGCGATGATTCGACGCGCCACCCACGCTGCTTCCGCAGGATTGAGACCTGCCGGATACGCCTGGATGATATCGGCGACCGACACGAATCCCTCACGGATGCCGAGGATATTCACGCGATACCGCGTGCCGCCCGGGCCTCCGATGAGGAACGTGTCGATAAGATCCGGAACGAATTTCCTGATGCCCACGACCGGATTTCCCGACTTGGCATCACGGAATCGCGCCAGGATCATCGCTTCTCTCTCGAGCCAGCTGTTGAGCGCGGGCTCGAGTGCGATCTTCGCGAGTACGGATCGGTTCTGGCCGACCAGCGTGCCGTGATAGATCGCGGCGAAGTCGCCGGTACGGAATGTGTCTTTGGCGAGACGATATGCGCCGTTCGCCGACGTAAGTTCTGTATCGTCCGAAGGCTTTGCGGACACGAACGACGAATCGTATGTCCCCACCATCAGCGCTTCTTCGGCACGCGCATGCATCTCGTTGAGTACCTGGAAGGTCTCATTGGCGATTCGCTCGTGACCGTTCGCATAGTCCGGATGGACCATGCGGGCCAAGAGGTGGAACTGCTTCTTGAGCGCCTTCTGCTTCCCCTTCAGGTCGCCCTGAGGCAAAGGGCCGAAGATCGCCGCATAAGTCGTTGCCGACTTCAGCTGCGATGCGACTGCCCTGATCGCATCTGACATATTTCTCTCCTTCTGTAGAGTCGCAGGCGCGCCTGAGGCGTCCCTGTCCCTCATTTTCAAATTGCTCGAGGCAAGGACTTATTAGTGTCATAAGTACACTTACCTCTCTATCGCGAGCCTACTCCCGTTCGCTTTAAGTGTCAATAGTACACTAAGTCAGGTGTTGATAAGTGTACTCTTGACAATATCTCACGGAGGGGTATGGTGACGCGTAATGGCACCGAAGACGCCGCTTACCTCAGGCCAACTCCACTTCGCGATACTCGCTACCGATATCGCGCTTTTCACGTTCCGCGACGGAGAGCTTCTCGTCCGGCTCGCATCCGTCGATCGGCCGCCGCATTTCGTCGATTCGAAAGGTCTTCCGGGCGGACTCATAAAACCTGCAGAGACCGCGGAGAAATCCGTTGCACGCATCGTGAGTGCGAAGGGCGGCATCGATGCGAAGAAGATATATATGGAGCAGCTCTACACGTTCAGCGATATCGATCGCGATCCGCGCGGCCGCGTCGTCGCCGTCGCGTACTTGGCACTCGTCCCTTGGGAAGCCCTCTCCCCTGCCGAGCAGGCGAATACTCCTCACGAATGGTGGAGTCCGGTTCGCGAAGCGCGCAAGCTTGCCTACGATCATGACATCGTCCTTCCGATGGCGCTGAAGCGTCTCGCGTCCCGCATCATGTACACGACGCTTATCCAGAAGCTCCTCCCGCGCGAATTTACGCTCTCGGAGCTCGAGAGGGCCTACACGAGCATCCTCGGTACGAATCTCGACAAGCGCAATTTCCGCAAGAAGATCCTGAAGCTCAAGATATTGAAAGCGCTTCCACATAAGCGGGCAGGCGGCGCGTTCCGCCCGGCGCAGCTCTATCGCTTCGCATCGGAGGCGGTGAAAGAGATACAGGTCCTCTAAGGATATCCCCATCCCGTCTTGACAGCGGGATAGTTAGTGTATAGATTACAGTAAGTAGGCAGGGGAACGGGCTTCGGCCCGTCTCTTCGTACCATTACTTAGTGTAATGTGTACGGTAACTAAACACGGATCTTTGACAGGAGAATAGCCATGTATACGAAACCAGAACTGCGCAGCGAGAAGGTCGGCGTCGTCGTCGGACGGTTCCAGGTGCCGAAGCTCACGAAGGGCCATCTGCATCTCCTTCAGTCCGTCGACGCGAGGCATAACGACATGCTGATCGTCGTCGGGAATACGAAGGCGCTCGCCAATGCGCATGATCCGCTCTCGTTCGAAGTGCGCGAATCGATGCTGAAGGCAGAGTTCCCCAGCGCGACGATCCGCCCGCTCACGAACAACCCGAGCGACATCGAATGGTCGAAGGGTCTTGATGCGATCATCGAGGAGGCATTCCCCGACCGGGACATCCTCCTCTACGGTTCGCGCGATTCGTTCATCGGCCATTATCACGGCCGTTTCCCGTACCAGTCCGTAGCCCCCATCGATGGGGTCTCGGGGACCGACAAGCGGGAGAATCTGCGGGTAACCCCGTCGACGGCGTTCCGTACGGGCATCATCCATGCCCACACGACGCGCCGGCCTATCCCCTACCCGACGGTGGATGTCACCATCCTGCGCTCGGATCTCCGCGAGGTCCTCCTCGCGAGCAAGGCGACGGACGGCGGGCTCCTGCGCTTCGTCGGCGGATTCGTCGACACGGCGGACGCCTCGCTCGAGGCGGCCGCACGGCGCGAAGTGAAAGAGGAGACCTCAGATATCGAGGTCACCGGCTTCCGGTACATCGGTTCGCGTATCGTCGAAGACTGGCGGTATCGCGACACGAATGACCGGATCATGACGAGCCTGTTCCGTGCGATCTATGTCTTCGGCGCTCCCATCCCGAGGGACGATATCGTCCATCTCGAGTGGGTTCCGATCGACAGGATGCAATCGGTCCTTACTGATTCGCATCAGCCGCTCGGGAAGATGCTGCTCGCATCCCTCGAAGCGGACGCGCGGAAGGAACTTGCGACGGTGCCGTGGGCACTCTAGCTGAAAGGAGAACTATCATGAACGCACATGCACGTATCGAGTCCGCCGCGCTCGCGGAAACGAACGCGGTCGAACTCACCGACAGCTACAAGGTCTCGCACTGGAAGCAGTATCCGCCGGGCACGAGAAGGATCTATTCGTTCTTCGAGAGCCGCGGCGGCCTCTTCCCGGGAGTCACCTTCTTCGGCCTTCAGTACCTCCTCAAACGCTACCTCTCGGGCTCCGTCGTGACGAGGGAGAATGTCGAGGAAGCGGCTGAGGACTTCGCGCTCCATTTCGGAAATCCGGATATCTACAACCGGGCCGGATGGGAACGCATCCTGAAGGTACACGACGGCCGCATTCCCGTGCGCATCCGAGCCGTTCCCGAAGGCACTACGGTGCCGACGAAGAATGTCTTGATGACCATTGAGAATACGGATCCGGAATTGCCGTGGATCACGAACTATGTCGAGACCATCCTCACGCACGTGTGGTATCCCTCGACGGTCGCCACCCAGAGCCGTGAGATGCGGAAGCTCATCAATACATTCCTGGAAGAGACGGGCGATCCGTCGCTCGTCGACTTCAAGATGCACGATTTCGGTTTCCGCGGAGTCAGCTGCGTCGAGCAGGCCGGCATCGGCGGCGCGGCGCACCTCGTTTCCTTCAAAGGCACGGATACCTTCCAGGGCATCCGTGTCGCGAGGAAATACTACAACGAGCGGATGGCGGGATTCTCTATCCCCGCCGCCGAACACTCCACGATCACATCGTGGGGCAAGGAGAACGAAGCGAAGGCATTCGAGAACATGCTCGATACCTTCCCTACTGGCCTTGTCGCCGTCGTCTCCGACAGCTACGACATCTTCGCCGCGTGCAAGGGTCTCTGGGGCACGCAGCTCCGTGAGAAAGTCCTCGCGCGCGACGGGACGCTCGTGGTGCGGCCGGACAGCGGCGAGCCGACGGACGTCGTCGTGAAGGTCCTCGATCTTCTCGGCGAATCGTTCGGATACGCGGTGAACGGAAAGGGCTTCAAGGTCCTCAATCCGAAAATCCGCGTCATCCAGGGCGATGGCATCGATTTCGCGATGCTCGGGAACGTGCTGGAGGCGATGAAGAAGGCAGGATGGTCTGCCGACAACATCGCGTTCGGTTCCGGCGGCGGCCTCCTGCAGAAGCTTGACCGCGATACGCAGAAGTTCGCGTTCAAGTGTTCGGCGACCGAAATCGACGGAAAGTGGCAGGATGTCATGAAAGATCCCGTCACTGATTCCGGCAAGCGCTCGAAAGCAGGGCGACTTGCCCTCGTGCGCGAGAACGGTTCGTATCGGACCGTCCTTGAGAGCGAGGCATCACGTCTCGGTCTCGCCAATGAACTTGTTCCCGTGTTCGAGGACGGCAGGCTCCTTATCGATCAGTCATTCGCTGATGTGAGGGCCCGCGCCCTTCTCGACTGACAAAAAATGCCCGCACGCGATCCAATCGCGTGCGGGTTTTCTTTTTCCTAACTGCCGTAGAATCCTCGACCGAAAACTTCCGGCATCGTGACGAGACGCACGCCCCTGTTCACCATGTACGAGATTACTTCAGTATCACGTATTGATCCCGTCATCGTGAAGATGGTCTTCACGCCCGCGTCGATGAGCACTTTCGGTGCATCCTCGACCGGGAAGAAGCTGTCACTGTACGCGACGACCCCATCCACGGAATGCCCGACGTCCTCGGCAATGAGAAGCGCGAGCTTGGCGGCGATACGACGGTCATGTTGCGCGACGGCATTGGCGATGACCATGCCGTCACGCACAAGCGTGATCGTATTCGACGGTGACGTCGATCCGAGCGCCCATGCGAGGACGAGATCCTTCCACGCAGGAAGATCGAATTCGCCATAGCATCGCACGTACGACTGCTTCCGGTCGAAGACGAACGTGTAATTCGACTGCACCTGTATCTCTCCGCGAGCGTATTTGAACAAGGGGGCGGTATCGAGCCGCGCTGCCCCTGCCCCGTCCACATCCTTATTGACGAGGATGCGACAGCGCCCTTTTGCTCGCGACAGCGTCTTGCGCGCGCATGGAGTCACTTCGGAACCCGCTATGACATCGAGCACCCGACGCTTGTCTCCATACTTATGATGCGCGAGCTCGATTGCATCCTCACCATCGATCTTGAAGTTCGTAAGGACCGTACCGCCGAATATCGTCTCCGGACGGCACTCGATCATCTTCCGGATCGCGTCGAGGCTCGACACTTCGCTCACGCCCGCACTGCAGGGACTGCTGTGCTTCACGCCGACGGCGATATAGGGCACCGTGCCGAAATTCTTCTGGAACCCCGCGGCGATGTGCGTCATGGTCTGGAGCGCTCCCTGCATGTCGCGCCGGTTGTTATGCGAGAGCTTCGAGCCCTCGACCCGCGAGAAGCTCGAGAGCGCCAAGGGGTCCTTCCCCGGGGTCGTATAGACGGCCGCAGGGCCTTGCCATGCATTCTCCGCCTTGCAGGTCTCCATGAGCTTTCCGGAGACCAGCAGGACAGGTTCTCGTTCTTCTTCCATGATCTCCTCCTGAACGAACGCGCGCGCCTTACGCGCGCCTCCTGCCGCAACTCTATCAGAAAAAAGAAAACGGGCATCCCATTGCTGGGACGCCCGTTTGAAGGTGCTGAAAGATCGATGCGCTGCGTCAGTCCTTCTTGGTCCACAGAGGGCCAAGCGACTTCCGCAATTCGTCCGGCCAGTTTGCCGGATCGTATTTGTCGACCCATACCACCCGTGAGCGATATGCGTCGATGATCGCGATGTCAGGTGCGCTGCCCACGGTAAATGCCCGCGGTTTATCGCCCTTTTTCTCACCGAGCGCGACCAGCGTTATCATCCATGTCAACCGCGGAGCGATATTGCCATTGCTGTCCGCAATATCGTGGATATACGGCCGCACTTCGACCGGGATGTTGTTGTCCCAGTCGATGATCTTGTTGGATGCACGCACCTGGTCCGCGACCGCCGTCGGCCCGATGGGGGCCTCGTTGCGATCGAAGTGACGGTACGCGTATTTCGTCCCGATGCCATCGGCCGGGGCGAAGAAGCTCGTCGAGAGCCCTTGCTTATCCGGATCGGACGGTTCGAGCGCGAAGTACTGATAGAGCTTCCCTTCGTCTTTCGGATTCCTCCGGAAGAACAAGGTGAAGGGCTGCTCGTTCAGATCCCCAGGCATGTCAGCGATACGGATATCACCGACGCGACTGAGTGGCAGCGGCGCGAAGAAGCCCTTCTGGAAACGAAGGCTTCCCGCCATGAACCGTGTCACCTCGAAAGGCACGAGATTCTGCCCCCTGAGGAACGGATGGCGGACGATCTCATGAGGAGGCACCCATCGTCCGCATCCGAGAAAGACGCGTCCGAAGACATTGGTGCCTCCCTCTTCGATCACTTGCACGCCGCCGAATTCGGGCCACGGGAACAAGAGTCCCGTCCATTTGATCAGCGAGACCGCCTGCACCCACTTCCCGGCGTCGTTCTCCATATAGAAGACTTCCGCCGGTTCGTAGTTGATCGAACGCCACGGCCCGAATGCCCGACGTACGCAGGTGTCCGTGTTACGCGAGAAGAACAGGTTCTCGCCGGTCGTGAAGTAGACCTTGGTAGGCTTCCTCCGCGACATGTCCGGCGAGGATTCCGATGCGGAGATGCTGATCACCTCCTCGATCGGATGCATGAGGCGGCTCCATTCCCTTGCGGGCTGGACCGCCATCGTCCACCGATATCCCGTGCCTTGCCGGATAAGTGCCGGCACGCTCGGTTCCTCGGTCTCGTTCATGCGTTCTCGTGCGAGCGCATACACTCCCCGCAAAGGAAGGATACGCTCGTGGTCTGTCCTCGGCAGTTCGGGGAGTTCTTCCACCGCAAGCGTCCGGTACCGGAGGTACTGGGCGATGTAGTGGTGCACGCCGCCGCCGAAGAGTGCGATGATGGCGAATGTCGTCACCGCGAACGCGCCGCCGAACGTTTTCACGCGGACGGAACGATTGCGCAGCAACCTCCAGACGCCGACGGCAGCAAGGACCGCGATCAGTGCTCCGCCCGCATAGATGCGGAAGAACAGCAAAAGCGGCTGTATCCCGTGCCGTTCGACGAAGAGGAGGAGCACGAGGCCGAAGATGACAGAAATCGTCGTCTTCGGATGCTCGCGCAGCTCCCGCCTTACGAAGTCGCCGAAGTTCCGGTAGGCATCGCGGAATGACCACGATGCCTCCTTCCACTCTCGCGTCTCCGAAGGAGTGGGTGCTTCGCTGATGTCGTTCATCAGCGCCTCCTCGTGTAGCGATCGAGTGCCTCGCGGCTATCGACCGTTGCGACCGGCTCGGCCGGAGCGGCCGGGCGCGGTTGCGGCGCAGAGCGTGGTGCCGGAACCGGATAGATCAGGTTCCAGAACCGGTTCAGGAGCGTCGCGGGCACGGCAGCGATGATGCTGCCGATGCTGCGGGCACTCCCCTCCACGCCATCGCGGACATTCTGCATGTCCACCGCCTTCACGTTCTCGCCGAACTCGTCGAGGCGATCGAAGATCACGGATCGCTTCACGAGGAAACGATGGACCCACGTGCCTGCGGCGAACCCGATGAGGAGTGCCGGCACTTCCAAGAGCCACATGATGAGTTCGACGAGGAGATTGACCTCGGTCGACCAGATCATGTAGGCGCTCTGTACCGTCGAGATGACGAATGCCACGGTAACCTTCCGATTGGTCGGTTGGTTGAACATGACGCCGCGGGTGACATGCGCTGGCATCGGCTCCTTGTGGAAGAAGTCGTAGAACCAGCGATACACGTACACGCCGTACGCGCGATCCAGGAGATACCAGACGATGCCAAGCGTCGCGTAGGCACTCAGGCAGGACCACGCATATCCCCATACGCTGACGATTCCCATGACGGGTATCCTTTCTTGTCAGGGTTGCAGCATGCGCGGTTCGTACCGCGCTGCCAGGTAGCCGGCCACCCATTTCTGTTTGGTGTCCGACCATTGCTTGTAGAGCTTCACGAACGCGTTCTTGTCATACGTGTACAACTCGAGGATGTTCTGCGGTTCCCGCCGCGTAAGCAGGATCCACAGGACTTCTTGCGTCGGCGGCGGCACATGCTCCGCCGGGGCTGCGAGGAACTGCCAGAGCTCCATAGAGAGCTCGCGTCCCGCGCTTCCCTTGTGCACTTCAGCTGCGAAATGCTCGAGCTCCGCGATGAGCGGGACCCGGTCAATATGCTTGCTGTAGAGTGCTTTGCGCTTCCCGGGTGTGCACCGATCCCAATCGAGACCCTCCTCGCAATCGCAGAGCGCGAGCGCGAGCATGAGGTCTTTCTTCACCGCGAGGATCCCAGGATTCTCGCGGAACGCCTTGAGCGGGAGATCGATGAGCCCGGCACCGGTGAGGTGCTTGATCGGGTCACGCTTCTTGCTGTCATCGTAGAGGTACCACGGTGAGCTGCTCGCGCAGTCCTCGTTCCGCAGCGTTTCCTCGAATCTCCGTTCATCCTCGATGATGAGCATGTCGGAGCCTTGGACGCTGCGGATGACCGCTACGCCGTCGAATGCGACGGTGTAGAAGTCGTTGCAGAAATCGAAGGTGACGGGATGCATGCCGAGCCTGCGCTTGCGCAGGTCGCCATGCTCCCGCCGGTGCGACACGATCGCGTCGCACACGTCCGGTTCGAGGCAGTTGAGCCCCTCGCGGAACCGTTCGATGAGCTCCCCTTGTTCGCTGGCGATCGCCGTGAGATTCCCATCGCTGGGCTTCAGGACGATCTCGGAGAGGAGCAAGAGGTCACCGGGACACTCCAGCGACGAGAGTCCGTTCTCGCAATCAAGCGTGATCGGATGGGTCGTCGTCGTGTCGTAGATCTCCCGGTGATATTTGTCGAAGACCAGCCGCAGCGCGCGGCGCATCCAGGAGAAGCTCGGATAGAAGACCGGCTTCTTGTATTGCGCCGGCGTCACGATGATCGCCACCGGATTGATGAGGCTTCCGCTGCACAGGTAATGATCGTCTTTCTTCTCCCGTGCGACTTCATGGCTCCACCCTGCGCCGTCCACGAAGATGCGCTTGCGCGCCGTGGGCTCGATGCCCAGGGACACGAGCGCCTCGTTGTAACGGCCGAGCATCGTCGGCGTGAGCTCGACGAGTCCGGTGTTCAAGAGTCCTTTCTCGATGAGGTAGTTCATTCTGTCCTCGCTTGAATGAGGGTGGCGCGCCGGCCGGATGGCCGGCGCGCTTCGTGCTAGACACGCACTTCGCCATTGGCGAGACGCCTGCGCGCCTCGTTGTCGATGCGGATGTCCACCGCACGCTCCTCGATACGGCGGTTGATGCCGCCGTCGAGGATCGAGACCGTGACGTTGAGATACTTGGCCGTCTCCTCGAAGAGCACCTGGGCGAACGTAAGCTTGCCCAGATTCGCTTTCGCGACTTCGAGGATCATGCCGCGCTTCTCATCGTACGGCTTCGCCACGAACCGTTCGCGTTCCGTCAGCCATTCCTTCGGGAAATCGAAGTCGAAGAACCGGGTCATCACCGCGGTCTGGATGTTGCGCATATCGCGCGACGAGACCGTAGGGAATGACTTCAGCACTTCGGTGAACAGCTTGCCGTAATACGCGAACCCGTCGGGCTTCACTCCTTCCTTGAGAAGGCGTGCGTGTATCTGCCCGAGGCGTTCGTCCACGAATGAGACGTTCGCCGCGAGCTTCTTCGCGTCTTCCTGCCTTAGGAGGCGTTGGGCGGAAAGGAACTTGTAATCCTTCGGAGGAGCGAGATTAACGAACCCCGCTCCCCATCCGTCCATGCGCTTGGTCCAGAGGTAGGTCTGATCCATCCAATCTTCCGCTTTCGCAGCCCCGTCCACATCCGCGCGCATCTGCACGCGGCTCAAGACCGCCAGATCCAACTGATCAGGGATGTTGGTGGCGATCACGATGATGGTGTTCCCGCGGATGATCGCGGTCGCACCTTCAGTGTTGACGAGGAATGTCCCGATGACTTCTTTCACACCCGCAGAGACTCCCTGGCGTGTGCGCGCCTCAAATACGTTCTCGGCATCGTCGATTGGAGCGATGACGAGTTCGCCTTTGTTCTTCAGCGCGTCCATCCAGTTCTGCATGTTCTCCGCGCTTCCCCCTTGGAACGTCGATACGATCGTGTTCGGCATGGGGTGCGCGCGGAACGGAAGTCCGAGATTTGTGCAGTAGTCGCTCGCAAGCGTGAGCATGGCACTCATGATTAGGGTCTTGCCCGTACCGGGCTTTCCCTTGAACAAGGCGACGTTGGGAAACGCACCGAGCTCGATCATGGGATTCATCTCGCGCTCGAGATCGTAGGCGATGAGGTATTGCGTCAGGCGATCCGCCAGACGCTTCGCCTCGAAGTTGCCGACGATCTCGTTGAGATCGACTCGTTTGAACTCCGCCGATGGCAGGCCGCCATGCACTTCTGCATGAAAGCCGTTGACGGCGAAGGTGGTGTGCTCTAAGCGATAGCTCTTGTCCGTGAATTCGCCGGCGTCGGCCTCGAAGGCCTTCGCCTGCATCTTGAGGTCATCAAGGATCGCACGGAAATAGAGCTGCGTGATCTTCAGGAACTCCAGCCCGTTCTGGACGCGCTTGAGATACGCGTCGTAGTGGAAGAACGCCGACCCGAAGGCCGTCGTCTGTCCGCTGAGGGTAAGAGGTTCCGGAAGCCCGAAAAAATCGACTTTGACGTCCGCGAGCTCTTCCGCCTTCTGGGCAGCCAGCTTCCACGTCACGTAATACGCCGTCACGAAGAGCGTGATGAAGGCTTGCGCCGCCATCAGGTTCGTGTAGCGCTTCTCGTCGGCCTTCGGGTTGCTCTTCAAGGCTTCGAGCCCCGAAGATTTCGCGAAGAGCGAACCGATATGCAGACCGATCTCGATGCCGGTCCGCACGGTGTTGAGAGCGACGTTGATGTTCTCATCCATCAGGTCGTCGTCATTATTGACCGCTTGCGCGGTCTTGAGCATCGAGACTTGCTGAACGCTTTGCCCGTGGCCAGACCCGAATACGAGCCCGGATGAGCGCGGCGCCGGCGATCGGTCCTTGATGAGCGAGTCGATGTCTTTGGTGGGACGATGCGATACGCTCCTCAGGATCACGTTCGCGTTAGCGAAGTGACGATCAAGGTCTGCCTGTTTGATCGGGAATTCCGATCCAGCTTTAGCCGACATTGATGACTTCCTCCTCTTCTGGTTGGCAGGTGAGATACTCGATACCTGAGAACTCCGGAAGGTGCTTCAGATCCTCGTCGCCGAGGTGCTGTCGCAGAGCATGGGGCAGGAGCGCATAGTGCGCTACAGCCGACGCTCCCCTTTTGAGGAGTTCATGGTCGTTCTTCGGCACATGGAAGATCTGCCTCACCTTCGGCCGGTTGAAGGGCAGGAGGTGATGTGGCATCTCTTCACGGATGGAATGAACGACCTCTGTCCTGAAGAGCAACACGAAATCGTCGCTCTTCAGTTCGGCCCGATCGAACAGCGGCAGAAGCCGCTCTTCGATGGAGCCTTTGTGTGTGCTGATGGTTTCAACAGTCTGATGCAGCATCGGCGAGATAAGCGGGCCGACGCAGATCCGCTTGAGCATTTTCGGATAGAGCGGCCCGAAACTCTCATCAAGCCTGACCGCGATCGCCCTCAGATTCGTGGGCGCGCGCGTCGCGATGGCCTGGATGGTCTCCAGGAACATCGCATACTCGGGATTATTCTCTTCGTGGAGCGGACGTTCTCCTCTGTCCTGCGTCATGATCATGAAGTAGACGCACGGACGATTCGTTTCCACGTCATAGCACCCCCACGAAAACACGTACGCGCGTCTCCCCTCCTCGGCGAACTCGTCGGATGGTATCTCGAAGAGCTTGCCGGGAGTGAACTGGAAGAATTGGGCTTTGAGGTCCAACGATTCCAGATACGCGCGTTCCGATATCTGCCAGAGCAGATTCCTCCTCTTTTCCTCGTGCTTCGCCTCGTCTTCTTCCGACGGGACGGCCATGAGGTTATCGAGAAGAGCCTCTTGCAAGGCCTCGATAGGCGGGAACTTCGGAAGCCGCTCACCCTTGGTGGCGAGATCGGCATTGAGAAGCGATATGTCGTACGCCGACGGGAACCCTGAGTCCGCAAGATCGATGCGCGGCTGCGCAAGGTACATGGGACTATAGAGATGCTTCAGGCGAAATGCTCGTATCGTGGCGAGGAACTTGATCGCATAGAGCGACGTCGATTCCTCTTCACGCGTACGCGCATCACGTTCGGCATCCAGATAGTACTTTCCGAAATGCCGCAGGACCCGCTCCAGGAGCCGCAAGTAATCGCGGTACCGGGGCTGATCGACGGCACAATCGTCGAGATTCGTTGCCATAGGTTTCGTGTCCATGGTCTTTCTCCTTCCTCCGCTCATGCGGAACGTGAGACAAAAGAGGGGGCCTGCATCGCAGGCCCCCGTGAGGTTCTCGTTCCGCGTGCCGGTCGGCGCTAGGCGCCGCTCGGGACGTTCTCGCGGAACTGCTGCGTGTCGTCGTAGTTCTCGGACGTTCCATAGTTCCTCCGGTAGTCTACGAGCAGTTGCTCGTAACTATCGTCGAACGCCGCTTTGGCCTGGGCACTCGCAGAACGGATGTCGCGCATACGCAGGATCCGATCCGGCATATCCTGCATCCGGTTGATCATGCCCTTCCGCGCGGCACTCAGATGCTTCGCAGCATCCTCCGTGATACGCTCGTCCGTTTCTACGCCGATGCGATCGACCATGTCCATGGCCTGCTGATCGCCGACGGCGCGAATGACGCCGAGATGGGAATCCGTCATCGTGGAACGGTGACGGACGCTGTCTTCGAGGTTGGCGATCCAGATCTTGTGGAACGACAGGAGGGTACGTTGCGTCTCCTCCTGCATGCCGAGACCTTCAAGAAATCGCTGTCCGTTCTGGCTGCGAGAATACGCGATGTTGCGCGCACCCTCGATCGTGCCGAGCTCGTTCTGCTTCTCCTTGATCTGGCCGAGCAAGTCAGTCCACTCGGCAGAGTTCTTGTCGAGGAGCTCGGTTTGCTGAGCAAGAAGACCCTGAAGCTCGGCTTTGCCTTGCTTCAGCGCCTTGTCGCCTTCGTCGACTTCGACCGAGTAACGCTTGAGGTCTTCGACGATCTCATGACGGCCGACTTCGACTGCTTCGAGGTTGCCCTCGATCTCGCCGATACGGTCCTTGGCCATCTCGATGATGCGCTGCGTCACGGTCTGCATGCGCTGGAGCGATTGCTCGAACGACATGCTTTCCAACCGCGAACGACGCATGCTTTCGGCGCCTTGTTCCGCGGTCTTGATCGCAGTCTCAGCGGTTTCCGATTCGGCTTTCGCCGTCTCGATTCCCGCGTCCGCAACTGCGATCGCATTCGCACGGATGCCCAGGATGTTGGTCTTGCCTTCTGCCTGAGCACGCTTGATGCGAGCCGCTTCGAGTTTCGCTTTCTTCGACGCAGCGAATTCCTTCGCGTCGTCGATGACCTGCTGCTCATTGGGAGCCAGGTCCTGAATCTCCTCGAGGGCGAGACCGATGTCCTTGAAGCCTTCGCCGAGGCCGACCATCGCTTGCGCGAGATCGGTGGCGTTCTTCTTGGCATCCTCCTGCGCCGACTTGAAATCGGCGTTGAGGATATCGATCTGATTGATATCGCCCTTCGAGATTGCGTCCTGAAGTGCCGTGTTGATCTGAGAGAGGCGCTCGGTGGATTTCCGAGTCGCTTCGCTCCGTTTCTGCAGGGCGTCCGCCCGCGAACGCGCCAACGCTTCAGATGCCTCAACGGTGAGGCCCTGCTTCGCCATGACGCGCGCGGTAGTCTTTCCTTGGATAGTAGCCATCAGTTTGTTCTCCTCTGCTGGTGGCTGTTGAAACTTGTGTTTACTCACTATTCGTAAGTCAACGATCCAAAGGCCAGAAACGCTCTCGCGCCCCCAGCCCGAACCGGCAGAATGTATAACCTATTTTTGACAAAACGTCAAGTAAATCCTAGGTTTTATCACGGTTTGGACACCCCTTCCAACTCATGATGTATTGACGGCTCAGTTGAGCCGTTTTATGGTATTTAACCTACGGTCGAGGTGCTCGGATGTGCATGCGCCGAAAGATGCGCTAGAGTTGTGGAAGCTTGTTCTTCCGGAGTAGCTACCCGGTTCAGTTGGAAAAAGGAGTTATTGCTATGCATGGCATTTCCGTCGCCACGGCATGGAAAGTCTTCCTGGGCGTCGTCGTCCCTCTCAAGATCGCGGTCTTCGGGGTGGGATACGTCGCATGGATGCTCGCCGCTCCTTCGGGAGCGAAACGGCGCGAGGCCCTTCTCGAGCACGTGCATTCCGTGCTCACGTTGATGCAGGATACCGGCAAGAGTTCCGACAAGGAAGCTCTCGCCGAACTGAATCGCGAGCTCGCGAAGCTGGATGCGAAAGTCGGCGCCGGATGGAAGGATCAGGACGATCTCGCCAGCCTTATGCGTCTGCTGAAGTTCATCGGCGTCGTGCATATCCGCGAGACGAAGGACGCGGTGCACGGCCTCAAGGAAAGCGCGTGGGGTCTCGTCATCGACGCGATCGAAACGATGCTTCCGAAGGAAGCGAAG